>ENA-OPMG01001594-OPMG01001594.1-human-gut-metagenome-genome-assembly--contig:-NODE-1594-length-12998-cov-4.323109_pt1 | contig 12998 bp, 8 predicted proteins | sample MGYA00241522_ERZ501741 | MGnify/ENA primary metagenome ERZ501741 (study PRJEB25962, sample SAMEA2042616) | human gut metagenome | biome: human gut; feature: human-associated habitat; material: faeces...
CGCTATCTTACCAACATTGTGGGCAAGTACGGCCCCCACATCCAGCTCCTGCTGAAAAAGGCCGGCGGCGTTTTGGATCAGATCAAGTACATCTGCCCGCTCCACGGCCCAGTGTGGCGCAGGGATCTGGGCTGGTTCATCGAAAAGTACGACACATGGAGCCGCTATGCCCCTGAGACCCAGGGCGTGCTCATCGTCTACGCCTCTATGTACGGCAACACGGAGAACGCGGCGCAGGCGCTGGCGACGTCGCTCTGCGATAAGGGCATGAGCAAGGTGGCGATGTACGATGTGTCCTCCACTCATGTCTCCCAGCTGATCTCCGAGGCGTTTAAGTACAGTCACATTGTCCTGGCCTCTGTGACCTACAACCTCGGCATCTACCCCGCCATGCATGACTTCCTCATGGATATGAAGGCACTGAATCTGCAAAACCGCACCTTTGCCATCATTGAAAACGGCTCATGGGCGGTGAAGTCCGGTGACCTCATGCAGAAATTCGTCAACGATGAGCTTAAGAACATGACGGTGCTCAACGAGCGGCTCAGCCTCGCCTCGTCCATGGGCACGGACAAGCGCACTGAGCTGGAAGCACTGGCGGACGCTATTCTGGAATCTATGAAGTAACTGGCAGGAAAGCCAAAACCAAGACAACAGACAACAAACAGCTCCGCCGCGTCGGCTGCAGAAAAACCGGCTTTCAAAAACAGAGCGGGCAAGCGTGATACTGCGCTTGCCCGCTCTTTGCCCAAAAGGACATGAGAAGTGACCGGAGAAGATGAGAGGATCGAAATGGAGATCAGAAAACGAAACGGGGAGTCTGTTCCCTTTCAACAGGAGAAAATTTTCAACGCCATGAAAAAGGCGTTTGACGGACAGGGCAGGGAGATCGGGAGCAGAGAGATGGATGAGATCCTCGCCACCGTTCTCGACAATCTCTCCGTCACAGTGCCGCTCACCGTGGAATGTGTGCAGGACGAGGTGGAGCGAACGCTCATGGAGCGCGGACACTATGAGGTGGCCAAGGCGTACATCCTCTACCGCGAAAAGAGGTCTGCGCTGCGCCGTGTCCGGCATACCATCGCGCGGACGGTGGGGGATGACTCGCTTGACGAGGTGCTGCGCCGCATCCAGATGGATTTTACCGAGGAAGTCTACTCCCTCGCGGCGCTTCAAATGAAGTTTGAGAGTTTCTGTCGCCCGGGCATGACGGAGGATGAGCGGGCTGAGGCACTGACCAAGGCGGCGGTAGAGCTGACTACGGCAGAGGCACCCAAGTGGGAGTTCATCGCGGCGCGGCTTCTGAACCACTCCTTTCGCTGTCGCAACGCACAGGAATGGGAGGGGCGCGGCGTCGGCGACCTCTATGGCAGGCTTCGCTATCTGACGGATAAGGGACTCTACGGTGACTATATCCTTGCCCACTATACCCACGAGGAGATTGCCATGGCGGAGGACTTTCTCTGCCCGGAACGGGACGAGCTGTTCACCTACTCCGGCCTTGACCTGCTGCTCAAACGCTATGTAATCCAGTCGCGCAGCCGCGTGCCGCTGGAAACACCGCAGGAGATGTTTTTGGGTATCGCGCTGCATCTTGCTATGAACGAAGGCTCTGACCGCATGGGGTGGGTAAAGCGCTTTTACGATATGCTCAGCCGTATGGAGGTCACGATGGCGACACCTACCATGTCTAACGCGCGAAAGCCCTACCATCAGCTTTCAAGCTGCTTTGTGGACACTGTGCCGGACAGTCTGGACGGCATCTACCGCTCGCTGGACAACTTCGCAAAGGTCTCTAAATTCGGCGGTGGAATGGGGATGTACTTCGGTAAGGTGCGTGCTGCAGGCAGCACCATCCGCGGCTTTCAAGGGGCGGCGGGCGGGGTCTTGAACAGAGCGGAAGCGGCAGCAATCGTCTCTTGGCTGGAAACGGAAAAAGATAAGTTGGAAAGCGCTTACAAGGAGCCGATCCGTAAAATAGTGGCTGTAGTCACCCCATTTAAGGCGCAGGAAGAAATCATCCGTAGTCTTGCGGAACAGTCGCCGGAGGCGGAAGCGTTTGCCGGTATGACGATCGGTACTGTTCACTCTTTGCAGGGAGCGCAGTGTCCGGTCGTGATTTTTTCATCGGTCAATTCTCCCGGTGATGCTTCTTATTTTATGGAGCAAGGTGGAAAGTACAATATGCTCAACGTAGCTGTTTCGCGTGCGCAATATCATTTTCTGGTGTTCGGGAATATGAATATATTCCATCCCGAACGGAATACGCCCGTCGGTAACTTGGCAAAATGGTTGTTTGACGATTCTGCGAACGAAGTGTCCGGCAATTTCATCTATCGGCAAAAGGAACCGCTTTGCCGCTACCAGCCGGCCGAACGTTTATCGACATTGAAGGAACACACCGGTTTGTTGCGGCAAGCCTTTAAAGATGCGACAAAAAGGTTGCTGATCGTATCTCCTTTTATATCGATCCAGGCGATTGAACATGATAATCTTATTCCTCTGATGCGGGAAGCGGTAGAGCGGGGTGTGGAAGTCGTGGTGTATTCGGATTTCCGCTTGGATTGTGACAAACAAACCGGTGTGTTGCGGAAGGAGGCCGTTGCCGGGCGGAAGGCTTTAACCGAAAACGGTGTTAAGTTGATTCTGTTGAAAGGCATTCATAATAAATCGCTTGCGATTGATGATTCGGTATTGGTGGAAGGTTCCTTTAACTGGCTTTCTGCACGTAGAAATGGGAGTTATTCCCGTCATGAATGTTCCGTGAAATTGATTTCTCCAGAAGCAGCGAAGCATATTTCAAACTTAAGGAAGGAGTTAGATGCAATAGAACCGGAATCCGTTCTTTTCGAACCTATTCCTGTCTCTGTACCGAAACAGGAACAGGTCGGGAATAAGATTTGTCCGGGTTTCTTTGATGCCGATCCGGTAAACAACTGTACGGATGAAGATCTGGCCGGTTTCAAAGAGCGTATCCGGCAATTGGGTATCAAGAAAACGGATGTATCCGAGTCGATAATGAGAGTTCGTAAACAATATCCCCGTCATTATGAAACATGGTCGGATGAGGAATGCCGGATATTACAGGAGTTCATGCAAAAGACGAATGATCTGAATCTGTTTTGTTCCTGCTTCCAACGGACTCCAGGCTCGATCCGTATAAAAGTAGAAGGCATGAATCAGAATTAGCGCTTGGCTTTCCTGATTCATACCTTCTGTATTCTAATATTTGATAGAGACATTATAAGATGCCTTCGATCACTTTGCGAAGTTCCGGTTTACCCATCGTGCCGAGCATCATTTCTTTATTCCCGTCCATGCGGCAGAGGAGCAAAGTCGGGATCGTCCGGATCTTGAAAGCAGCTTCCAGTTCTTCTTCGTTGTCTACATTGACTTTATAGATGTAGAGTTTTCCGTCGTATTCTTTTGCAAACTCATCGAGTATCGGCTCCAGACGTTTGCAATAGCCGCACCAGGGAGCATGAAAGTCTACGATACAAGGTTTGTCGCCTACGTATTTCCAATCTTTGGGGCTTTCTTCGAAGTTTCCTACTCGCTGTATAAATTCCGTTTTTGTTAATTCAATCGGTGTCATGTTGTTTCCTTTTATTATTAATAAAACAAAGATAGTGATAATATGGTTGCATTGTAAATGGCAATATTGCTTATATAGTTATCAATATTCCCCTTCTGCCGGCATTAAATGAAAAATATCTGTATTTTTGCTTTTTATAAAACAACAAATTCATGTCAGGAGAGATATATGTTCAGGATTTTGCAGCCTTGGAAACACTGTTCAAGCGTTTCTACAAACCTTTGCGGGCGTATGCTTTCCGTTTTGTGAATGATAAGGATTTGTCGGAAGATATTGTTCAGGATGTTTTTTATGAACTTTGGAAGCGGCGTGAAAGTATCCGTTTTGAGGATGAATCTGTAAAGTCTTATCTTTTCAAAGCCGTATATACGCATGCTCTGAATGCGTTGGATAAGAAACAACAGGATGTATACCCTTTGAAACCTGAGAGAGAGACGGATATATTGGATCAGTACGTTTCCTCTTATATGCAAAATTCCGAGCAGAGCTTGTTATTGAAAGAACTGGAAGAAGAAATCATGTCTTATATAAACACGCTTCCCCCTCAATGCCATAAAATATTTATGTTAAGCCGGAGCTATGGATTGAAGAACCGTGAGATTGCGGAACAACTGAATATTAGTATCAAAGCGGTTGAAAAGCAGATTAGCAAGGCTCTTTCCGGGTTGAAAGAATATCTTATCCAAAGGGACTTATTCCCTTTGTTAGTGTTGGCTGTCACTTGTCTTTCTCTTTAGACAGCCAGAGGGTGGAACGAAAGTTTCATGCCGGAGAATAAAAAGAAACGTTAATTCTTTGTAGGATGGAGGTAGGGTAAAACTACCTTTTTTTGTATTACTAATAAATGAATCTGTAATGAAAGAAGAAACACACGATATCAACGAAATCATAATCCGTTATCTGGATGGCTCGGCTGAACTGGAAGAGAAGAGGCTATTGCTTCGATGGCTGAAACAATCGGATGATAATCGGGATGATTTTATTGCAACTCGTGACCTGTGGCTGTCTTGTAATGTCGCTGCCGGAAACGAGCTGGAGATCGATATCGCTTTGGGGAAACTGAAAAACCGTATCTTGCTGGAGCAGGGACGGATGGAGAGGGGCTTGCCTGCGAAGAGAAATACATTATCGGTGGTTTTGCGTTGGACGCGGGTTGCTGCCGTCTTGTTGCTTTTGTTGGGAGTCGGTTATGGTATCGGCAGTTGGAAGGAGCATTCCGCTCCTGATGTCATCGTGCAAAACCAACTGATTACGGCAAAAGGAAGCAAAGGCCGGTTCACGTTGCCTGACGGATCGGTGGTTTGGCTGAATTCGGAAACTAAACTGACTTATCCGAATCAATTTGCCGATGACAGACGGTTGGTCTCTTTGGAGGGAGAAGCATATTTCGAGGTGGCGAAAGATGCGAAAAAGCCTTTTGTCGTACAGGCGGGAGAGATAGATGTAGAGGTCTTGGGGACCTGCTTCGATCTCGATAGCTATTCTTCCGGTGAATTTGTAAAGACCGCTTTGCTGAACGGTAGTGTGAAGATATCGGGAAAAGCCTTGAAAGATCCGGTTTACTTGAAACCGGATGAACTGTTTAGATACCGTAAGTCGGATCAGACCGCCTCTGTCGAAGAAGCCAAAGTCGGTTTATATACCGATTGGATCAAAGACCGCCTGGTATTTGACAACGACTGTCTGGCTGATATCTTAATCAGTATGGAGGGACGCTATAATATGGACATTGAATGCCCGAAGCAGTTTGCCGCTGCCACTCGTCTTTCTTTCACAATCCGGCAGGAGAGCATCGAAGAGGTGATGGAAGCGATGAGTCTGATTGCTCCGATTAAGTATGAGATAAAGAAAAATAAAGTATATATAACTCCTCGAAAATAAATGTTTAACTTTAAAAACAGATTGCTTATGGGAATAGACAAATGATGTTATTGTGAAAAAAGAGGATAGGTGTATGTGGGTTGCATTCGTCTGTCGAAAAAAATAATTAATCTATCGTCCGGTATTTGGTTTCGGCGATAAAGTTTAACTGAAAATCTATATAGAATATGATTTATTTTAACCGAAAGGGTCTTTTGTATTCTTTTATTCAAAAAGAAACCAGGGTGATGAATTTAGCCCTGTTTATGTTAACTTTCATGTTAAGTGGGCTTTATGCTACAGAGTCTTATTCTCAGACTGTCCGGATTAGCCTCAATATGAAAAACTCAACAGTCAAAGAGGTATTAAAGAAAATTGAAAATTGCAGTGAGTTTACGTTCTTTTATAATGACGAAATAATAGACGTGGACAAACGTGTCACATTGAATGCTGAGGATCTCAGTATATCAGATATACTAACTACAATTCTCCCGAATTGTAGTTATACGATATCGAATAAAAACATTATCATAACTGTCAAGGAGGCTGGCGTTCACCAGCAGGGAAAGATTGTCACCGGAGTTGTCCGCGATGTTAATGGCGAACCGGTTGTCGGAGCGAATGTTTCGGTAAAGGGCACTACCAACGGAACAATAACCGATATGGACGGGAAATTTACGCTGGAAGGCGTTTCTGCCGATTCTAAACTTTCGGTATCCTATATCGGTTACATGGCCCAAGAGATTGTAGTGGGTAATAAAGGGGCTTTCGAAATCGTATTGAAAGATGACACCCAAGCTCTTGAAGAAGTTGTTGTTGTTGGTTATGCTGCTCAGAAGAAGGTGAATTTGACCGGATCTGTAGCCAGCCTAAATTTTACGGATGAGAAGCTGAGCCGTCCGGTTACCACGATCGCCGCATCGTTGTCAGGTATGGCGGCCGGTGTCAATGTGATGAATACTAGTAGCCAGCCGAATGCCGAAGGTTCTTCCATCTTGATCCGTGGTGTGGGTACGATGAACGATGCTGGCCCACTGATCCTTGTGGACGGAATGGAGATGAGCCTCAATGAAGTGAATCCAAATGATGTGGCTTCGATCTCCATCTTGAAAGATGCCGCTTCTTGTGCCATTTACGGTAACAGAGGGGCTAATGGGGTAATCTTGGTTACGACGAAACGTGGTTCGGATGGAAAAATCAATGTGACCTATTCGGGCAAGTTTTCTTACCAGACTCCGGCCAAGCTGATTCGTCAGGTAACGGATTATGCGGATTATATGGAGTTTGTCAACGAAGGTTATCTCAACACGAACCAGGCGGCCAAGTTCTCCCAGTCGACGATCAATGAGTGGCGTGAAGCAGCTAATAACCCGAACGCGACGAATGTCGCTGGCATACCGAATTATGTGACGCATCCGAATACGGATTGGTATGATGTCGTTTATGACCCGAAATGGATGCAGGAACATACTATCAGCTTGACTGGTGCGGAAAAGCGTACTAACTATGCGATTTCGGGTACTTACCTGAATAATCCAGGTTTGGTTATCGAGTCGGGGGTAAAGAAATATTATTTGCGTAGTGACATCGAGTCGAGAGTAACCGATTTCCTGACTGTAGGAATGCGTGCTTGGGGGTATAACGCCGATCAGGATCGCAATAATCTGGGCGATATGTGGGGATTGAACATGCAGAAGGTGACCCCAGGTGTTTATCCTTATTATGACGGCAAATATGGTGGAATCGAAACTAACGAAGAAGACGGGCAGGCAGGAAACCCATTGCTGAATATGAGTAACTCGTATGGTTACTACAAGCAGAACAAATATTTCGTGAACCCGTATATAGAAGTGAAGTTCTTGAAAGACTTCAAGTTTACAGCCAACTTTTATTATGATCAGTTTACAAACCATCACAGATGGCAACCTTCTGATTATAAAGAACAGTACAGTTTCAACCGTACAATGACTTTGAGTACGCCTCCGACTTCTACGGATATGGCTACTTATAAGGTGTATGATTGGGAAAGACGTGAAAAGTACTGGAAAACCAATATGCTGGTGAGTTGGGCGCATACTTATGGAAAGCACGATGTGGGTGCATTGATCGGTTATGAAGAATCGCGTAACTGGGGAGACGAAGTGGATATTTGTAAGGAAGGTATGTCAAGTGTCAATTTGACAGACTTTGATGCCATGACGGATCCTTATTATATTAAGGGTTCTTCATACGAATATTCTTCTCGTTCTTGGTTCGGTCGCATCAATTATGCATTTGACAATCGTTACTTGTTCGAAATGAACATGCGTTATGATGGTTCTTCTCGTTTTTCTCCCGATTCTCGTTGGGGTCTGTTTCCTTCTTTCTCTGCCGGTTGGCGTATATCTGAAGAGGAATTCATGAAAGATATAGATTGGTTGAGTAATTTGAAGCTGCGTGCATCTTGGGGGAAGTTGGGTAATAATTCCATTGGTAATTACGAGTGGCAGGCACTTTACGGTTCAGGTTACAACTATGCGTTCAATAGCAATAAATCCAATGGTTTAGCCATGACTACTTTCTCCAACTACGCTTTGGAATGGGAGGAAACGGCTATTACCAATATAGGTCTTGATTTCGGTGTTTTGAACAACCGTTTGAACGGAACGATCGAAGTATATGACAAAAAAACGGATGGAATCTTATATCGCCCGACGCTTCCGGAATCTCTGAACCAATTTACTTCTCCGCTCCAGAATCTGGCAGGTGTTAACAACAAAGGGCTTGAAATTACTTTGGGTTGGAATGACCGTGTCGGAGACATCTCTTACTCAGTTTCAGGAAACTTTACTTATAATAAGAATAAAGTGACGAAATATAAAGGGGAGTTGGTCCGCGAATGGCGTACGGATGCCAACGGCAAAAAAGTGTGGTATCAGAATGTTGGTACGGTAGCAAACGGTTCGTCCAACTTGATCGTGGAAGGCCACGAGATGAATGAATATTATATGATGAATCCATACAAAGGTAACGGTTCTTATTTCAATAGTGATGGGACAGTGAATATTAATGGGGGACCGAAAGACGGAATGATCCGTACTGAGGCTGATATGAAATGGTTGCAGGCGATGTTTGATGCTGGTTATAAGTTTTACCCAAACCAAGCGATCGGCAAAGATAAGATTTGGTATGGGGATATGATTTATGCTGACTATAACGGAGATGGTATTTATGGTAATGATGACGATCGCGATTTTCAAGGTGTTTCTTGGAGACCGAAATACTACTTCGGCTTGCAGGCAAGCATGACATGGAAGGGCTTTGACCTATCGATGAACTGGGCGGGAGCAGCCGGATTCAAGATCGATTATTACAAACAAACGCAAAACAGCGTCAGTGTTACGCACGGATATGGTCTCGGATATGACATTGCTTATGATCACTATTTCTTCGATCCTGAAAATCCGAATGATCCGCGTACGAACATTTATTCCGAAACGCCACGTCTCGTTGGTTATCAGAACAGCGGTCAGGCAAGTGCTACCAGTTCTTGGCATCTGAAGAATGGTAACTACATAAAGCTGAAAAACCTGACGATAGGCTATACCTTTCCGAAAGAATGGATGAAAGTAGCCTTCATTCAGAATGCACGAGTTTATCTGTCTGGCGAAAATTTACTGACAATCACTAAGTTCGAAGGTAGCGATCCGGAACGTATGGCCGGTGACGGTTATATGCCGATCCGCCAGTATACGGTTGGTGTTAATGTGACATTCTAATTAAATTGTGAAAAAAAGTATGGACAAGAATAATTTGGGAATTATAAAAGACATGGCAAAACTTTTTTCAGCAACAATTTTGTCAGGTTTGTTCTTTACAGGTTGTGTAGATATGGATTTGACTCCGAAAAACCAGCCGAGTGAAGGAGAGGTATGGGCAGATGCCACGATGGCTGAACAGACTGTTACCGGCTTATACAATGGATTGAACCATTTGTATAATGATAACTATAATATGTGGTTCGATTGCTTTTCGGCAGTGATGGATCGCGATGCGAACTGGCGTAACTTTGGTATGCTGTTTGGCAACCAGACGACATCAGGAGATGGTCCGAGTTGGATTTGGCATGACAACTATAAGTTTATCATCCGTTGCAATGATGTGATTGCTAATATGCCGGATGTGGTAGGGCTTCCGGAAGCGAAGAAAGCACGTTTGATTGCTGAAGCCAAATTTCTCCGTAGCTATTGGTATTATGAATTGAACTTGCTGTTTGGTGGTGTTCCTTATTATACAGAGCCAATCAAGAACATCGAAGAAGCGAAGGGTAGCCGTCTTTCTATGACGGATCTCTGGAATGAGTTGATTAAGGATTTGACTGATTGCATCAACGAGCCAAATTTGCCGGATAAATACAACAGCGGCGACAATGATTATGGTCACATTACGAAAGGTGCAGCGTATGCGCTCAGAGGCAAGATATACCTGTGGTTGGAGAACTGGGGGGCTGCTGAAGCTGACTTCAAAAAGGTCGGTGATTGTGGTTATCGCCTGTTTACTTCCGGTGCGAATGCCTATAAGATGTTGTTCAAGGAGGTCAATGAGCAGTGTGATGAGATGATCTTCTCTGTCCAGTGCATCGAAGAGGATGGTTATTGGAATTCTAAGAACCGGGGATTTGGTAATCGTTGTACTTATGGTTCCATGTGGAATAACTATTTGGTCAATCCGGATTTCGTTGATACCTATGAGTGTGCGGATGGAAGCAAGTTCGACTGGTCGAAGATCATTCCCGAGTATTATAAGTTGACGGTCAATGAACGCCGTGTCTTTTTCTTGCGTGATAACTTGACGGAATCAGAAATCGCAAATGCGAAAGAGCAGGGGGCCAATATGGATTATTATCTGCCGAGTGGCAATGAAGCTCGTATTCGCAAGGCTTACGAACAGCGTGATCCGCGTTTAGAAATGAGTGTCATTACGCCGTATGCCACCTATTTAGGAGGTGACGGAGGTGCTGATAATTACTTTACAAACCGCTATCCGTTCCGTAGCCAGTGGATAGAAACACAAAATGCGGATGGTACGATTACGCGTGAAGCGAGTGATTTGCGTACTGATACGCAGGCGATGTTTTATTATCTGAACCGTAAATTCGTGACGGAAGGAGTCGGTGAAGGTAGCCAAAAAGGTACTGGTATTGATATGCCGAAAATCCGGTATGCTGATGTTCTGTTGAACCTTGCTGAGGCATTGAACGAACAGGGCAAGATAGACGAAGCGGTTACTGTTGTCAATCAGGTACGTGCTCGTGCCGGTGCCCAATTGCTCAACTCCAATGTCCCAACGACCGTGATGGGCCAAGCTGATATGCGTGAACGTATCCGGAACGAACGGTATTGGGAATTGCTTGGTGAAGACCTGATTTACTTTGACGAACTTCGTTGGAAGACTTGGAAGGACAAAAAGTTTGCCACATATGACGACAACGGCAAACAGGTGGTGAACGGTCTGCGACAGGTTTGGGGACAGGCAACTTATCATTATGCGTGGGGGGGAGACCATTATTGGTTATATCCGATTCCGTATAACGAAACGCAGATGAACCCGAATATGGAACAGAATCCGGGTTGGAAGTAATGATTTTGTAAAGAAGAAGCTGTTGCAAAAGTTTATATTTTTGATATGTACTATTGTAATAGCTTCTTCATAAAAATAGATAGAAAATGAAGAATGTAAAAAAATTTTTCTTGTTGTCTTGTGCTATTTATTGCACTGCTTGTAGTGGAAATGGTAATACTGGAAATTCGGATGGGCAGGATATTCCGAAAGTTGATGATTCACAACTAGCTTATCATAATCCGGTGATACGGATTGCTGCACCTGATCCGACTGCCATGCGAGCAAAAGATGGTTATTTTTATTTATATGCGACTGAAGATATCCGTAACTTGCCGATTTTTCGATCAAGAGATATGGTGAAATGGGAAGAGATAGGAACTGCCTTCACTGATGAGACTCGTCCAGACTTCTTGCCCGACAACAAGGATGTCAAAGAACGTGCTCATCTTTGGGCCCCGGAGATTCGCTATGTGAAAGGCAAATATGTTCTTTTCTATTCTTTGGCGCAATGGGGCAATCATTGGGTTAGCACCGTTGGTTATGCCGTTTCCGATTCTCCCGAAGGTCCGTTCACACCGAAAGGCAAAGTATTTGACAGCCGTGAAGTGAATGTAGAGAACTCCATCGACCAGTATTTCTATGAGGAAGACGGCAAGTATTATATGCTTTGGGGGAGCTTCTTCGGAATTTATATCATGGAACTGGACGTGACAGATGATGTGATGATCACGCCTAAACTTGACACCAAGCGCCAGATCGCTGGCAACGCTTACGAAGGAATCAACCTGTGGAAACGCGACGGGTACTACTACCTCATCGGCTCTATCGGCTCTTGTTGCGAAGGACAGAAAAGCACCTACACCACAGTTGTGGCGCGTTCGAAAGACCTTTTCGGCCCGTATGTCGATAAACAGGGAGGACAAATGTTGGATAACAAGCATGAAGTAATCCTGCATAAGAATGACCGCTTTGTCGGGACCGGCCACAATTCCACCCTTCTCGAAGATGACGAAAAGAACACGTGGATGCTTTACCATGCTTTTGAACTGGAACGTTTGGATGCGCAACGGCAAGTTTTGTTGGACCGCATTTTGTGGGATGAAGACGGCTGGCCTTACGTTGATAAATTGGAGCCTTCTTACGGTGCGTTTCGTCCTGTTATTAAATAATTAAACTGATGATTTTATGAATAAGAAATGGATTACTTTATTGAGTGTGCTACTTCGCTATTTCCCAACAACCATTATTCAAGGTTCACACCTATATATGATACGACAAAAGAGTTTTATCAACTGATTACTTCTTCCGATACAACAGAAAGAGCTATACTAAATTGGATAGCTTCTAATCGTGCATGGAATTATTTGTTTGGCTTATTACGGCATTATTACAGAACAGGACACCATGACGATAATTATATCTTTCCAGAGTTCAAAATCGGGTCGGCTTATGTGGCTGATTATCTGCTCATAGGTAATAGTTCAGACGGTTATCAATTTGTCTTTGTGGAATTAGAAGCTCCCAACGGGCGGATAACAAAAGAAAAAGGTACTCGTTTCGGGGAAGTAATCAATAAAGGGATTGAACAGGTTAGGGATTGGCAAATGTATATTGCTGCAAATTGGAATGTAATTGTAGCAGAATTGGAAAAGCACTCATTCTCCAATACAAAGTTACCCAGACAATTATACAAATATTGCCCTTATCAAATCTACTATGCTGTGATAGCCGGACTCCGTAAAGATTTTGAGAATATTCGTGATAGAAAGCTCCAACTGCAAAATGAAAATAACATAACACTTTTGCATTACGAAAATCTCATAGATGTTGCAAACGAAAATTAAAAGTCCATTTTCAGCGTTCCGGCTCACTTGCCTTTTTCTCCTGTACCTGTTTCAGACAGTAGCCCACACAAGGGAGCTGCCCTTTGTACGGACAGGAA
>ENA-OPMG01001603-OPMG01001603.1-human-gut-metagenome-genome-assembly--contig:-NODE-1603-length-12916-cov-4.425939_pt1 | contig 12916 bp, 9 predicted proteins | sample MGYA00241522_ERZ501741 | MGnify/ENA primary metagenome ERZ501741 (study PRJEB25962, sample SAMEA2042616) | human gut metagenome | biome: human gut; feature: human-associated habitat; material: faeces...
GGCCCGTGCCGGAGTGCGGGCGGCAGAAGCGAATGTGAAACTGCAACGGGCGATGGCGGCTCCCGAGTTTTCGGTGAGAGGGATGTACGACCGTGCCGGAAATTTCATCAACGACTATTTTGCCATTGGTGTCACATGCTCTGTGCCGATTTTCAACCGTAACCAAGGAGAAATCAAATCGGCCAAGCTGGAATTGCTGCAACAAGGCAAGGAGGAGGAGTACGCCGTGGATAAGGCGGAAATGGAACTTTATTCGGCCTGCCATCAATTACAGAAGGCCGTAGAGCTTTACCGGGCATTCGACGGCCGGGTGGAACAGGATTTCGAGCAACTCATGGAGGGCATCAACGAAAACTTTTACGAGCGCAACATCAATATGTTGGAATTTATCGATTATTATCAGAGTTATAAAGAAGCTAGCCTGCAATGCTATGCGTTGCGGCGGGATGTGTTCGGGGCAATGGAGAACTTGAACACGGTTGTAGGACGTACGATATTTAAATTTTGAAAGCATGAACCGTATATTTTTTCTTATAAGTTTAGGAGTGTTGGCAGGGGCTTGTTCCCGTTCTGCACAGGTGACCGGTACGGAAGAGCCGGGAATGTTTCTTACGGACAGTTTGAAACGTGTGGTGTCTGTCGATACGGTCCGTTTTACCCGCTTTGGTTATGGAGGATATGAATATCCTTCCATACGGCTGTATGTCCGGTTCCGTGACAAGCCGGATAAACGAAACTATTATCGCTTGATAATTGAAAAACAGACAGAGTTCCAGAAGGGAGACAGTGTGATAACCTGTAGTTCGATGTACCGGTCAGAACTTAATTATACGGATTGGTTGGGTGTAGTTTATGAAGATCCGGTATTTCGTTCGACAGTGACGAATCCGGTTATTGAGCAGTTAGATGGGACGACTTGCCGGGGCACGTTTACGGACGATATGTTCGATGGCAAAGACTATACGGTCCGCTCTTCTTTCTGGCCTGTCGATAGTTCCTTTAAGGGCGATTCTGTAACGACAACGGTGCATTATGATATTCGTCTGATGGCTATTTCGGAAGAATACTATCGGTATCTGGTTGTAATCCGTAATTTCTCTATCTCGTTGGGTGATGCTTACTTAGATGGTTTGGTGGAACCCACCGCCACTTATACGAATGTCGAAGGTGGTTTTGGAATTGTTGCCGGTTGCCAACTGGCCCATCGCCGTTTTACAATGCCTTTCGGTGATAAAGAACCCTCTTGGAATCCGTTTGCCGTTTATGATTGATTTAAAAAAAATTCCGGATCGAGTAGGGGTTTTTCCTGTTTTCCTGTCTTATGGATGAAAAGTCAATAAAGATAAGATGAAGAAGTTTATGTCGAGAGGATGGTTTACCTGTGTTTTTGTGTGTTTGAGTTGTTTTTTGATATCGGAGAAGTTGTCGGCAGAGGTAAATGGTGGAGATGAGGTTCGAACGGTTACATTGAACATGTGGAACGTTTCTTTGAAGGAGATTCTGACAGAGATCGAGAAGCAGGCCGGAGTGACTTTTTCGTATGAATCATCTTTGTTGAAAGAGTTTCAGAAAACGAGTTTCAAAGTGAACGATGCTGCATTGGACGATTGTCTGGCACGACTTTTTGCCGGCTATCCGTTCGTGTACAAGAGGACAGGAAATATTGTCGTTCTGAAACGTAAACCCAGACAGGTCACGATCAGCGGTTTTGTGCGGGATAAAACTTCCGCAGAATCCCTGGTCGGGGCTTCTGTGTATGAAGTGAACAGCCTGAGCGGTGTGGCTGCCAATACCTATGGATTCTTTAGTCTTTCGTTGCCTGTACCGTCGGGCAGTGATGGTGCTCCCGTTCGTTTGCAAGCGTCTTATATCGGTTATGAGAGCCATCTGTTCACAATTCCGGTGTTGAAGCAAGACACAGTCTTGGTAATCGATTTGCAGCCTAATGCCGCAATCGGAGAAGTGTTGGTGACAGCCTTGGAAACAACCCGCCAAACGGTCCGTAGTACGCAAATGGGAACATTGGAGGTGAATCATGCTACTATTCGTGCGACTCCGACTTTGTTGGGGGAGGCCGATATTATCCGGACCTTGCAATTGACACCTGGAGTGTCGGCTGGGACGGAAGGTATTTCTGGTTTGTATGTTAGGGGTGGAAATTCGGATGAGAACCTTTTTCTTGTCGATGGTAATCCTGTCTATCAGGTGAATCATATTGGCGGTTTTTTCTCTGCGTTCAACAATGAGGCGATTAAAAGCATGAATTTCTTCAAAGCCGGTTTCCCGGCCCGTTACGGCGGACGCCTTTCTTCGGTGGTGGATGTGCATACCAAGGAGGGGAATATGAAAGAATTTCATGGATCCGCCTCTTTAGGGTTGGTTTCCGGTAATCTGAATCTGGAAGGGCCGATTTGGAAAGACCGGACTTCTTTCAATATAGCGCTTAGGCGTACGTGGTTGGATGTGCTGACGGCTCCAGTGTTGGCGATTGTAAATAAGAAAAATAAAAAGAATGGAGAACGTATTAATGTCCGTTATGCTTTCCATGATTTGAATGCTCGTATCGACCATCGTTTCAGCGACCGGAGTAGGATGTATTTGAGCCTCTATAACGGGAATGATGTCTTGAAAGTAGGAAGTGAAGATTTTGCTTATTCCGAATATACAAGCGAATATCGTAATACGATCGACGCCTATATGCGTTGGGGGAATTTGGTCGCTTCTGCTGGCTGGACGTATGCGTTCAGTAATAAGTTATTCGGAAAATTGTCCGGTTTCTATACGCGATATCGTTCTAAAATCAGATATAAAGAGGAAGATGTTTCCGGTAAGGAAGGTGATTCCGGATATAAGTATTCTTTGGACGAGACGACCAATGTGACAGGAATCACGGATTTTGGTGTTCGTACCTCGTTTGATTATCGACCGGTGGCGGCACACCGTATCCGTTTTGGCGGTGATTACCTGATTCATTATTTTCAACCGGAGTATAACCGGATGAAAGCATTGGACAATAGTCTGCCGGATTCTATGCAGATTGCTAAAACTTTTTCCGACGACAAGTTGTGGGCACATGAATTGGCTGCCTATGCTGAAGATGATTGGTCGATTTCCGATGCTTTTCGTTTAAATGTCGGACTTCGTTTCAGCCTGTTTAATATTGATAACAGGACGTATACCGGTATTGAGCCGCGTGTTTCTATGCGCTGGTTGCTTTCACCTGATGTTAGTTTGAAAGCTTCTTACTCCCGTATGAACCAGTATGTACATTTGATCAGTAACAGCTTTATGGATTTGCCGACTGATTCTTGGATGCCGGTGACTAATAAGTTGAAGCCGCTTGTCAGTGACCAGATTTCTTTGGGTGGTTATTACAATTGGAATCAGCTATTGGATTTTTCTGTTGAAGGTTATTATAAATGGATGAACAACTTGTTGGAATATAAGGATGGTTATAGTCTGATTCCTTCATCCGTTTCATGGGAAAATAAGATGGCTTCCGGTGAAGGACGTGCTTACGGAGTGGAGTTTATGGTTCGTAAGCAAACAGGAAAAACAACCGGATGGGTCGGGTATGCGCTGGCGTGGGCAGATCGCCAGTTTGACGAAATAAATAAAGGACGGCGCTATCCTTCCCGTTACGACAATCGGCATAAATTGAATATTGTTGTCATGCATAAACTCTCCAAAAAAGTAGAGCTGTCGGCTGCCTGGACTTATTCGTCTGGTAATTATACAACATTGTCACTGGAAAATTATTATCCGAGTGACCATCTGCACCAACCGGGAGAAAGACCTTTCTGGGAAAATGGGACTGGTGAAGATTATTATGACCAACGTAATAATTATCAACTTCCTGCCTACCATCGTTTGGATGTGGGCATTAATATATATCGTCCTAAAAAGAAGGGGCGTATGGGAATTTGGAATATTAGTATTTATAACGTGTACAGCCGGATGAATCCTATCCTGGTTTATAAAGGAGATGTCAAAGAGGAGGCTGGATCAGACGACTATGGGAATCCGAATGTCACCTATCGGAATGCATTCAAGTCTATTGGTATTTTTCCGATCATACCGTCGGTTTCATATACATATAAATTTTGAAGGAGGAAAAAGATGAGATATAATATTTGTATATTGGTTTTGTTGTTGTTTGTCTTGTCCGGTTGCGAGAAAGAGATAAATTTGGAACATATGCGTCCTGAACCCAAACTGGTGTTGAATTGTCTGGCCGTACAAGGTGATACACTATCGGTAGAACTTTCCCGTACCTGGTTTTATGCGGATAATAAGGTCAAAGATATTTTTGTGTCTGGTGCGGATGTAAAACTTTATGTGAACGATGTGTTCCGGGAATCATTGTCCGAAGTGGCCGTAAAGTATGAAGAGCTTGATATCGATGCCATTCGTTACAAATCTTCATCTTATATACCTGTGGCGGGCGATCGGATACGCCTTGTGGCTTCTCGGAATGGTTTTAAGGATGTGGAGGCCGTGACGGAAGTCCCGCGTCCCTGTTCTGTCTCGGGTTTCGAGCTTCAACAGGAGAGTGTAAGAGATACTACTGAATGGTTTGATGATGCATATATACATTTGGCTCAAAATAATACCGTGTGCTTCACTCTTCACGACGAACCAGGCGAAGACAATTATTATCTGATTTATTTCCGTCAGGGAAATATTTGGGGAGGAGAAAACGATACCGTTTATTCCTGGTATTCTTTTAGGCCTGATTATGGTAGTGAACCGGTATTTGCTGTTCAGAATTCGGCTTTAGATCAGATTTTCGGATATGATGGTGTGGGTGGTTATAACGGACTCGCTTTTTCGGACGAGTTGTTCGATGGGAAAAGCTATCAGTTTAAGATCCCTTGGAAAATAAGTCTTAGCTATACTCAGAGTGTCGATTATACCCCCTACATATACCGTTGTTATCTGTATTCCGTTTCTCGCTCCTATTATAACTATATGAAAACCATGAATGATTTGTATGAGAGTGGCTTTGTCGGCGATCTGGCGGAAATAGGCTTTGCCGAACCGGTCCGCATCTATTCGAATGTAGAAGGCGGAACCGGTATTTTAGGCGGCAGCTGCATGGAGTCCTGGGAATTTACAAGTGAATGATCAAGTCTACGCTGACCGGATAATGGTCCGAAATCCCTTCAGTTTCTATTCCGTTGTGGATATGGGCGTCGACACACCGGGAAACCAGGGATGGAGAAACCAGTATATAATCCAACCGTTCGCTTATCCCGTGCAGACGGGTGTCGCCATGTTGCCATCGGTAAAGGAAAGCGGTCGGGAATGTCGTTCGTTTATCGGCAGGGACATACAAACGGCATATATCGGTCAGCCCGATGGATAGGAATTGGGACAGAACTGAATAATCAAGCCGTCCGTCACGCATATTCCGGTATGTTTCTTGTTCGGCATCCCATTTCTGCTTGTTTTTGATGAGTTGGGCGTGTGTTTCCACCCAATCGGCATCGAAAGGCGAATAGGCGTTGAAATCTCCCATGACCATACAGTTGTCCAACTGATTGTCCTGTATGTATTTTGTCAGCATTTGCGCTTCTTTCAGTCGGAACTTCCAGTCGTGAGGGCTGAGATGGGTGACGATGATATCCAATCCATACGTTTTTACGTGCAGCATGCCGTGCCAGAAATCTTCTACTTGTTTCTTTACGACCGTGATCGGTTCGTTGGAAGTTATGCCGACCGGGTATCCTTCTTCTTTCACGATGGCATAATACTTATGCCCGTATTCGGAGGCTAGTTGGCCTAAATTTTTTTCTGTAAATCCAACCAGTTCGGTTATGGCCAGAATGTCCGGTTGCTGTCCTTTTATCCAGTCGATAAAGTTTGCTCGCCGGGAAGCATCATGTTCGAAACCGTTCCAAATATTGTAGGATATAACCCGTAGTTTCTCTTTTCTTGCTGGTTGCCCGTTGCTTGTTATGGGAAATAACGATATGAGCAGTAAGGTATAGAGTATATGATGTAGTTTCATGGTTCTATTGTTTTGACACATTTAAAAGTGGGTGTTGCGATAATTTTGTCTATTATTTCTTTATGTTCAGTTACCGATCCGGAACATTCCGATCTTGCCTGCCGGATAGAACATGAACTGGCGTTCCATCTTTCCGCGGATCGGATTGTATTCGTAGTTAACCCCTACGCCGACCCTGAAGCCGCTGTCGTTCACCTTGAATTCGAATGCTCCGCCTACGTTTGTATGGTTGTAAAACGGGTTCATCAGCATATGTGGGTTGTTTCTTTCGTTGTGATCGTAAAACGTATATTGTCCCCATCCTCTCACTGTCATCCAGTCGGTCACGTCATAGCTGGCCATCGCATTGAACCCGCCCATGAATTTGGGGGAAGGATTGAACGGGGTGAAATAGCGTCCGCCGAAAGCGCCTCCCGACAGGGAGAACCGGTCGTATGTCCATAGTAGTTCCGTGTTGATCCGGGTAAGACCACCGATGCCGGGCCATGTGTATTGTTGTCCGCTTGTGATAAAGGCCACTTGTTCGCTGACGGGGATGATCGATACTTCATGGAAATCCAATGCCATCGGCGAAACACGTCTTAACATCGGTGTGTAAGGATTGAAGAAAGGCTGGTAGGCAGCAGATGAAATAATCATGTCCATCGGGCGCTCCTGTTCATATGCGGATTGGACCGGAAGATCGGGAATGAATTCACGCAACTTGGCTTCGATCAGTTGCCTGTCCGATGGCGTGAAACTTTTGTATGTGAATTTGGGCAGGTTCAAGTCGAAAACCGCCCGTTTGGGTACTGCCACCATTCGTCCTTCTTTGGTTCTGATCCAAGTCAGATCAGATTGTGCTTGCAAACATAATGCGCACAATAACAATATGATTAAACTAATTCCCCGCTTCATACAACAACTCATTTAATTTCTGCGAAGATAAAAATAAATTTAGATATTTGTGTATAAATAATGAAGATCGGTGCAACTATCCGGAAATCTGTTTCATCATGTAATCAGAGAGTAGCAAGTATTTATGGACGAACAACTGTTAATCGACGGATGTAAGCGTGGCGAAGCATTGGCTCGTAAAGAATTATATGAACTGTACGCACCTGCCATGATGAGCGTGTGTGTCCCGGTCAATTTGGTGATTAATTTGTGGGACAATCCGGATTGGAATGTGTACGTCTCCGGGGGGGAGCATGATAGAGAAAGGAGTGCGCTTCGAGTTTTGAAAATCAATGGCATAGTTTAAACTATTATGTGCTTCCGCTTGTTATATTTTATAGTTACTTAAAAAAATAGGCGATGAAATTCTTTATTGACACGGCTAATCTGGATCAGATCCGGGAAGCAAATGAATTGGGTGTACTAGACGGTGTTACCACCAACCCTTCTCTGATGGCGAAAGAGGGTATCAAGGGAGTAGAAAACCAGCGTAGACATTACATCAAAATCTGCGAAATGGTGAATGGGGATGTGAGTGCCGAAGTGATTGCCACAGACTACGAAGGCATGATCAAGGAAGGTGAGGAACTGGCCGGACTAAATCCGCATATCGTAGTGAAGGTCCCTTGTATAGAAGCCGGAATCAAGGCAATCAAGTATTTTTCAGGTAAAGGCATTCGTACGAATTGTACGCTTGTCTTTTCTCCGGGACAGGCATTGTTGGCGGCCAAAGCGGGTGCGACGTATGTTTCTCCTTTTGTCGGCCGTTTGGACGACATTGCGAGTGACGGAATCGAACTGGTGCGTAAGATTGTTGAGATGTACGATTACTACGATTACGAGACGCAGGTGCTGGCAGCCTCCATCCGTTCTACACAGCATATCATTCAGTGCGTGGAAGCCGGAGCCGATGTGGCAACCTGTCCGCTTTCTGCTATCAAAGGCTTATTGAAACATCCGCTTACCGATAGTGGCTTGGCAACTTTCCTTGCCGACTATAAGAAGGTGAACGGATGATTTTCTTCCTTTTTTTATTCACTCTTTAGGCTTTTTACCGGGTTGCTCGAAGCTGCCCGGTAACTGTGCCATCCTACCGTTAGTAATGTGATGGCCAGGACGATGCCTCCGCCCATTAGGAAATAGAGTGGGGAAATGCTTATCCGGTTGGCGAAACTTTCCAGCCAACGGTTCAGCAGTACCCAGGCAAGAGGTGTTGCAATCACGAATGCCACTGCTATCCATTTGACGAACTGTCGGATCAGCAGTAACATGATGCTTCGTGTGCTGGCTCCATTCACCTTTCGGATGCCGATCTCTTTGGTCCGCTGTTTGGTCGCGTACAAAGCCATTCCAAACAGGCCGAAGCAGGTCAGGAGGATACTGATGATGGAATACATCAGCAATAAGTTCGCCATATCGGTCGTCCTGCGGTTGCGTTGCATGAATACTTCGTATACATCTATATAGGTGAAGTATTCATTAGGGTTTACCTTTTTCCATACCGCTTGTAACGTTTCCATCCCTTCCTTTTTCTGTTTTTCATTCAGTCTGACATAGAGTGTCCGGTAGTGTTGGTTGCCGGCGTTATTGAGATAGATCAAGGAAGGCATCGCTTCTTCTTCCAGCGTATTGATATAGAGGTCGCTGACAATCCCGCAGATTGTACATGCCTGTTTTGGATCCCCGGCCAGAACATTTTGGAAGGATTTGTCATACCGGCTGACCAGTTGGCCGACAGGGTTTTCACCGGCCGGGATCAGTATGTCCGCATATCTCCGGTTTATGTAGACTGGTTGGTCATATTTCTGCATGGCTTCCCGGGGAGCCAGTCCTTGGTGGATTTGTAGGTTTAGGGTTTGCAGGAGATCTTCTTCGCCCATGTATTGGACCGACGAATAGTAGGATTCTGATCCATCTTTGTTTTCAACAATGATCTGTTGGAGCCAGGCGAAGAGGAGGGAACCTCCGGCACGTGTGACGGAGGCTATTTCCGGTCTGTTCTTCAGTTCGGCTGCGAATGTGTTGACATCCAGTTTCCCTCCTTTCCAGCTTCCGATTTCGATTAGATTGCGGTAGCATTCGCCTTTCTTTTGTGTCAGTTTCAATTGTGCATGGATGGTGAGTGTTCCGATAACCAGCCCGATGGAGATGATATACTGCATGACGGAGAGAGCGGTGACGACCTTTCTTTTTTTGTTTCCGGTGAAGAACAGGCGGTAGTTGCTATCCGTCAGGTTGGCGATTTTCCGGCTCATGTAGCAAGCTGGGATAACGGACATGATCAGGATTAGTCCGCAGATAACGGGTAGCACCTGCCTGTTCAGAAAAAATCCGGTGGTGATCCTTCCGGACATGATCCGGTTGAAAACGGGGATCAGGTCGTGGGCGATCAGCAACGAGAGCAGGAAGGCGATGCCGACCGTGAGGAATGTATCCAGAAACAATTGGTAGTTCATCTCTGCTTGTGTGGCTCCCATCAGCTTTTTTTGTGTGTGTATGATCCGTATCTGTTGAAGGATCCGGGAGAAACTGAGATTGATATAGTTAGAGCAGGCGATCAGCAGGATCAGTAAGGCTGATATCAGCCCGATGAGTAGCAGGGTTTGTTGGGAACGGGCGATATAAGGAATCGATTCCTGCGTATAGTGTTGGAAATAGGATTCTTGCAAGGTATAGAAATAGTATCGCCCTTTCTCCTGTTGCAGGGTAGGGACTCCGTCTGCTTTGATCTTTTGGGCGAATTGTTCTTTGTCGAACGAGGGGGAGACTTTCAAAAGGGCGACTCCTCCACCGTAATAGTCTTGTCCGATACCGGTGAGCATGTCGAATTTGAGGTAGGACTGAGAATGTTCTTTCAATACGGCAGCAATTTGGAAAGGGCGGGAAAGGGGTGTTGTTTCGTCCTCATAACGTATGCCTCCGTCCGCCAGGTCTATTTGGACAATCTTTCCTACCGGGTTTGTTTTTCCGAACAGTTTCCGGGCACATGATTCGCTTAGCGCGGCTTTGTCCGGGGAGGCAAGGGCGTCATGCAGGTTGCCGTGCAGTACTTCATATTCAAAGAAGCGGGCAAAAGTAGTGTCTGTTATGGTAATCAGGATTGGGTCGTATTTTTTATCCCCTATGGTGACGGAGTTGCAATCGATTGAGCCGAAGCGCAGATAATCTTTCACTTCCGAATATTGCTCTTTTAGTTGAATCGGGATCTTTCCAACAATAAAAGATACCTTTTCTCCTGACTTCAGCGGCGAATCCTGGGCCATATAGACGATCTTTTCTTTGTTCGGATTATCAGCCTCGATGTTGAATTCATATATGACGAAGGCTGCCAGCAGGTTTGTACAGGCAATCCCGATTGCCAAGCTGACAATCGAAATAATGGAAAACGTTTTATTGCGCCACCAACTACGGAGGACCAGTTTGAGTGCTACGGCTTTCATGACTTTTGTTTTAATACGGATCAAAGCTATCCCCTTTCTGTGGATGTCGCAAAGGATAGTTCTTTTTTCTTCGGGAAACCGAAAATTTGTCTAATTATTGGACAATGGGACCGTCATAGAGTGAAGGGAAATGTTTAGGTGTAACTTGTTTTCGACAATGTCGAGAATATATGTAACATTGTGGGGAACAAATTACGTTTGATTGCGGATTTCTTGATAGAAAATATAATTTTGTAATCAGAAAAAATGAAACTATGCTGGATGGGAAAATAATTCTTGTGGATGATAACGAAGCGGTGTTGAAAACATTGAAAATGATTCTGGCACGCGAGTTCAAGACGGTAGTAGGAGTGTCCGTGCCGACACTTTTGCCGGCTTTGTTGCGTGAGGGCGATGTCGATATTGTTCTGTTGGATATGAATTTTGTGACCGGACGGCAGGATGGAAGCGAGGGCTTGTTTTGGCTAGATCGGATTGTGGGGCGTCCCGATCCGCCGCAAGTGGTCTTGATCACGGCCTTCGGAGATATTGAACTGGCGGTTTCCGCCTTGAAAAGGGGAGCGGCTGACTTTGTTGTCAAACCGTGGGATAACGAGAAGCTGGTAGCGATTTTACAAGGGGCTTTCCGGCGCAGGCGGAAGGTGCGGACAGAAGCGGCTTCGATGAGGCGGATATCGGCAGAGGAGGAGAATGGGCAGGTTGTTTCCCTTTTGGTCGGGGCTCTGTTAAAGAAATACGCACAGGCGTATGGAAAACAATTGCCGGTTGTCACTTCCGGCGGATTGGATAAACTCTCCGGTCTGATCCGGCAAGGGGATCTTTCGGCTTTGCAACAAACAATCGAGCGGGCTGTCTTGTTGACGGACTCGTCTTCGCTGGGGGCGGACGATTTCCATATCGAAAAAACAGCTTCCGCATCCCGTCCGGTGACATTGGAGGAGATGGAGAAGCTGTTTATCAGTGAAGTTCTGCGCGAGAAGAACGGCAACCTGACACTTTGTGCCCAACAGTTGGATATCAGCCGGCAGACGCTATATAACAAGATACGGAAGTACGGTTTGTAGCCGGATAGACACCCTTATCGTACAACGATCATTACATAATCCCGTTCATGCACTTTCGGGTTATCCAGCAGTTCGACCAACTTCTTTTGCTTGGGCGAGCCGGTGCGCTTTACCAGTTCGCGCATCTCGGTGACGGTACGGAGCATGTACAGGCAATCGTCCGTTTGTCCGTCCGGCCAGAAAGGCATCCCGTCGTCTAGGTCGTTAATGAAGCCCCTGTTTTTGTCAGCCGGCAGCATGACCGTGCGTCCTTCTTCTTTCAAGTAGACCGCCTGGTGGGTCAGGCTCGGTTTGTAGTCATATTCCCAGCCGAGCCAGTTTGCGATGATTCGTCCCCCCTTTTGATAAAGGCCCATGAACAAACCTTTGGGGTTCTCGTAAAAAGTTTTCAACCACATTTTGCCTTTGGGAATTTTAGCATCCGCCATCTCTTTCAGGTTAAGCCCTTGCTCCCCGTAACGGATAGCGTAGAGCGGGGCGACGGTTTGCGGATCGCGTAACTGGTAGACGGTGTCGCAATAGGGCATCATGAAAGTCATCCGGTCTTGTCCGGTGTTCCAGTAAAACGTTTGGAAGAACGGAATGCTGTCGGTCATCGTGCGCGGGGCCAACTCCCCTTCTTTCAACCTGAATTTGCAGAGCGTATCGCCTTGGAGGTTGAACGTCGTGATTCCGTCCGGTTCTCCCGTTGCCTCACTTTGGTTACATAAGGTATAACCGGTGGAGGAGAAACCAAGTAGTTTGTCGTCGCGTCGACCGAGCGGATATTTCTCGATGGGGCTTTCGGGGAAGATGTAACTTTGGATCGTCAGCATCGTATCCAGGGGCGGCAAGACACTGATGCAGGGGATGCTGTCCGTCCCGGTTCTCCGCGTTTCCTGAGTCTTCCCGCTAAGGGCGACATACATGCGGGTGGTTTTCTTATCGTAAAACATGTTCTGCCCGTTCATCTCGTTGTTCCATTTATAAGCCAATGCCTTGAAGCCATACCGTTTGCTCGGAATACCTTGTTTCCGGTAGTAGATGCGCGGGTTGTTGAATGTGATAAAGGCATTGCTATCCGGTAGCTCGATTGCCTGGGTGACGGTGAACCGGGCATCTCCGACGGTATAGTATTCGATCTCGGAGGCGATTTGGCTCAACTTCAACGGAGCGGGTTTCCTGGAGGCTTGTTCCACATCTACGATTTTTACGGGTTCGGAACGGTCTATCTGGGCTTCCATCTGTGGGGCGGCCGGGATGTGCCGTGCTTTTTCTTCCGTCTGCTTGCATCCGGTCGTTATCAGTAAAACGGATAGGATACCTATGGTAAAAAGGTGCTTTTTCATCTTGAATCTGTATTTGTAGCGAATGTAATGATTTATTATGAGCCTGTTTAAATTTCCCTGAAATAAATTTTGCATAGCCTTCATCGGCCAGCTTTGTCTCTTTATAGGATTATTTTGAAAAACAACTGTCATACT
>ENA-OPMG01001619-OPMG01001619.1-human-gut-metagenome-genome-assembly--contig:-NODE-1619-length-12775-cov-4.380975_pt1 | contig 12775 bp, 14 predicted proteins | sample MGYA00241522_ERZ501741 | MGnify/ENA primary metagenome ERZ501741 (study PRJEB25962, sample SAMEA2042616) | human gut metagenome | biome: human gut; feature: human-associated habitat; material: faeces...
ATCCGCTGCGGTTTCAAGTAGCGGGAGCGTGCCCAGCGGTAATATAGCAGAGCCTCGCAACGTCCGTTAGTAATAGCTGTCCGTCATTCATCACTGCTTTTTGGAATTACTCTAACACAAGTAAAAGCGCCATCTTAAACTTTCCATTAGCTGTCACACTATGAAGTCCATTTTTTTCAAAACGGAAACATTCACCTTCTGAAAGCTCATAATCTTTACCTTCATATCCTATAGTTGCCTTGCCTTCAAGTGCAAATACGATAGCATTACCAGGTGCTCTGTGAGGTGTAAGACCTGTTCCCTCATCAAATGCCATAAGGACATACTTCATATCAGGAGTGCTTACCACATCCATATTGGCAATACTGCCTTCTTCATAAGATATAAGGTTCTTAAGTGCAAATACTTCATTAGTTTTTACATTAGCGTTCATATTAATATCCTTTCCTGTACATATAATTTCTGTATACACAATTCCGTTAGATGTCTGCATTCCACATAATGTACCAGCTGGTACAATAAGTAGTTCATCTGGCTGTAATTTAATAATCTCTGGTTCTTCTCCAATAATGAATTCTCCCCAGCCAGAAGCTCCAATATACATAGTCATTCTGTCATAGCTTTCCTGACTTATGGAAGTATCCTTTCCCATAGAGAAATAAGTTACTTTGGTAGAATTGCCAAGCTTGGAATCTCTTGAGATAGTCATACCATTTCTTATCGGGCGAAGTTCTTCAATACTAAATTTCATAATCCTCCAATCTGATGAATAGGGTACATCTAATAGGTGTGGTTGTATAATAATTCTTGTTACAATTTAGAATATAACCTATAATTATATAAATGGGAAGTACGCACATTTAGGTTATATACTTTCCTTTAGGTTAGTGTGGAGCGAAAAAATTCTGGCGGAGGGGTAATGGCGGACGGACGTTGTGGAGGACGTGTTGTATTACCGCTGGGCACGCTCTCGCTACTTGAAACCGTAGCGGTACTAAGCGGCTAAAGGACAGCCGCTAAGTTTTTTGATAACTTAGGAAGGAGCTGGTTTTATGAAAGAGATGTGTAGTTTATGTTGTCAGACGGGGGAGGGGATTGGTGATACGGATTTTGGGTATACTTTGTCGCTTATAAGTGGGAAGTATAAGCTTGTGATTATGTACTGGCTGGCTAATCATAAGGAGGTTATGAGGTATAGTGAGATTAAAAGATGTATGGGAAATATATCACATAAGACACTTAGTGCCACATTAAAGGAGATGGAGGCGGACAGGCTTATTGTAAGAAAAGAGTATCCTCAAATTCCACCAAAAGTAGAGTACAGCCTGTCAGAAAGAGGAAAGTCATTAGTACCGGTTCTTGTTGCAATGTGCAAGTGGGGCGGAGAGCACAGAGATGATAAATAAATATATTGACATTTTATTAACTGTGTATTATTGTACTAATAGAGTAATACAATAATACAATGTAAGGCGCATATATTGTTTATGCATTACTACCATATGGGAATTATCAATATTGATTATAAGCAGGAGGAATAAGTTATGAGTTGGAACTTTAGTAACGATGTCCCTATATATCTGCAAATAATGGAGCATTTTAAAGTTCAGATAGCCAGCGGAAAGCTTGAGGTCGGCGATAAGATTCCGCCGGTGAGGGAGCTGGCATTGGAGGCAGGAGTTAATCCTAACACAATGCAGAAGGCTTTATCAGAGCTTGAAAGAGAAGGTTATCTTGAATCACAGAGAACATCTGGAAGATTCGTTGCAGACAGAGGTAAACAGATAGACAGGTTAAAGCAGGATATGGCTCTGGAGCTTTGTGAGAGCTTTCATAATGGAATGAAAAAGATAGGTTTTACTCCAGAAGAAGCAATTGCAGAGTATAAGGAATATATCAGCCGTATAGAGGAATAAAAGTTATAACAGGGAAATTATAACAGTGCTTTAATTTATCTTGGAATGGAGGATATATGAGCAATTTGGTGGAGATTAAAGAATTAGGCAAATGCTATGGCAAGAAAAAGGTTATGAATAATCTGTCACTTTCCCTGGAAAGTGGCAGGATTGTAGGAATATTAGGTCCTAACGGAAGTGGCAAGAGTACACTTATTAAGATGATGGCAGGCGTGCTTAAGCCAACTTCAGGACAGATTATAATTAATGGGTATCCGGTTGGTGTTAATACTAAGAAGATAGTGTCATATCTTCCAGAAAGAACATACCTTAATCCATCTATGAAGGTAAAGGAAGCAGTTGATTATTTTGCGGATTTCTATGAGGACTTTTCCAAGCAGAAAGCACTTGATATGCTTGAGAAGTTCGGAATTAATGAGCAGGATAAGATAAAGTCACTTTCTAAGGGAACAAGGGAGAAGGTGCAGATAGTTCTTGTTATGAGCAGGGAAGCAAAGCTGTATCTTTTAGATGAGCCTATGGGAGGTGTTGACCCTGCGGCAAGAGACTACATTTTACGGACAATAATAAGCAATTATAATGAAGATGCGACAGTTGTTATAACAACACATCTTATAAGTGATATAGAAAATGTTCTTGATGAGGTTGTATTTATAAAGCAGGGCGAGGTGTATCTTAAGGAGTCAGTTGATGATATAAGAACCAAATACAATAAGAGTGTTGACGCATTATTCAGGGAGGTGTTCGTATGTTATTAACAGCAGGCAGATTAATAAAATATGATTTGAAAGAATTATTTAAAAACACATTGCATTATATATAGTTACATTACTTGCGGCATTTGGGTGCTGGGCATTACATATGTTGTCAGAATATGTTCCGGATAATGGCATTACACCAGTGGCATATCCGGTTATGATAGCAGTTTATGTAATTGTATGCGTAGTTTTATTTATTGTAAGCATAGTATTTGTGATATTATATTTTAGAAGAAGCACGTTAAAAGATGAGGGCTATCTTACCCACACACTTCCAGTTCCTGTATGGCTTATATATGTATGCAAGCTTATATCAGGATATATTATATATCTTGTTAATTTTGTAGTGATTATTGTTTCTGTATGTATATCAATTGCAAGGGTGGACTGGATATGGAGAGTGCCAGAGAGTATTAATGAGCAGTTAAATGTGTTAGGATATAAAGGCAGTTTTTGCACATTAATAATTATATTGATTATATTGTCAGGGATATATATGTATGCAATGTTCTTTTTCTGTATGTGTATGGGATATACAGCCAATGGCAACAGGGATGCATTCTCATTTGTAACATATATTGCAGTGTATATTGTTGGACAGATATTGAATGTTATTGTGCTTTTACTTACGCCAATAAAGGGAAGCGGCAATATGTTTGTAGAGATGATTAAGGCATCTGTAACGGGAAGTGATATGGCATTTACGTTTGAAGAATTCGGACATATTATGACAGGTTCGGTTGTGGTGTCAGTAGTTATGTTTATTGCGTTTGTGGTTGCCTCAATATATATACTCGATAAGAAATTAAATCTTGAATAATAATTTTAAAGCTTAATTTCTGGTAACTATTATTTAAGAAGTCTTTTTTACAAGAGAATTACTTAAGGAGCAGTATTATGGCAAGAAGTACGGATTTGACAAAAGGAAATATAACGAGAGGCTTATGGGGATTTGCACTTCCTCTTATGTTAGGAAATGTATTACAGCAGCTTTACAATCTTGTAGATACGTGGGTTGTTGGACGATATGTAGGTGATAATGCACTGGCGGCAGTAGGTTCGTCATATACGCTTATGACATTTCTTACATCAGTAATTATAGGCTTGTGTCTTGGCAGCAGTTCATTTGTGTCTATGGCATATGGCAGAAAAGATGTTAAGGCTATCCGTAATGGAATATTCTTATCATCATCTATGATAGGTGCAATTGCTGTTGTGATTATGGCATTGTTCTATATATTAGTTGATAAGATTATATTACTTTTGCAGGTTCCGTATGAAATTGCCGGAGATATGAAAGAGTATCTTATATATGTGTTTATAGGTTTTATTGCAATATACATATATAATTATGTGTCTAATATATTAAGGGGAATTGGCAACTCGGTAGTTCCCCTTGTATTTCTATCAGTGTCTGTTGTGCTTAATATATTTTTAGATATATTGTTTGTGGCAGGTTTTAATATGGGAATTAAGGGTGCGGCAGCAGCAACAGTGATAGCACAGTATATATCTGGAATAGGGATATTTATATATATGATTGCGGCTTATCCTGAATACAGGATACATAAAGATGATATGCAGTTTAATAAAGAGAATATAACGAATATATTTTCTTTATCAGGCTTTACCTGTCTTCAGCAGTCAGTTATGAATTTTGGAATATTATGCGTACAGGGAATAGTAAACAGTTTTGGTACAGTGATTATGGCAGCATTTGCAGTGGCTGTAAAGATAGATACCATAGCATATATGCCGGTACAGGATTTTGGAAATGCGTTTTCAGTATTTGTTGCACAGAATTACGGGGCAGGGCAGAGACAGCGTATTAAGAAAGGGATAAAGCAGTCAGTAGTAAGCGTTATTATATTCTGCGTGTGCATAAGTGCGGTTGTATGTGGATTTGCAGGCACATTTATGGGCATATTTGTTGATAATTCCAGCGTGGACGTAATTAATGCGGGAGCTGTGTATCTTAGAATAGAGGGAACATTTTATATAGGAATTGGAATATTATTTATGCTGTATGGCTATTACAGGGCAATCAATAAGCCGATGATGTCAGTTGTGCTTACAGTGATATCACTTGGAACAAGAGTTGTGCTTGCATACACTTTATCTGGAATATCAGCAATCGGGGTTATTGGAATTTGGGTGGCTATTCCTATCGGCTGGTTCTTAGCAGATGCGGCAGGGATTATTTATTACATTTTTAAAGCAGGTAAAAGCCACATATAAGTGTGACATAAGCGTGGCAGAAATGTGAGCGGAAATGGAGAAGAATAATGAGCAGGATATTAGTAGTTGAGGATGATGAGGTATTACGAAATGAGCTTATTGAACTTTTGCGTAATGAAGGATATGAGGCAGAATATATAAGTACATTTTCAGATACGGCAGGACAGATTATAAAATCAAAGCCAGATCTTGTGCTTCTGGATATTAACATTCCAGAGCTTAATGGAGAGCTTGTATTAAGAAAGTTAAGAAAAGAGGCGGATATACCGGTAATTATGGTGACGAGTAGAACATCAGAGAGTGATGAGGTGCTGTCAATGAGCTATGGGGCAGATGATTATATAACCAAGCCATATAACCCGACAATACTTATGCTTAGAATATCAGCTGTAATAAAGAGGACAAGAAAGCAGGACAGCAGTGAGGAAGATACAGGTGAGAAGGGAATATACCAGTATAGGGAAGCAGCTGTTAATACTGAGAAAGGAACATTAAGCCGTGGGGAGAAAGAGCTCGTGCTTACCAAGAATGAGATGATAATATTCTTAAGTCTGCTTAACAATATAGGAAAGATTGTATCAAGAGATGAACTTATGACGGCACTGTGGGATAACGAGGAATATATTAATGATAATGCACTCACTGTTAATATAAGCAGGTTAAGAGCGAAGCTTTCGGATTTCGGATACGAAGATGCGATAGAAACAAGAAAGAAACAGGGGTATTGTCTTGTATGAAATTAAAAGAATATATAAAAGATGAGTTGTTTAAAATTATACTTATTATTGTATATATAATACTTATATGTGGGCTTCTGTGTGCATTTAACTTCGGAGTACAGATGGCGGCACTTATGGCTGTACTTGCAGCCATATTTTTTACTATAATGTTCATATGGGATTTTTGCAGAAAACGGAATTTCTATAACAGTCTTATTGATAATACACAGAGGATTGATAAGAAATATCTTGTTATTGAAACACTGGATGAGCCGGAATTCTATGAGGGAAACCTTGTGTATACAGCGATGTATGACATTAATAAATCTATGATTGAGCATATTAACCAGTACGAGAGGGGACAGCAGGATTTTAAAGATTTCATAGAAATGTGGGTTCACGAGATAAAGCTTCCAATAGCAAGCCTTACGCTTATGTGCCACAATGACAAAGAGCATATAGATAAGAAATTTATTACACAGCTTAACAGGCTTGATGATTATGCAGACAAGGTACTTTATTATGTGAGGTCAGAAAATGCAGAGAAAGACTACTCATTTGGAAAAGTTAATCTCAAAACAATTATTAACAAGACGGCAGTTAAGAATAAAGACATAATATTAAGCAACAACATAAGTCTTAATGTCCACGACATAGATACTTATGTTAATACTGATGCCAAATGGCTTGAATTCATAGTCAACCAGATTATAAGCAACAGTATTAAATACAAAAAGACATCAGGAGAGGCTTATATCGAAGTATATTCAGAGCAAAGACAGGACAGTGGCACAGACAAAGTGGGGTATGCTGTGCTTCATATAAAGGATAACGGAATTGGAATACCAGCTAAAGATATAGATAAGGTATTCATTAAATCTTATACAGGTTCTAACGGAAGAAATAACGCCAAATCAACAGGAATGGGCTTGTATATTGCTAAAAATATGTGTGGCAAGCTTGGACATAATATAGAGATAAAGTCAATTGAGGGAGAATATACAGAGGTTGAAATAACATTTTACGGGGACAGCTATTACAACACGGTTAATATTGAAAAGTCCGATATTATAAAGAATTAATATTACAGAAAGTTAATATTATACAAAGCCAATATTACAAAAATGTAACATTGCGTAATATTAGAATTACGACAGATAACAAAATCCTTATTACAATGTAGAGGAAGTCAAGTGATTGGCAGATATGAGCCTTAGAGGTTTCGTATACAGAAATGGAGGATTTTATATGAGTGAGAATATTTTGAGAATTCAAAATGTAGAGAAATATTATGGCAGCAGGAATAACCTGACTAAAGCGATAGATGATATATCGTTTGATGTAAACAAGGGTGAATTCGTTGCTATTATGGGTGCTTCGGGAAGCGGTAAGACAACACTTCTTAACTGCATATCTACAATTGATAAGGTTACAAGTGGCAATATATATGTAGACGGCAATAATATCACACAGCTTAAAGGAAGTGCTCTTAACAGATTCAGAAGAGATAAGCTGGGATTTATATTTCAGGATTTTAATCTTCTGGACACACTTACAGCATATGAGAATATTGCACTTGCATTGTCAATCCGAAATGATTCTCCTGAGGTAATTGACAGGGCAGTAAAAAATGTAGCAGAACAGCTTGATATAACAGAGATATTAAATAAATATCCCTACCAGATGTCAGGTGGACAGAAACAGAGAGTTGCTTCTGCAAGGGCAATTATAACAAGTCCAAGTCTGGTGCTTGCCGATGAGCCGACAGGAGCTCTTGACTCAAGAGCTGCTAAGCTTCTTCTTGAAAGGTTTAATATGCTTAACAGGGAATTGCAGGCGACAATACTTATGGTAACACACGACTCATTTACTGCAAGTTATGCAAGCAGAATTATATTTATCAAGGATGGTAAGATATTCCACGAGCTTAACCGTGGCGCTGATGACAGGAAGACCTTATTTAACAAGATAATAGATGTTGTTTCATTATTGGGAGGTGACGCGGGCGATGCTCTTTAAACTATCATTTTCTAATATGAAAAAAAGCCTGAAGGATTATGCGGTATATTTCTTCACGTTAATACTCGGTGTTGCGATATTTTATCTTTTTAATGCAATCGAAACACAGACAACTATGCTTAAAATATCAGAAGACACAAGAGAGATAGTAAAGCTTATTAATACAACACTTTCGGGAGTAAGTGTATTTGTTGCATTTATACTTGGATTTCTTGTTATATATGCAAGTAATTTCCTTATGAAGAAGAGAAAAAAGGAATTTGCATTATACATTCTTCTTGGAATGGGAAAAAGGAAAATATCACTTATACTGTTTCTTGAAACACTGATTATAGGTGTTATATCGTTAGGAATAGGACTTGTGGCAGGAATAGGACTTTCACAGGTTACAAGTATATTTGTTGCCAATATGTTTGGGGTTAACATTGAGAAATACAGATTTGTATTTTCTCAGCAGGCATTTGTAAAGACATTGATATATTTTGCAATTATATATGTTATCGTAATACTCTTTAATATGTTCTGCATTAACAAATATAAGCTTATAGACCTTCTTACAGGAAGCAGAAAGGCAGAAAAAGCAACTAACAAAAATCCATATATATGTGCAGTTGTATGGATAATATCAGTTGTACTGCTTGCATTTGCCTACTATAAGGTATCAGATAGCAGGAATCTTGAGTTAGTTACTGACCTTGCCAAATATATAGTGATGGGCTGTGCAGGCACATTTTTATTCTTCTGGTCATTATCAGGAATTATGTTCTCAGCAGTACATTCTATGAAAAAGGTGTACTATAAGGGGCTTAACAGCTTTGTGTTCCGTCAGATGAGCAGCCGTATGAACAGCAACGTGTTCGCAATGACAGTTATATGCCTTATGATGTTTATAACAATATGCGTATTATCAAGCGGACTTACAGTGCGTAATTCACTTGTACACAATATTGATATGCTATCACCAGCAGATGTGCAGATAGAGAAGGAACTTTATTCAGATGATGAGGCAGAATTGATTAAAGATTATTATAAGAGAAAAGATATTGACCTTGAAGATATTCTTAAAGATATAGTAGATGTGTATGTATACAATACAAGTGAACTTACAATTAATGATACTTTAGGAAATACAGAAGCAGCGAAGGCTGATAATCCGGATATCGCAGATAATATTGATTCATCATATTTTGATGCATATTATTCTGAAGATATTATGAAACTTAGTGATTATAACAAGGTGGCAGCTCTGTATGGTAATGAACAATACAGTCTTAGTTCTGATGAATATATAATTGTTGCAGACTTTAAGTCGATGGCAGAAGTGCGAAACAAAGCCTTAGATAAGGGAGTAAAGATTGCTTTAAATGGGGAATTGTTAAAGCCAAAATATAATCGTTGTTCGGATGGTTTTGTCCAGATGTCATCTAACCATATAAATATAGGAATTGTGGTTGTGCCAGACGAAGTACTTGAAACAATGCTTCCAACAGGTGAATATTATATTGGTAATTATAATATACCAGAGGGTGATGAACGTGAGGCAGTTGATAAAAAGATTGTAAAGATAGCGAATGGTGCTGGTAAAGAAGGTATTATAATGGATATTAATACGCTTATTTCAGTAAAAGAGAATTCAATGGGACTTGGTGCTATGATAGCATTTATAGCATTGTACATTGGACTTATATTCCTTATATCAGGAGCGGCAATACTTGCATTAAAAGAACTGTCAGAAAGTGCCGACAATCTTGGCAGATATAAGATACTTAAAAATCTTGGAACAGACAATAGCAAAATCAATCACGCAGTATTAAAGCAGACAGTGATATTCTTTGGAATACCAATGTCACTTGCAATAATACACTCAATATTCGGAATGAGGGTAAGCTATATGGTGATGGAACTGCTTGGTACGGAATATATGGTACAGTCAATAATAATGACCGGAGTGTTTATACTTTTGATATATGGAAGAATGTGTTAATATATAAAAAATGTCACTATATGAGAGAATGTATATATAAAAGGACGTGGGGAAAATAATGATTATATCCAAGATAACTTTGAAAGATTTTAAAACATATAAAGACACTGTTGAAATTAAATTTAGTGGGAAATTTAATGTAATTGTTGGGGAAAACAATATGGAAAATCCACGATATTTGAGGCATTGCTGTTATGGGAGAAATGTTACAATGAAAGCCTGACAAGCAATAAGAAAAGTTTCTATAGTCATTCAGTTCCTTTATACATAAGTTTTGATGAACTGTATTTCTTGCGGATTACTAAAGATGAAGATTTGTTTTATGGAACTAAAAGGTCTTGTGAAATAGGGGTAGAATTTAGTGAAGAAAATTCAGAAGAAAAATATTACTTAAATTTTTCTTTGACAAAACCATCAATTGAGAACGCATATGTTAGATTGCAGCGAAAAACACCTGAAGAATTTGATGCGTTTAAAGAAAAAATGGATTCAATAGGAACAAAATTGACGGACTTTCTTTTTATACAGCAAACAGAACCAGTTGCAAAGGTACTCGCAAAAGAACCGTATATGTTTCCGGGGCAAATAAGGAAAAAAATTGAAAAGGGTAGATCGCATGAAGTGTTGAGAAATAAAATACTATCGAGTGACGTAACTGTATTGATTCAAAGGATGAAAAAAGTATTAGATTGTGAGTTTGAATTTAAAATTCCACCGAGAACGGCAAGAGAAAAAGAAGAATATATTAATTTATATGTGGTTCAAAATGGAAAAAAAATAGACATAGGACTCCAAGGAAGTGGTTTTTTACAAGTCGCAGAAATTTTTTCATCAATGGATATTATGGATAATGCATTAAATGTTTTATTAATTGATGAACCAGACTCACATATAAGTCCAAGAATACAGAATAAATTATTAGATTGTTTGAAAGAAATATCAAATGTGCAGGTCTTTGTGATTACACATAATGATAATTTTGAGAAAGATTACAATGCCATATCTGCTCTTTGTAACAGGACCTGCTCTGATCACAGACTTTGTAAAAAATATTAATAACTTTAATGTTATTTATCTGCTCACACAGGATGTTTATACAACAACTAATCAGGCAATGGCAAGCTCACAGGCAAAAGAGGTTGACCTTCTGGTTACCTGGCTGTTCCGTCTGACTCAGGATTACTACAACTATAAGATGGCATCAGCAATCGGTATTATCGTGTTTATTATCTGTGCAGTATTCACCCTGGTTGCATTTAACAGGATGATCAAGGGAGATAAGGAGGGAACATATCAATAATGAAAAAGATGAAAGACAGTCGTACTTCTTCTATAGTATTACATAATTTATTGATCGCAGTGCTGGCATTTATCTGGCTGATCCCGATCATCTGGCTGTTATGTACTTCCTTCAGTGCATATTCAGGAATGAATACCAGTACATTTTTTCCGAAGGAATGGAGCATCAGCAATTACATGAAGCTGTTTCATTCAGATTCTGTATCTCAGTTTCCGCAGTGGTTTCTGAATACATTTATCATTGCATGCTTTACATGTGTGATTTCCACTATGTTCGTACTGATGGTTGCATATGCAACATCTGTTATGAGATTCAAGATGAGAAAACCGCTGATGAACATGGCAGTTATCCTGAATCTGTTTCCTGGTATGCTGGCAATGATTGCAGTTTACTTCACACTGAAATCTTTTAATCTGACAAACAGCTATGCCGGTTTGATCATGGTTTACTCTGCTTCTTCAGGTCTTGGTTATTTGATTGCGAAAGGATTCTTTGATACAGTTCCGAGAGCACTCTGCGAGGCTGCCAGAATTGATGGATGCAGTGAGGCAAGAATCTTCTTCCAGATGGTTCTGCCCATGAGCCGCCCGATTGTTGTTTATACAGTTATCAGCAGTTTCCTGGTGCCATGGATGGATTTCGTATATGCAAAGATGATCCTGAATGCCGGTATTTCTTCCAAATATACAGTTGCCATTGGTCTGTACAAGATGCTGGATAAGAGCCTTATCAATTCTTATTTTACTCAGTTCTGCGCAGGTGGTGTACTGGTATCCATACCGATTTCTATTCTGTTTATGATCATGCAGAAATTCTATGTGGAAGGAATTACAGGCGGTGCTGTAAAAGGTTGATATTATGAATATGACAACGGGAAGAAGAGGAATCGTCTGGAAAACTCCGGATATCACAGCTGATGGGCTGAAGATGTTTGCATGTATTACTATGCTGATCCAGACAGTTGGAATTGCCATTATTGAAAAAGGCCTGATCCATTTAGACCAGTATACTCAGGAGAGTCTGAACCAGGCGATGTCTCAGGATTCCCGTTTGATGACACTTGCGGGAGTCGGATCCATTATGCAGCTTATAGGCGGGATGGCGATTCCCGTATTTGCGTTTCTGCTGGTAGAGGGATTTCGTAATACATCGGATTATAAGAAGTATCTGATCATGATGGCTGTTACTGCACTGGTCAGTGAGATTCCATATGATCTGTCAATCTGCGGAAAAGTATGGGACTTTTCCAGTCAGAACGCAATGATCACGATGTGTATCTGCCTGATTATGCTGAAATGCTTAGATCTGTTTAAAGAAACTTCCGGATTTACAGGTGGTATGTTAAAGGCACTGATCCTGATCGCAGCTATTGTCTGGGTGAGCATTTTCCGGGCAGAGTATGGACTTTGTATTGTTCTGCTTGTGTTTGTGTTCTATGTGTTTGAGACAAGAAATGTGCTGAAAACAGTGCTGGGCTGTATTATCAGTCTGATGTATGTGACCGGACCGATTGCGTTCTATGGAATCTGGTGCTGCACTGGAGAGAGAAAGGATTACATCAATAAATATGTCTATTATGCTTTTTATCCTTTGCATTTGCTGGTGCTTGGAGTAATTGCAAACTATATCCTGTAAGAAGAATGAAATCAAATCCCGTCTGCTTTGACTGAGAAAAGTAATAAGCAGCGAGAATAGTGTGTTTTGAAATTGGATAGAGTATTAAATATGATAGTGAAAAAGAAAACGACTGAGAATAGAGAATTAAGAGGAGAACAAGTATGGACTTTAGAACGGATAAGCTGCTCCATGGAGGTGATTACAACCCGGCACAGTGGTTAAAG
>ENA-OPMG01001628-OPMG01001628.1-human-gut-metagenome-genome-assembly--contig:-NODE-1628-length-12644-cov-2.457304_pt1 | contig 12644 bp, 8 predicted proteins | sample MGYA00241522_ERZ501741 | MGnify/ENA primary metagenome ERZ501741 (study PRJEB25962, sample SAMEA2042616) | human gut metagenome | biome: human gut; feature: human-associated habitat; material: faeces...
TTTTAAATTAACCGTAATGAAAAAACAATTCTTATCTTCCCGATCACAGACTTTACGGACAGTATTGTTGTGAAGATGTTTTTGCGCAATGAACAGGTGCCGGAAGTGACAGAACATGTAAAGAAGGGGGCTTTTCTGAAGTTTCGCGGTGTGACAACAGTAGACCGTTTTGACAGTGAACTGACTATCGGTTCGGTCATTGGCATTAAAAAGATTCCATCTTTTGTATCCACCCGTATGGATACCAGCCCGGTGAAACGAGTGGAATTGCATTGTCATACAAAAATGAGTGATATGGATGGCGTTTCAGATGTCAAGGATATTGTCAAGCGTGCCATGAAATGGGGGCATAAGGCGATTGCCATTACCGATCACGGGGATGTGCAGGCGTTCCCGGATGCCAATCATACCGTACCGTCCGATTCGGATTTTAAAGTCATTTACGGCGTGGAGGCATATCTGGTCGACGATTTAAAGGGGATGGTGACGGACAGCCAGAACCAGGATCTGGATGCAGATTATGTGGTATTCGATTTGGAGACAACCGGATTTAGTCCGGAGACCAACCGCATTATAGAGATCGGGGCGGTGAAGGTGCAGAACGGAAAGATCGTGGACAAATTCTCAACGTTTGTCAATCCACAAGTGCCGATTCCGTTTCGGATTGAGCAGCTGACGTCGATCAATGATTCCATGGTGATTGATGCACCTGTCATTGCAGACATTCTTCCGGAATTTATGAAATTCTGCGAGGGATGTGTTATGGTTGCCCATAATGCCGATTTCGATATGAGTTTTATCAAGAAAAACTGCCAAAGGCTGGATATTCCATGCAAGCCGACGATTGTGGATACGGTTGCCCTGGCGCGTGTCCTGCTTCCGAATCTGAACCGTTTTAAGCTGGATACGGTTGCAAAAGCGCTGGGCGTATCCCTGGAAAATCACCATCGTGCAGTGGATGATGCCGGATGTACGGCAGAGATTTTTGTGAAGTTTATTGAGATGCTCCGGGATCGCGGTATGTCTACCCTGGACGAAGTGAATGCAATGGGAACCTCATCGGTGCAGAATGTACAAAAGATGCCGACTTATCATGCGATCATTCTTGCCACCTGCGATCAGGGGCGGACAAACCTGTATAAGCTGATTTCGCTGGCGCATATCAAATATTATCACCGGCGTCCGAGGATTCCGAAGAGTGAATTTATCAGGTACCGGGATGGACTTCTGATCGGGTCTGCCTGCGAAGCGGGAGAGTTGTACCGGGCAATTTTAAATGGCCGTCCGGAGGAAGAAATTTCCAGACTGGTAAACTTTTATGATTATCTGGAAATCCAGCCGCTCGGAAACAATGCATTCCTTGTAAGAGATGAAGATTCTCCGGTTGCGTCCAATGACGATCTGATTGAGATCAATAAAAAGATTGTCCGGCTCGGTGAACAGTTCCATAAGCCGGTGGTGGCAACCTGTGATGTGCATTTTTTAGATCCGGAGGATGAAATTTACCGGAGAATTATCATGGCAGGGCAGGGATTTAAAGATGCGGATGAGCAGGCTCCCCTTTTTCTGCGGACGACGGAAGAGATGCTGAAAGAATTTGCTTATCTTGGAAGTGAAAAAGCAGAAGAGGTTGTTATTACAAACACAAACCGGATTGCGGATATGTGCGAAAAAATTTCTCCCGTTCGTCCGGATAAGTGTCCGCCGGTCATTGAAAATTCGGACCAGATGCTGCGTGACATCTGTTACAACAAAGCACATAAAATGTATGGAGATCCACTGCCGGAAATTGTGCAGGAACGTTTAGACCGGGAATTAAATTCCATTATCAGCAATGGGTATGCAGTGATGTATATCATTGCGCAGAAGCTGGTTTGGAAATCCAACGAAGACGGCTACCTGGTCGGATCGCGTGGATCGGTCGGAAGTTCTTTCGTTGCGACAATGTCCGGTATTACGGAGGTGAACCCGCTGCATGCGCATTATCTGTGCAAACATTGCCAGTACAGCGATTTTGATTCGGATCTGGTAAAATCTTTTTCCGGCCGAAGCGGATGTGATATGCCGGATAAGCTCTGTCCGCGCTGCGGAAAACCGCTTTCCAAAGAAGGGTTTGATATTCCGTTTGAGACGTTCCTGGGATTTAAGGGAAATAAAGAGCCGGATATCGACCTGAACTTTTCCGGAGAGTACCAGAGTAAGGCACATAAATACACCGAAGTTATCTTCGGGGAGGGACAGACCTTTAAGGCAGGAACGATCGGTACGCTGGCGGATAAGACGGCATTCGGTTATGTCAAAAATTATTATGAAGAGCGCGGCGTACATAAGAGAAATTGTGAAATTGACCGGATCGTACTTGGATGTGTCGGGGTGCGTCGTACTACGGGACAGCATCCGGGTGGTATCGTTGTTCTTCCGATGGGGGAACAGATTTATACATTTACTCCGATTCAGCACCCGGCAAATGATATGACGGTCGATATTACGACCACACATTTTGATTATCACTCGATTGACCATAATCTTTTAAAACTTGACATTCTCGGGCACGATGATCCTACCATGATCCGTATGCTGCAGGATCTGACGGGCGTAGATCCGACGCAGATTCCACTGGATGATAAGGCTGTCATGTCGCTGTTTCAGGATACTTCCGCACTTGGCATCACGCCGGACGATCTGGTGAACTGCCAGCTGGGGGCATTGGGTATCCCGGAGTTTGGTACAGACTTTGCCATGGGCATGTTAATTGATACACAGCCAAAAGAATTTTCGGATCTGGTGCGTATTGCAGGGCTGTCCCATGGTACGGACGTATGGCTTGGCAATGCACAGACACTGATTCAGGAAAAGAAGGCAACGATTTCTACCGCCATCTGTACAAGGGATGATATCATGATCTATCTGATCAGTATGGGACTGGATTCCGAGGAATCGTTTAAGATTATGGAGAATGTCCGGAAGGGAATTGTGGCAAAAGGAAAATGTGACAAATGGCCGGAATGGAAGCAGGATATGATCGATCACAATGTACCGGACTGGTATATCTGGTCCTGTGAGAAGATTAAGTACATGTTCCCGAAAGCCCATGCAGCCGCGTATGTTATGATGGCATGGCGCATTGCCTACTGTAAAGTGTTTTATCCGCTGGCTTACTATGCAGCATATTTTTCTATCCGTGCGACCGCGTTCAGTTATGAGCTGATGTGTCAGGGAAAAGAAAAACTGGAAGGATATATGCATGAGTACGAAAAGCGCAAGGACGAGCTCTCCAAAAAAGAGCAGGATACCTACAAAGATATGCGTCTGGTACAGGAAATGTATGCCAGAGGATTTGAATTTCTTCCGCTGGATATCTATAAGTCAGAACCGCATCATTTTCAGATTGTGGATGGAAAACTGCTGCCGGCGCTCAATACGATTGACGGACTTGGCGATAATGCGGCAGTTGCGATTGCAGAAGCGGCAAAAGACGGAATTTTTCTTTCCAAGGATGATTTTAGGGAACGGACAAAAGTATCAAAGACAACAATAGAACTGATGAGTGATCTGGGATTGTTTGGCGATATGCCGGAATCCAATCAGCTTTCCCTGTTTGATTTTGGCGCGTAATGTTATGGAAGTTTTGAAAAACAAAAGAGGAGGAACCGCATTTTTGGGTTCCTCCTCTTTTACAGTCTTATAAATTTATTTTTTGATAACGCCGGGATGGAAAGCGGTGAGTGTTCCCGGATGATCGGTCGGTGTACAGAACACTTCTTTTGTCTTAAAATCGGTAAAATAGATGTAACTGGAAGTGACGTTGATATTGGAGTAATTGCCCTGTGCCAGTTCCTGATATCCACTGCCGTCATTTTTGATCATACAAAGGGCCGGATTGTCTTCGGAATAGCGCTGATAAAAAATACTGCTTCCGTATACATTGTAGAGATCCAGACTGTCCTTGGTAAGTGTAACCGGATGACCGGATTTCATATTGGTATGTACCAGGGCGTTGTTCTGATCCACATCCATATAATAGACATTGTCATCACTGGTTACAATCGGTTTGAAAGAATTACATTCATAGACTTTGCTTAAACTGTCACTGGCGGTATCCAGCTGATAGATGGCACCGTCACTTTCGGTTCCGCTGGTATAAATATACTGACCCAGCGTGCTGCATGTAAAAATGTAAGGCGAATATACTTTTTTGCGTCCTTCGCCATCGATTCCGATCTTGTAAAGCGTTGTAGCATCCTTGTCATCATAGTGCAGATAATAAATGTAGTTTCCGACAAGCGAGGCATACAGGCAGGGATCTTTGTCTAAAATTTTAGTGTTTTCTCCATTCTGGTCAATTCTGCACAGACTGTTTCTTGCGTAGGAGAAGAAATCAAATCCGGTTCCATTATTTTCATTATTGCGTACATAGTATACATAATGGTCATCGGCGTTGATATACATGACACGGTCATAACTGAGTTTTTTCAGATGATTGCCGTTTGTATCCATGGAATACAGCCGGTAATCGTCATCCGGATTGGCAAAATAAACGGTTCCGTTTTTCTCACAAAACAAGCCGGCATTGTAAAGGTTTCCGGCAGTATTTCCGTTGACATAGCTTGTGTTGTATTTGATCTTACTTTTCTGATGGCTGTAAAAGCCCAGTCCTGCAAATACTACGACCAGAACAGCAATTATAATTATGGGCAAACGTTTTTTCATAATATCGAGTCCTCCTTGGTAAGTTGTATCTTGCCTTTTATACCTTTGTGTTATAAAATTTTATCATAAATCATGAAGGAGCGCTATATGAAAGATTTACTAGATATCCGAAAAGATATTGATAAAATTGACGAACAGATCGTAAAACTCTATGAGGAACGGATGAAACTGACCTCGGATGTGGCTGAATACAAAATAAATACCGGGAAGCAGATTTTTGACAAGGAGAGAGAGGAATCCAAGCTGGCAACGCTGCAGAAAAAAGCGGAAAGTGATTTTACCAGACACGGAATCCGTGAACTTTTTGAGCAGATCATGGCGATGAGCCGTAAGAAACAGTATAAACTGCTGACGGAGCATGGAATTATGCCTCCGCAGGAGTTTGAGCCGATTCACACGCTGGATTATTCCAATGCAAGGATTGTTTTTCAGGGACTCGAAGGTGCCTACAGCCAGCTTGCCATGGAACAGTTTTTTGGAGAAAACTGCAATAATTTCCATGTGGAGAGCTGGAAAGATGCCATGGAGGCCATTAAGAACGGGGAAGCGGATTATGCGGTACTCCCGATCGAGAATTCTTCGGCAGGAATTGTCTCGGAAAATTATGATCTTCTGGTGGAATATGATAATTATATTGTCGGGGAGCAGATCATCCGTATTGATCATGCACTTTTAGGACTGGAAGATGCGGATGAGAGAGATATCCGTACCGTGTATTCGCACAAACAGTCACTGATGCAGTGCAGTGAATTTCTGGACAGTCATGCGGACTGGGAAAAATTCAGTGTCAGCAATAATGCCGTTGCAGCCAAGAAGGTCAAAGAGGATGGGGAGATTTCCCAGGCGGCGATTGCCAGTGCAAAAAATGCCCAGATTTATGGGTTGAAAGTATTACGCAATTCCATTCAGAATAATAAAAATAATTCGACCCGGTTTATTGTTGTGACAGGGAAAAAAGTATATACCGATCAGGCAGACCGGATCAGCATCTGTTTTGAGATTAATCACGAAAGCGGTGCTTTATATCATGCACTGTCGCATTTTATTTATAATGGACTGAATATGACAAATATCCAGTCACGTCCGTTACAGAATAAAAACTGGGAATATCGTTTCTTTGTTGATTTTGAGGGAAGATTTGAGGATCATGCAGTGCAGAATGCGCTGCGCGGACTTCGGGAGGAAACAATTGCATTCCGGATTCTTGGTACGTATTAGTCAGAATTGGTGAAAGAAGGTGGGCGTATGGCAATTCACACATTTGCAGCAATTTATATTGGCACATACGATGTGAGCCTGAAGGTATTTGAGTTTACAAACAGAAAAAAGTTTCATGAGGTGGATCACATCCGGTCCCGGCAGGAACTGGGAAAAGGCACTTATGGCACAGGGACAATCGGATATGAGCAGGTGGAAGAACTTTGTGAAACACTGGCGCAGTTTAAAGAGATCATGGAAAGCTACAAGGTAGACAGTTATGAAGTCTGTGCAGCCGCCGCACTCCGGGATACCACAAATGAGATATTTGTCCTTGACCAGATTTATCTTAGAACCGGATTCCGGGTAAAGGTGTTAAGCAACTCGGAACACCGTTTTATCAGTTATAAAGCGGTGGCTGGCAGTCCGGTGTTTGAGGAGATGATAAAGACGAGTGCAGCAGTCGTGGATGTCGGCGGGGCGAGTGTGCAGATCACATTATTCCGTGACGGGAAAATGATCACGACACAACACATGGAAACAGGCATTATGCGCCTGCGGAATCTGCTTGGAGACCGCGGATACTCCCTGAAAATGTATGAAAACCAGATTGAGGAATATGTCAATAAAAAACTCGAGGGATTTCGCTCCATGTACATGAATACGCCGGTGGATTATCTGATCCTGATCAGTGACTATGCCGGCGGCCTGGTCAAAAAAATTGAGGAAAAAGGCGGAAAAAGCCGGCAGGTAAAGCTGGATAAATTCTCTAAATTTATCGATAAACTGCTCAAAAAAACGCTGGAGGAGATCACAGCGGAATTAAATCTTTCAGATGAGAGGGAACCGCTGATCATTCCGGCACTTGTGCTGTATAAGATGATGGCACAGAATGTGAATCCAAAAGAGGTATGGGTGCCGGGAGCAAACATTCAGGATGGTATGGCATTTGATTATGCACAGCACAATAAACTGCTGGCATCGACACATGATTTTGATGCGGATGTCATTTCGGCGGCCACATTTTTATCGGAGCATTACCACAGTTTTTCTCCACACATTCAGACACTTTCCAAGCTATCCATTAAGATTTTTGATGCGATGAAACAGGAACACGGACTTGGAAAGCGAGCGCGTCTGCTGCTTCAGGTGGCTACAATCCTGCATGACTGTGGAAAGTATGTCAGCTTTGCGGAAGCGTCGGAGAGTACGTATCATATTATCATGTCCTCAGAGATTATCGGTCTGACCCATCAGGAGCGCGAGATTGTTGCACAGATCGTGCGCTACAATACTCTTCCGCTGGATCCGTATGAGGAAGTCGCTGATGTATTGAGCCAGGAAGAGTATCTTTGTGTGGCAAAACTTTCGGCAATTCTTCGTGTGGCAAATGCGCTGGATCAGAGTCATAAACAGAAGTTTAAAAATATCCGGATCGCGGTAAGGGAGAGAAAACTCGTGATTACGGTCGAGGCATTTGAGGATATTGCGCTGGAACAGGCATTGTTTGACGCAAAGACCTCTTATTTTGAAAATGTATACAGCATGAAACCTGTTTTAAAAGAGAAGCGTATTTATAACTATTAGATCGGAGGGCTTTTATGGACACAAAAATAGATTTTAAAGATCCGGCATATTATGAAAACCGTGAGCTCAGCTGGATTAAGTTTGACCAGCGTGTATTAAGTGAAGCAAGAGATAAATCCATTCCGCTTTTGGAGCGGTTGAAATTTGTCAGTATTACTTCTTCCAATCTGGATGAATTTTTTATGGTAAGGGTGGCATCCTTAAAGGATATGGTACACGCAAAATATAAAAAGCGTGATATCGCCGGAATGACCGCCACGGAGCAGCTTTCCGCCATCAATAAACAGGCGCGGGAACTGGTCAATATCCAGTACAGTACTTTCAGCCGTTCCCTGATGCCGCTTCTGCGTAAAGAAGGAATTTATCTTCTGGATGCACATGAGGATCTGAACGAGGAACAGGCGCGTTTTGTGGATCGCTATTTTATGGAAAATGTATATCCGGTACTCACCCCGATGGCAGTGGATGCGTCGCGTCCGTTTCCGCTGATTCGCAATAAGACACTGAATATTGCAGCACTTCTGACCGGAAAGAAAACGGAGGATGAGACTGTGTTTGCGACCGTGCAGGTGCCAAGTGTTCTGCCGCGTCTGGTACAGATTCCAAGCGAAGGGGAAACGAAGTCTTTCATTCTGCTTGAGCAGATTATAGAACGCAACATAGGCATACTGTTTTCCAATTACAAGGTATTGTGTGCGTATCCGTACCGGATCATGCGAAACGCAGATCTGACGATTGATGAGGATGAGGCATCGGATTTGCTGAAAGAGATTGAGAACAAATTAAAGATGCGTCAGTGGGGAGAAGTTATCCGTCTGGAAATTGAAGAGAAGGTAGATAAAAAGCTTCTGAAATTTTTAAAGACGGAGCTGAAAGTGTCGGATGAGGATATTTTTCAGATTGCAGGTCCGATTGATCTGACTTTTTTAATGAAAATGTATGGGATTGACGGATATGACCATCTCCGCTATAAACCGTATACGCCGCAGCAGGTGCCGGAAATTACACCGGGAAGTGACATTTTTGCCGCAATCCGCAAAGGGGATATTTTTCTGCATCATCCATACGAAACCTTTGATCCGGTTGTGGATTTCATCCGGCAGGCATCCAAAGATCCGGATGTCCTGGCGATTAAACAGACACTGTATCGTGTCAGCGGAAATTCCCCGATTATCAGCAGTCTGGCACAGGCAGCGGAAAACGGCAAGCAGGTGTCGGTTCTGGTTGAGCTGAAAGCCCGTTTTGATGAGGAGCACAACATTGTCTGGGCGAAAAAACTGGAACAGGCAGGCTGTCATGTGATCTATGGTCTCGTTGGCCTTAAAACACACAGCAAGATCGCACTGGTGGTCCGCCGGGAAGAGGACGGAATCCGCCGCTATGTTCATCTGGGAACCGGAAACTATAACGATTCGACGGCAAAATTATATACTGACTGTGGAATCTTTACCTGCAAAGAGTCGATCGGGGAGGATGCCACAGCGGTATTTAATATGTTATCCGGATATTCCGAACCGCTGGCATGGAATGAACTGGTGCTGGCACCATACTGGCTGCGGGATAAATTTTTGCGCCTGATCGGCAGGGAAGCGAAAAACGCGCGGCAGGGAAGAGAAGCCCGTATCGTGGCAAAGATGAATTCTCTCTGTGATCCGGGCATTATTGCGGCGCTGTATGAGGCATCTGCAAGCGGTGTAAAGATTGATCTGATCGTGCGCGGAATCTGCTGTCTGCGCGTCGGAATTCCGGGAGTGAGTGAGAATATCTCCGTGCGTTCTATTGTGGGAAATTTCCTGGAGCACAGCCGTATTTTCTATTTTTATAATGACGGCAATCCGGAAGTATTTATGGGAAGTGCGGACTGGATGCCGCGAAATCTTGACCGGCGTGTAGAGATTGTTTTCCCGGTGATTGAGGAGGAACTCAAAGAAAAAGCACTGCATATTCTGCATGTGGAACTGGAAGATAATGTGAAAGCGCGTGTGATGCAGCCGGATGGTACTTATGAAAAACTTGACAAGCGGGGCAAGGTTCTGATAAACTCACAGGAGCAGTTTTGTGCGGAGGCAAAAGCAGCAGTGCCGGATCAGAATCCGGGAAATAACCAGCGGCTGTTTATTCCGGCAGAACCGGCGGAATAAATTTACAGAAAACAGTTGACAATACCGTAATCAGGTGGTATAGTCAAATGGTTGTTAAGAAACAAGTAGAGTATCCACTCTCACCTAAGCGCAATCGGGCGACTTAGTGTTCATACTTTTAGCATGTTATATGAATGTTAGATGTAATAGTGGATAGTCTGCCTATCCACTATTTTTTATTGGAGGTACAAGACCATTAGCGAATTAATGATTAACGAACAGATCAGAGACAGAGAGGTTCGTCTGATCGGACCGGATGGCGAGCAGATTGGTGTTGTCTCATCCAGAGAGGCACAGAAAATTGCAGATGAAGCCGGTCTTGACCTTGTCAAGATTGCTCCGAATGCAAAGCCGCCTGTATGCAAGGTAATTGATTACGGTAAGTATCGTTATGATCTTGCACGTAAGGAAAAGGATGCAAAGAAGAAGCAGAAGACAGTGGAATTAAAAGAAATCCGCCTGTCACCAAACATTGACACCAATGATTTGAACACCAAGATGAACGCTGCAAAGAAGTTCCTCGCAAAAGGCAATAAAGTCAAGATCACACTTCGTTTCCGTGGTCGCGAGATGGCACATATGAACAGCAGCAAGCACATCTTAGATGATCTTGCTGAGCAGCTTTCCGATATCGCAGTAGTGGAAAAAGCACCGAAGATCGAGGGAAGAAGCATCGGTATGGTGTTGGCAGAGAAGAGATAACATTTATTAAGGAGGAATACACAATGCCAAAAATTAAGACAAACAGAGCAGCAGCAAAGCGTTTCAAAGCAACCGGAACCGGAAAGTTAAAGAGAAACAAGGCTTACAGAAGACATATCTTAACAAAGAAAACAACAAAGAATAAGAGAAATCTCAGAAAAGCAGCAATGATGGATCAGACAAACGTTAAGAATATGAAGAAGATTTTACCATACATGTAAGATTTGTTAAGGAGGATATAAAAGATGGCAAGAGTTAAAGGCGGATTAGGCGCTAAGAAAAGACATAATAGAGTTTTAAAGTTAGCAAAGGGATACAGAGGAGCTCGTTCCAAGCAGTATCGTGTAGCTAAGCAGTCCGTAATGAGAGCCTTAACAAGTTCTTATTCTGGACGTAAAGAGAGAAAGAGACAGTTCCGTCAGTTATGGATTGCTCGTATCAACGCAGCAGCTCGTATGAACGGACTTTCTTACAGCCAGTTCATGCACGGATTAAAAGTAGCAGGAGCTGATTTAAACCGTAAGGTATTAGCTGACATGGCTGTTACAGATGCAGCAGGTTTTGCAAAGCTTGCAGAAGTTGCAAAGAAAGCATTAGCTTAGTCATCGGAAAAATGTTGGGTAGAAAACTCCGGACAAGTTGTTTGTCCGGAGTTTTTTGAAAAATATACGGGGAAAGGTATTGGAAACAATGGAAAAAAGAGAACAGCTCGGAAGCAGACTTGGGTTTATTATGCTCTCGGCAGGATGTGCAATCGGATGCGGAAATGTATGGAAGTTTCCCTGGATGTGCGGACAAAACGGCGGTGGCAGTTTCATGCTTGTCTATGTGATCTGTCTGCTCATTTTAGGGCTTCCGGCAATGGTGATGGAACTTTCCGTAGGACGTGCGGCACAGACAAGTCCCTTGTATATGTATGAGAAACTTTCCGGAAAACGCAAATGGAAAATTCCGGGGATTGTGTGTCTGATTGGAAATATTGCACTGATCGCGTTTTATTCCGTTGTTGCAGGCTGGATTATTTATTATTTTGTGAAGTTTCTTACCGGTCAGAATGCGGATTTGGGATTTGAAAAAATGATCACAACACCATCCGTAAATGTTGGTTACCTGTTGATCACGGTTGTGATTACATTTGTGATTTTGAGTTTCCGGCTGCAGGGAGGCCTTGAACGCATTACCAAATATATGATGTCGGCGCTTCTGGTGCTGATGCTGGTGTTGGCGATCCACAGTTTTACGCTTTCCGGCGCAAAGGATGGGCTGGCTTTTTATCTGATTCCGGACATTTCCAAAATATCAGGTACAATGATTGTAAAAGCAATGAATCAGGCGTTTTTCACGTTGTCGGTCGGTATGGGTGGCATGGCGATCTTTGGAAGCTACATCGGGAAAGAGCGTTCCCTTTTGGGAGAATCCGTAAATATCATTGTTTTAGATACGTTTGTAGCAGTTGTTGCAGGCATGATTATGTTTCCTGCCTGCGATACCTATAATCTTGAAGTGACTGCGGGACCAAGCCTTTTGTTTGATACGATGGCGAGTGTGTTTAACCATATGCAGGGCGGACGCTGGTGGGGTGCGCTGTTTTTCCTGTTCATGGTGTTTGCTGCCATGTCAACGGTATTTGGAGTATGTGAGAATCTGCTTGCCATGATCCGGGAACTGACGGGCTGGTCACGTCCGGTGGGATGTATTGCCTGCGGGATTGGGACGTTTCTTGTGGCATTGACAACGGCGCTTGGGTACAGTCTGATTCGTTTTCAGCCGTTTGCAAAAGGCACGGCATGGCTGGATTTGTGGGATTTTATTGTGTCTAACAATGCGATGCCGCTCGGCTCACTGATACTGGCGCTGTTTTGCTGTACACGCCGGGGATGGGGGTGGAACAATTTCCTGCAGGAGGCCAATGCGGGAAAAGGCTTAAAAATCAAGGCATGGATGAAACCGCTGTTCTGTTATTTTGTGCCTGTAGGGATTTTATTTATTTATATTTATGGAATGTTCACGTTTCCGTGGCATTAGAAGAAAAGAGGGGCAAAAATTATTCTGTCCCTCTTATTTTTATGCGATAAGCTTTGGGAGAGGCCCCTTTTTTCTTATGAAAGGTTTTTGAAAAATACAGCCCATTATCAAATCCGACGGAATTTGCAATGGCGGTGATCGAAAGATTTGAGTGTTCCAACAGATAGCATGCCTGTTTCATGCGAAAATCCGTGAGGTATTCTTTTGGGGACTGCTGCAGCACCAGTTCAAAGGAACGGAACAGATGGCTGCGGCTTAAACCGACGTAGGCGGCAATATCTT
>ENA-OPMG01001631-OPMG01001631.1-human-gut-metagenome-genome-assembly--contig:-NODE-1631-length-12595-cov-2.816108_pt1 | contig 12595 bp, 10 predicted proteins | sample MGYA00241522_ERZ501741 | MGnify/ENA primary metagenome ERZ501741 (study PRJEB25962, sample SAMEA2042616) | human gut metagenome | biome: human gut; feature: human-associated habitat; material: faeces...
CGTCGTCATCATGGTTATTCATAGCTATGATATACATCATTAGAGCCATGATAACTAGATACTCCATGAGTACCTCCTATTCTAGTTCTTCATTTCCTCAAAGCTGAAAATTAATTACCAGTTTTGTTTCTCCTTTAAATTACTTTTCTAAATGAAGCCATATGATATAAAAAGCATATAAGAATAAATACTCCTATATGCTTTTTAATATTAATTATTATTTTCTTCCTTATACTTCTTTACAAGTAAAGATGCTTTTTTAACAAAACCATCTAAATCATCCCATGAGTCCAAAGAAGCTCCAGCAGCCTTTGCATGACCACCGCCATTATATTCCTCAGCTAAAGTATTAATAACTGGTCCTCTACTTCTTAAACGAATACGAATTTCATTTCCTGGATACTCCATAAATAACGCCCATACAGGACAGCCTTCTATTGTTGAAATAGTACCAACCTGATTAACAGCCTCTTCATCAGAAACGCCATATTTTTCTACAACATCACGTGTCATTTTTATATATGCAAAGCCCTCATCAGTCATTTGGAAATTAGAAAGGACATATCCTTTTAGTTTTAAGGTAGCTAATGTTTCTACACTTAAGTAATTATCAAGTACTGAAGGTGAAACTCCAAAGCTTAATAAATATGCAGCCACCTCGAAGGTATGAGATACAACACTATCAAATCTAAAGCGACCTGTATCAGTTACAAGACCTGTATATAATGCAAATGCTGCATCAGATGTCATCTTCAAATTACCCTTCAAAATCAAATCCGTAAGAATTTGTGTACATGCAGGGGCTTCCTCTTCTACATACTGGTAATTACCATAATTTTCTTCTGCAATATGATGATCAATTTTTATAACATAATCCGCTAAACTAAATCTTTGATCAGCCAATCTATCAGATGTTGCACAGTCAACACAAATTGCAAGGGCTCCTTTATAGGTATCATCTGGTATTTCATCCATTTTACCTAAAAAAGCACAATAATCACAAACACCACCAACTACATAAACCTTCTTATCAGGATAAGTAGCCTTAATAGCTCTTTGAAGACCAAATTGACTTCCGTAACAATCCCCATCTGGTCTTTTATGACCATGAATTATTATCGTATTGTATTCCTTTATTTTATTTAGTATATGCTCCACTTAAAAATTCCTCCATTCTCTTATCAAAATCAGCTAAAACCTCTAAGGCCACATCAAAAGAATCAATTGTAGCACCACATGCTTGGTCGTGACCTCCACCACCATATTTTTTAGCAATATCAACAATTGACATTCCTCTACTTCTAAATTCACATACAACCTTTGATGTAGTCTCATCATAGGTAAAATTAGCCCAAATATTAATTCCTTCTATTCCACCCATTACATTTACCATGCCACGAGACACAGTATTAAAATCAATTCCTAATTCATCAAGGTCTTCCTTAGTATTAAAGATATATGCAACATTTTTTTCTGTTAGCTTCATCTTTTCTGTAAATTTAGCCTTAAGCTTTTTAGATTCAAGCGTTTCTACATATAGCTTATCATAAATAGCCTGGGCATCAACCCCTTGATTTAATAAAAATGATCCAATCATTAAGGTTTTAGGGGAAGTATCTGAATATTGGAATCTTCCACTATCAGTTACAAGACCTGTAAACAAAGATGTAGCCGCACAAGAGGAAACCTTAAGCTTTAAGGTAAATAGCATATCAGCAATTACCTCACAAGCCGCTGCCGCATTAGAATCAATAATAAGATTATTTTCTTCAACATCCGACTTATTCTTATGATGGTCAATAATCCAAATTTTATCCGCAAGCTTATATCTATCATCAGAAATCATATTAGATACAGCCACATCACAAATAATAACTAAAGCACCTTTATATTTATCATCTGTAATTTCATCTGGTTGTCCCATAAAAAGAAGACGAGAGTTAGTATCACCAACAGCGTATATTTCCTTATCCTTAAAATTATCCTTTAGTGCCCTTTGAAGTCCAAATTGAGATCCTAAGGCATCTCCGTCTGGCCTTGTGTGACGATGAATAATTATTGTTTGATATTTTTTTATATCATGTAAAAGTTTTTTATATAATTTTTTCATTTTTTCACCTACTTGTATACAAAGTATACCATTTTTATAATTATAAATCTAATATTATATACCAATCTTTTTAAATAATTCCTTTTCTTCCTTATCTCTTACCCTAAAAACAATTCTAAACAAGCTCTTAAGCTTATGAGTTAATAAATGTAGTAAACGATGAATAATCATAATAGGATAAAAAAACCAATGACGTCCTAAATGAGGATACTTTTTAATTCGATATTCCTTATTTGGCATAAATAAAGTATTTACAATTAATCTAAACTTATTTTTAGGAACCATATCATTTGTTTTATGACGCTTGAATCCATAGGTTCCTGATTCATTTAAATAATTGAGGAAGAAGGATACATCATAATGCTCTACATTATCAAGTGCTACACCGCTAATTTCAAATAAAGCATTAATAATATTATTATAAAGCTTTAATAAATCAATTTTAGCAAGTTCTTTTTTGATAAAATCAAGATCAAGCTGAGTTTTGGTTAACATATAATAAAAATCAAGCAAATATCTAAATCCACTACCATTAACTAGATGATTTTTAAAATGAGCAAGAGAATAGATAAAATGATAATCAGGCTTAAATTCATACATATAGTTATCCTTATTTATTGCAAAATCAAAAGGATTTTTGAAATATTTAAGTAATTTATGATGAGTTGGCTCAAATAAGGTAAAATGAATTTCAACCTCAAGCTCATTATAATACATAATCGTATGATGATTACATGTATCACCTTCAATAAAGCCGTTTTTTATCATAATCTCTAAAGTTTTTTCATAATCTTTTGGACTAACATAAATATCAATATCGCCTCTACTTCTTATGGCAATATCATCATAAAGCTTATATAAAACACTACCCTTAATGATTAAATGCTTAATTTGATATTTATTTAAAAGATTTGAAGTATATTTTGTAAGCTTAATAAATCTTTCTTGTAAAATCAAACTATTAAAATAAATTGATTTAAGTCTATCATCATTATAGCTAGCATATAATAAAGCTCCAAGTCCCTGGTCCTTAGCATCTTCGATTAAAGCAGATGTAAGACAAACACTAGGCTTCTCGTGCTTAAGATATGAGCTTATAACACTAACTAATTCTAATCCCATAAAAACTACTCCTTAAAATAATTTACTATTCAAAAATCTAACTAACTTTAGTCTTACTAAATGATGGTAAATAAAATATCTTATACCTTTAAGAGGGTTATATTTTTTTTGATTTCTTTTCTTATATGCAACTACAACACCAATTATCATAGAGCTATCTACATTAAGGTCACACTTAGTTTGATGATCTCCAACAATATTATAGCTACCATCCTTATTAACCCTAACTACCCGGTGTAGTATATAATTATCACCATGCTTATAAAATACAATATCACCTGGATATGCCATGTGGCATTTTCTAAGCCTTACAATATCATCTTTATAAAGAAAGGGCTGCATTGAGCTACCATTTATAGGAAAAGAAAAATCTAGATTATCATCGAAGGCTTCATACATAAGCCTAACTACTTCATTAATATTACTCATATATTTTCTTTTGCTTTAAAGACGCTAAAAAGCCATCATAATCATTTTCAAGTTCTTCTTTTGTTGTATCATATTCTTCAAGCATTTTAGTAATAATCGCATCTTTATTTAAACCATCTTTCATAAGTCTAAACATATCTGCGGCTGAAGAATTAATATAAAATACATGTGAAAATTCAAGGGCTCCATCGTTAATCTCTATTATTACATATTCACCATTCATCTCATGAAGTATATAATTATCTTTTATTCCCATAATTTTTTAAGCTCCTTTTCTAGCATATAAGCTGATTCATCTTGCATATTACAACCAAAATATAAAATAGGTGTTTTTAAGATATGACTAAATATATCATGCCATACCTTACTATTTTTACTATCTAAAGCCTCTAAAGATGGCATTAAAAGCGGTAGTAATTCATTTAATTTCAAATGCTTTATTTCTGGGGTCTTACTTTGATATAAAATCACGATAGCATCTAATGTCTGTCTTACATTATTATCAATTTGATGCTTACCTGACCAAGGACTACTACTTAAATAAAGCCTATTTTGATTTAATGATACAATATTTTTATCATCATTTATAACCTCTATATCAAATAGTCTTTGCCACATAGCTCGATGGGTTGATTTACCAGTCCCACTTTTGGCTGTAAGAATGATACCTTTATTTTGATATTTAAATGAAGAGCCATGCATAAATATAGCATTTTGTTCACATCTTAAGCAATAAACTAAAGCGTATTGTGATAGCATATATTCTTTATCAAAGCTTGAGGCATTATAAATTGTAATGTTGTTACTTTCATATTTTAAATAGCCAATTAAGATACCATCTTCTGTATGAACCCTTTGAAGCACAATATTATCATATTCAAAAATATCATAATATTTTGTTCTTTGGCTTGCCATTATCCTTGGAAGATCTAAATCATCTAAAACGCTTCTTATAATATATTTAGGTGTTTTTTTTGTAGCATATTTTTCCAGATTCTTTAATGATAATTCAAATCTTAAATCTAAAAGAATTGGCATATTATTAACTTCAATTGTTTTCATTTAAATCCTCCAGATTACAAACACGTGCTTTAATCTTAATATCCTTATGACTGACAAAAATGATTGTTTTTTTAAGTCCTTCTAGCAAAGCTACAATTTCTTCTTCATTTTTCTTATCAAGTGCCGAGCTAAACTCGTCCATAATTAGGATTGGTCTTTTTTTAACTAGGGCCATCGCAATTAAAATCCTTTGAATTTGCCCAACAGATAACCCCTTGCCATGCTCGTATATTTTATAATCAAGACCTGCATGAAGCTCATCGTATACATGCGTGCTAACTAAAGCGGATATAATTTCTTCATCATTTAGAGTATCATCTAGAATCTTAAAATTATCTCGTATTGTTCCTGAAAATAAAATATTTTCTTGTGGTACATAGCTAAATAAGTGTCTTGTACCTGATCCAAGTGGGAAAACATTATCATTTAATGTTACATAGGCCTTACCTTCATATTTTAAAAAGCCAAGAATAATATTTAATAATGTAGTTTTACCACAGCCTGATGGGCCCTTTATATAGATAATATCATTCTTATTTATTGTTAAATTAAAGTTATCATATATAAGCTTATTATCATATGAAAACGAGACATTTTCAAGGACTATAGAAGAAAAATCATTAATCATTAAAGCAGGTTCTTCCCTTCTAAGCTTTAAAATGCTATCTAACCTAAGTGCGGAACTACGATAAAGTGCAAACTTAGAAGCGTAGCCTCCTATTTGACTAAAAGGAGTTTCAAAATAACTGACAAGTGATACTAAAGCTGTAAGTGTACCATAGCTAATTTTATTTTGATATATTAAGTAAGCACTATAGCACATAATTAAAGCATAAAGAATAAGCATACTTCCTGTAATAAAGGTATTTGTACTAGCTTTTATATTATTTCTTTTCGCTTTTATTTTGGAATTTTTTAGAATTTCATACTCCGTCCTTCTTATTAAGGTGTTTGGCTCTGACATAACATTTAAAAATTTTAGATTTTGATATGATTCTTCAAGATAAGAATTTAAATTGTCATTACTATCTAAAACAATCATATTTATTTTTTTAGCATAGCGACTATAAATGAATGATAGTACCATCATTAAAAGTCCTACAAAGGTAAGGAATAAAACAACTATATAACTAAGTCTTATAAGGGCAATGAAAGCGAAAATAATTCTCGATATTTGACTTACAAGCTGAGAAAATATATAGCATTTAGTATCACATATATTTCTAATATCATCTAAATAAAGACTTAAAACCTTAGCTGAATGAAGATTTAAAATACTTTGATATTCTGCCCGATAAAGGGCAATAAAAAGCTGTTTTTTTAAAGCCATTTCTAACAAAAGATCATATTTACTTCTTAAATACAAAAAAAGAAAATGAAGTAATATCATCACCACAATAATTATAATAATTGTAATAATATCCTTCTTAATTGCCTCATGCATAACGGCGTGGTCAATTAAGCCTTTAAATAAAAAGACCTCATAAATCATTAAAAATGATACTATAACATTTATGATTGTAATAATAATTGCATATCCTCTATATCTTTTCATAGTAGCCTCTCATATATCAATTATAACATACTTGAGTATTTTATTAAATAAAACATGATGTATTTATATAAAAAGCATCATGGAATTACAAATCAGGAAATACAAAAAGATGATTGCATACTTATTAAAAAATCAATTTCAAATAACACTCTTTTTAATGCGTTAAAATCATATTCTATTTTAGATTCAATAATTCAACCAACTATTTGACAACCATTAGTTGTAGCATAAAAAAGCTCTATTTGTATATAACAAACAGAGCTTTTAAACTTAATTTTAATATTCACAATTCTTAGGTGTACGTGGGAATGGGATAACATCACGGATGTTTTCAACACCTGTAAGGTACATAATAAGTCTTTCAAAGCCCATACCAAAGCCTGAGTGAACACAACCACCGTATCTACGTGTATCTAAATACCAATCAATAGCACTAGCATCAACATTCATTTCCTTCATACGAGCTAGTAAAACATCAAGATGCTCCTCTCTTTGAGAACCACCCATCAATTCTCCTGCTTGAGGTACAACAAGGTCAACAGCCGCTACTGTTTTACCATCTGGATTTAATTTCATATAATATGCCTTAATATCCTTTGGCCAATCCTTAATGAATACAGGGCCATTAAAGTATTCTGCAATATACTTTTCATGCTCTTTAGCAATATCCTCACCATAATCAGGCTCAAATTCCCATTTAACAGGAGCCTTCTTTAAAATATCAATTACATCATGATGAGAAATACGTGTAAAATGAGAATTTAAAACATGATTAATTTTTTCACGTAATCCCTTTTCAACGAATTTATCACAAAAATCAATCTCAAGTGGGCACTTATCAAGAACATACTTAATAACATATTTAAGCATTTCCTCTTCGACATCCATTAATCCCTCAAGATCACAGAAGGCCATTTCTGGTTCAATCATCCAGAACTCATTAGCATGAGTTTTAGTGTTTGAGTTTTCTGTTCTGAATGTTGGACCAAAGGTATAAATATCTCCAAATGCCATCGCAAATGTTTCACCCTGAAGCTGACCAGAGCCAGTAATAAAGGCTTGCTTACCAAATAGATCACGTGAAAAATCAACCTTACCATCATCATCAAGTGGTAAATTATTCATATCTAGAGTTGTTATCTTAAACATTTGATCTGATCCTTCACAATCAGCACATGTAATAAGGGGAGTATGAACATATAGATATCCATTTGATTGGAAATATTCATGAATAGCTTGTGCAGCTACACTACGGATTCTAAATACAGCACTAAATAAGTTAGTACGAGCACGTAGGTGAGCAACCTCACGTAGGAACTCACGAGTATGACGCTTTGGCTGAATTGGATAATCCTCAGGACAATCACCAAGCATCTCAACACTTGATGCGTGAAGCTCTAAAGTCTGCTTCATATCTGGTGTTAGCTTAACAATACCCTTAATGTGAACTGATACACCTACACGATATTTAGAAATATCAGAAAAGTTTTCTAGTGCTGAATCATAAACAACCTGTAAAGATTCAAAAAATGATCCATCATTTACATTTAAAAAGCCAAATTGAGCCTGCGCACGATTAGTACGTACCCAGCCATAAATTTCTACTTCCTTATCTGCATATTCAGCGCTTTTGGCAAAAAGCTGTTTAATTTTTGTACGCATAATTTTTCCTCCTTAAAAATAAAAAAAATCGCCCTCATCTAAGGACGATCAAATCGCGGTACCACCTTAGTTCAGTATTAAAAAAATACTGCCCTTAACTCCTTAACGCGGAAAACGGGTAGGTCTACTTAATTCTTCTACCTCTCAAAGTGTTAATTTAATGCTTGTTTCCTAGTTTTCACCAACCACTAGTTCTCTATAAACGTATTTACATTAAATCTTCTTTTCATCGATTTATGTTTTTATTATAATCTTATTATTTTAAATTTACAATAGAAAAAAGCTTTAAAATGCTTTTTTTATATTATACGCATTTATAAAATAAATATTTTTTTATTTATTATTTTTATAAATAATAAAAATTTAAATCCCAAAGATAGTGTAAAATATCTTGTGTAAATTTAATATTTGAATGCTTCTTATTTTAGAATTTAAAAAAAGGGACATTTGTTGTAGAATTTAGTTGCTAGACAAAAATTAACAATGGAATTTCCTATGAACTATTTTCCTACACAACTAAACGAATTGCTATTAAAGCATAATTTTAATAGAGGTATCTTGTAAAGAATTAATTAGATCCAATCTTGAATTGGCCATTAATAAGCTCCTACAAGCAGAATTGACTGCTGTATTACAATATGAAAGATATGAGCGTAGAGATCATTCTAATTATAGAAATTGGTCGTATAAAAGAGAGTCTAACCGAAATCAAACTCTCTCTTTGCTGTTATTTAGTGTTGCTTAATTGTTACGGATTATTTTTTTGGTGAATAACGCTTTGATTGCTACTCCAAGGTCAGAAAACGTCTTTTTTCTTGACTGCAAACCAGAAAATTACAAAACCGATAATTCCAACGCCAAGGATTGAGCCGATTACAATACCTGCAATCGCACCTCCCGAAGCCTTGTCTTCATACACTGCGGTAAGAGTTGTTTCGCCGTTTACGGTAAAGGCATAACTCCTATCCGTGCTGACTATTTCGCCTTTCTCGTCCTTCCAGCACTTGAACACTTTACCTTCCGCAGGCTCGTTTGCGGTGATTGTTACACTGTCGCCCGGCTTATATGTTCCTGCACCTGTTCCGCCTTCAACTTTTATTTCAACAGACGGCGCAACCTCAATATCTTTAAAATGCGCCTTAATTTTTATATCTTGTGCAGGCATTACAAAGGTTGTTTGTTTGCTTGTTGCGCTTGCAAACTCAATAGTTACACCCACCGTTTCGCAAGTCCACTTGTCAAACACTTTTCCCGGCTTAGCAGGGTTTGCCGTTATGGTTACGATTTCGCCTGCCATTACAGGTGATTTGTCTTTCGTTCCGTCCACAACCAAAATTCCGTACTTAATATGCGGTAGATAGGTTGCCTTAAAAGTTACGTTACCAGCAGGCATTTGGAACTTGATTTGAGTTTTAGTTAGGTCCATACCCGTGGTGTCAAGCCCCGTAACTTCCCACTTGTCAAAATACATATCGATTGCAGGCTCGTTTGCCATAACGGTAACTTCCGTTTGATAGATTGCCATTTCAGGAGTTGCTTTGCCTTCTTCTACCATTACTCTGTAAACAATATCTTTATATGCTGCCATAAAAGTTACGTCATTTTCAGGCATTGTGAAAGTAAGCGTTGATCTTGTCAAGTTTGTGTTAGACAATGTGATTCCACTAACAATCCACTTATCGAACTCTTTACCGACCTCAGAGGTATTAGCCGTAACTGTTACATTCTCTTGGTATTTTGCCTCGTTTAAGGTTGTCGTTCCTCCTATTACGGTTACCCTGTAAAGAATATCCTCTAACTCTGCTATAAACGTAACATCGTTATCAGGCATTGTGAACGTTATTTCTTCTTGTGTAAGTTGAGAAGCGGATAGAGATATGCCTGTAACCGCCGACCACTTCACAAAATGCTTACCCGTCGGTATGGTAGCCTTTATGGTGACGGTATCACCGCTCTTATAATGAGTATTCGTTTCGTCTGCGCCGTCTTTCACGGTGACGGTATACGTGCTGATTTTAGCAATTCTAAGGTCGGTGATTTCATTCCCGTCTTTGTCAAAATGCTTTTTGCATACTGTACAATCTTTGTGTCCTTTCGTTCCGAAATTTTCCGTTGTCGCAGGGATTTCGTCTATCCACTCGCCAAACTTATGCTCCACCAAATCAATATCTACTTCACGATATTGCACTCCAAATGCTGTGTTGGTAAATCGGGCGGTATATTTTACTTTACCCTTTTCGGTGCAAGTTGCCGCTTTGATTACCGTTCCGGTTGCAGTTATCGTTTCGCTTTCGATATGTGCACTGTCGTGCTTGCAAACTCTTTCCGCCTTGCAGATATTGTCGCTTGTCCAAGTATATATTGCTTCGCCCCAATCGTGGATATGTACGTTGGATTGCTTTTTATAATAATACGTCACGGTTTGACCGCTCCCATTCACCATTTGGTCGTGTCCTTCTGCCCTAACGAATTTGTGTCCAAACATTGTCGATGGGGCTGTCCAATTAAGTTGGCTACCTACCGCAACCGGTATCATGGCTTGATTTACATTAGGCATTGGAGTCCCGTCCTCGAACTTGTACTCAATATTTATGTTTGCATAAGCTTGAGTTTCAGTGTTGTCGTTGGCAAGGATATTTCCATTCTCATCAATCACTTCAAAAGCAACCGTATCGCCATTATTTAACACTGCATCCGATGGGATTTGGTAAATGAGTTCACAGTTTTCTAATCCAGAATTCATATGGCTACCTTCATAGCTCAAAGCACCCTTCGGCCAGAACTTACTCTTTTCGCTCCATACAGGAATAGTAAAAGTTTGCGTTGCTTCTAATCTTTGCCCGCCGGTCGTAGTTACAACACTTCCGTCAGCATGCTTTATCCACAATTTCATAGTAACATAGCGCTGTTTAGTGTCCGAAAGATTTTGAACAATGGTCCTAAGCTGAATTGTTTCGCCCGCCATACTCGTGTTGAATTTATTTTTATCAGTGCCACTTAGCAAAACACCTTTGCGATAATTTTCAAAATAATAATATCCGTTATATGTCGTATCTATAAAATCTGATGGCTTAGAATACTGCCCGGTATATTTCTTGACTTCGGGGACGGCAACATAGAGGCTCTTGCCGTCTATGAGCTGCGACATTCTCTTACTGCCTTGCAACTTACATACTTCACAGAATTGATAGGCGGTATCACGCATAAGGCATTCGTAGCTTGAGTTGTAAGCATTGCCATAGCCTAACGCATTACAGGTGTAAGTTTTTCTGAAACCTAACAGCTGTTTCCACTTTACGTTGTTCGGATCATGAGTGTGAGCCACATTTAATGATGTAAGATCTGTTTGTTGCGTAGTACTTGACATATATTCATCGCCAAGCTCTAGCAATCCGTGTCCAAGTTCGTGCGTGAAAGTCTTTTGCGCACGATCGCTATCAGCTGGAGTTACAAGATAATGAATACCTCTTTCATAATTTCTATGCGAGCCACCAAAATCTTGAGTTGTATTGACTAGTATAGCAAACTGATTGATATATTCATGCACATAATAAAATGGTTCATATTCGCTAAGAGGGCTATTATTACCTACCCAATAAGATGAATTTGGATCGGCTTTTTTAGGAATATGCACATCGTGAATTTGCTCAATAAATGCAGGTCCAATACAGCGTTCGAAAATATGGTTTTTACAAATACTCTTGCTTATTGCAATCATCGGACCACTATTTTTATCTATAACCACGTCGAAAAATGTACTACCACCACTGTTGAAGCTAGACTCTGAGACCGTGCAAAGTGCATAGACATTAAAGCGATCTGCATAACTACGATATGGCTCGTGCTGCATTGCGCCCTCCCACACCTTTTTGACGTCATTGACAAATTTTTGTTGCTGATTTTTGGTATATCCCTCTCCACAAATGAGAATTACCATATTCTCGGTGTCACTTCTTGTCTTTTGGATAGTATAGACAGGAATAGTAGGATTAGCATACTTGCCGTCGCTCGAATACCACTCGCCAAGTGTAAGATTTAGGCTTTGTTCGATGCTTATGTCCAACTCTTGATTTGGAGCCTTTTCCGGCTCGGCTACTGTATAGTCATATTCTACCTTGTCAAGTGCAGAGCCCACATAAAGATTGCTCGCACTACCATCGATTGTATGAGTTTTCATTGCTTCGCCACCAAAAAAAGCAAGAATGAACATCATAGCAATTATTAAAGCAATATTTGCTTTTCCAAAATATTTTTTCATTATGTTCCACCTCATTTTGACTTTTTCATTAGTAAAATTTAAAAGATAGGTTTTTCATTGGCTAAAACCTAAACCGCTTTAAAGTTGTATATCTGTTCCTTATAAAAGCAAAATCGCACCGCCCCAAAGGGCAGACTTACGGCTTGCTTGCTAATGATTGTATAGTAAGCATATTTATAGCAAAAAATCAAGACTGTTTGCCACACCTTTGCGTGAAATATGATTAACTTTTGATTAGTTCCTAAGTATAACAAATGGTGTGGTTAATGTGTCCCCACATTCTAAAAGAATTTTTTTAGTGTAAATGTCAACTAAAAAATGTCGTTTGTCCTACAAAGAAATAATATATCATCTGTGTTCGAAAGTCAACCAACAGCTGAAACAATAAACTTAACAT
>ENA-OPMG01001638-OPMG01001638.1-human-gut-metagenome-genome-assembly--contig:-NODE-1638-length-12580-cov-4.149062_pt1 | contig 12580 bp, 10 predicted proteins | sample MGYA00241522_ERZ501741 | MGnify/ENA primary metagenome ERZ501741 (study PRJEB25962, sample SAMEA2042616) | human gut metagenome | biome: human gut; feature: human-associated habitat; material: faeces...
CGGTTACGACCTTACCGCTTCTGGGGTCACGCTTGCAGATATTGGTGATATAAGGAATGATCTTGTCATCCAGTGTGGTCACGGTAGCGGATTCCCAGTTAGTCTTGGAGACATCAGAACAGAACTTCTCGGGATGTCCGAAGGAAGGATCCTGTTTTGCGATATTTTTCCACAGGCTCCATACGCCGCTGGTGCGAACCTCCGCGTCACCGTTGGGTGCATGGTTCTGGTCACCGTAGATAGTACCCTCGGTACAGCTTCCGTTGGTAACGAATACCAGGTCGTTCTCGGTGAGGACAATGCCCTTCTCTACACCTTTTACCTTGCACTCGATCGCGGTTGCCACTTTTTTGCCATCTTTGATATCAAAGATCACATTGGTGACTTCTGTATTAAACTGGAAATCAACCCCTGCTGCCTCCAGATATCTCTGCATTGGCAGGATCAGTGATTCATACTGATTGTATTTGGTAAATTTCAGTGCACTGAAATCCGGCAGGCCTGCGATATGATGGATGAATCTCTGGAAATAAAGTTTCATCTCCAATGCGCTGTGCCAGTTTTCAAATGCAAACATGGTTCTCCAGTACAGCCAGAAGGTAGAATCAAATACTTCGTCGTCAAAGACATCCTCGATCGTCTTGTCATACAGATCCTCGTCTTTGGTCATGAAAAGTTTCATGATCTCCATGCAGCCTTTCTGGCTTAAGTTGAATCTGCCGTCCGTATGTGCATCTTCGCCACGGTTTTCGGTTGCACGGCATAAAGAGTAGTTCGGATCTTCTTTGTTCAGCCAGTAGTATTCGTCGAGTACGGAAACGCCCGGTGTCTCAATGGAAGGGATACTGCGGAAGAGATCCCACAGACATTCAAAATGGTTCTCCATCTCACGGCCGCCGCGCATCACATAGCCTCTGGATGGATCAAAGATACCATCACATGCACCGCCTGCGATATCCATTGCCTCTAAAATATGGATATGATCGCCCGGCATCTGTCCGTCACGAACCAGAAAACATGCTGCTGCTAAAGATGCAAGACCACTTCCTACGATGTATGCGCTTTTCTCATCGACACCTTCCGGTTTTTTCGGATGTGCAAATGCCTCGTAGTTACCGTTGGTATAATAAATACCTTTGCTGTTTTTCTCGTATTTTCCACGCTCTGTATTGCGGTATGGTGTTCCACTCTCTGCCTGCTGTTTTTCGGCGATTTTCTTTGCCTTTGCCTGTTTGTGGCTGTTGCTTGCCGCAACTGCCACACCGGCTCCTGCTGCAATCAAAGATGCTAACGCGATGGTTTTATTTTTATTTGACATAATAAGAATCTCCTTTCTAACTGCTTTTATTATCTTCGTTCTGTGGTCATCTTATTACTTCCCGGATAAAAATCCAATATACAAAACAGGCGGAATGACAATATTTTTATCATTCCGCCTGTTTTGATAAATAATCGGCCCTGCATTTACAAATCCGGTACAGCGTACCTAAATTAACCGGACGACGTTGCTGACTGTCATCCGAAACATAAATCACCCTTCATCTAAAAAATTTCCAATCGAATTACTGATATTTCCGTGCAGTGTCAGACTCATTTTTTTGACGATCGTGCTGTAGTCTTCCTGCATACCGTCTTTGATCCAGTCTAACATCACACCGACAAAACCATACTTGTAAAAATCTGCAATAAAACGTTTATCTTCCTCCGGGAGACCGGTTCCTTCCGCCTTCTCATTTACCACACCCTCGATCAGTTCAAACGTCAGCTTATAAAGATAACTTTCAATCTGTTCCTTGCTGACCGAACGGTATACATTCATGATAAACGGTTTATTTTCCAGCACTGCCTTAAAAATCTGCTCTAACCCTTCCTGCCAGGAATTGTAGGTTCGTTTTCCCTGCAGCGCCCGCTTTCCGTCCTCCACGCATGCCCATTCAACCAGATCATAGATATCTTTAAAATGGTAATAAAATGCCATACGGCTGATTCCACAGTCCGTGGTCAGATCCTGGATCGTAATTTTATCTAATGGTTTCTGTAAAAGTAATTTTTTTAAGGATGCTTCTAATGCCCTTTTGGTTGTATTACTCATACGGACACTCCTTTTCCTTCGTATTTATAATAAATCACAAGTTGTTTAACTATTTTCCCTCGTTTCATACATCTGAAAATACTTGTCTGAATTTTAGCATACCGCTGCTATTCTGTCATTAAAAAGCCTCTATTTTAATGATATTTGTAATTATTGCACAAAAAATCCACCATTTTGGGGAAATGGTGGATTTAAAAAGGGGGAGAATTTATGAAAAAAAGTTTTATCACTCGTTCGTGATACTAATAATATATCCGCAATTTGTGAAATCCCGTTGTACATTTTTTGAATTCTATTTGAAGAATCTGTAACAATTTGTTCACACAACTGCTCTCACATTCTATTTTCCAAGACGGATCACATTCCAGGATGCTTTCTTTAACACGCTTGTGACAACACCGTCATCAAGTTTACTTCTGTCATCTGCGTTAACCGGATATACATTCTGTTCGGTCAGCGTGTTGGCTGCTTTTAAGTCATCGTTTTCCATCACGATATGCTCTTTGATCCGGTATCCCGCAAAACTGCGCACATCGGTGGTAAGCTCTACATCCTCTTCCAGGTTACGGTTTACTGCAAAGATCGTAACCTCATCCTTTTCTTCATTATAGACAGCTACAGATTCCACGTCCGTGATCTCGTCATGCTTTGCAGTTGCATGTTTTGAACTTGCGATCACCGGCTGCAATGCAATGCCTCTGCCATATTTAGATGCATGCATGAAAGGATAGAAAATCGTCTGTTTCCATGCTCCGCCTGCCGCATCTGTCATGATCGGTGCGATTACATTGACAAGCTGTGCCAGACATGCCATCTTGACACGGTCTGCATGTTTCATCAGTGTGATCAGCATCAGTCCGACTAACAGGGAATCCTCAAAGTTATAGATATCCTCTAACATCGGAGGTGCCACCTGCCATGGATGGTTCTCGGTAATATCATCATCCGCAGCGTTTGAGTGAAACCATACATTCCATTCATCAAAACTTAAATTCATGACTTTTTTGCTGCGTTTTTTCGCTTTGACATAATCACAGGTCGCAATGACTGTGCGGATAAACGTATCCATATCATCGGACTGTGCAAGGAAATCATTGCTGTCATTGTCGCGGTTGCCATAATACTGATGCATGGAGATATAGTCGACATAATCATAAGTATGGCTCAATGTGACAGCCTCCCAGTCCGGGAACGTAGGCATATCCAGGTTGGAGCTTCCGCAGGATACCAGCTCGATGTCCGGATCGATCAGGCGCATTGCCTTTGCGGTCTCCTCCGCAAGTCTTCCGTACTCCTCCATCGTCTTGTGACCGATCTGCCACGGTCCGTCCATCTCGTTTCCAAGGCACCACACTTTGATGTTGTGCGGATCTTTCACACCATGTTTGATACGAAGATCACTGTATTTCGTTCCTGACGGATGATTGCAGTACTCCAGCAGATTGCAGGCATCTGCAATACCGCGCGTTCCAAGGTTCACTGCCATCATGACATCAGAATTGACTTTCTTTGCCCATTTGGAAAATTCATTTAAACCGATCTCATTTTTCTCTAAACTTCTCCATGCAAGTTCCAGACGGTGCGGACGCTCCTCAACCGGTCCCACAGAGTCCTCCCAGAAAAAGTTTGATACAAAGTTGCCGCCCGGATAACGGATGATCGGCACATCCAGCTCCTTTACCAGCTCCATCACATCTTTGCGGAATCCATCCTCATCTGCCGACGGATGTCCCGGCTGATAAATTCCTTCATATACTGCTCTTCCAAGATGTTCAATAAAAGAACCGTAAATCCTTTTGTCGATCGGAGCGATCTGAAATTCTTTATCCAGTACCATTTTTGCTTTTCTACTCATGTATATTTCCTCCTGTCACTTAAAATCTTACTCTTTTACCGCACCTGCTGTCATACCTTCAATAAAGTATTTCTGGAAGCAGATAAATAATACAAAGATCGGTATGATAGAAAATACAGAACCGACAACCAACAGACTGTAGTTATCACCATACGGGTTGATCAGTGTATTAAGACCAATGGTCAGTGTGTATTTGTCTGCAGAACGGATGACTAATAACGGCCACAGATAATTGTTCCATGCATTCATACCATTTAAGATCGCCATCGCTGAGAATGCCGGTTTCATGATCGGCACGATCAGTTTAAAGAAGATACCATACTCTGTTGCGCCGTCGATACGTCCTGCTTCGATCAACGATTTTGGCAGTCCTAAAAGATACTGCCGGAAGAAAAAGATCGTGGATGCATGTGCCAAAAACGGAAGTACTACTGATACATAGCTGTCCATCATGCCCCAGCTTGAAATCTGCTTGTACAGAGGGAGCATAATAACCTCAAACGGTACAGAGAGGATCAAAAGCACTATAATAAACAAGAAATTCTTTCCCTTAAAATCATAGGCCGCAAATCCATATGCAACGAATGCACTGATCGCCAGGGTCAGGATCACTGTGATGACTGTCAGGATCAGGCTGTTGCCAAACCATGTCCAGTAATCATGTTTTCCGGTGAACAGTAATTTGTAATTGTCCAGTGTCAGATGCGGGATATCCAGATTCAGGTTTAATCCGTACTGAAGCAGGAAGTTTCCCGGTTTAAAGCTTGCCAGTACCAACAGGTAGATCGGCAGAACGGTAAGGATCGCAAGGATGGAAAAAAATATGATCATACCGATGGTTGCTGCCCTGTCTTTCTTTTTCTGGCTCATTCCAACAGATTCTGCTGCCATATTATCTCTCCTCCTTCTTAAATGTTCCAGTCAATGCAAGCTGGATGATATTAATGATCATAACAATGATAAGAAGTACTAAACCAACTGCACATGCATATCCCATTGCACGCTTCTCAATACCCTGACGATACAGATAACCAACGATCGTAAGTCCGATATTCTGTGGGGAGTTATTACCTTTCCACAGCATGTAAGACTCAAGGAACATGGAAAGTCCTGCATAAATACTAATTGTTAATACATAGATCGTGGTCGGTTTTACAAGCGGTACTGAAATGCTCTTAAACTGCTGCCACTTTGTCGCTCCGTCGATGGAAGCCGCCTCGTAGAGATCCGTGGAGATATTCTGTAACCCTGCAAGGAAATAGAGGATATTGACACCGGTCCAGCGCCAGCACGCTACTAGGAGAAGTGCAAAGTATCCGGTCCATTCACCTTTCAGCCATTTGATGGAAGAATGTCCAAAGAAATTTAAAATCTGGTTTGCAAGTGCCGTATCCATCTCACCAAACATCAGACGGAAGATTGTACCTACAACGACAACAGATGTCAGTGCCGGGATAAAATAAACAGACTTGAAAAATCCCTTCGCCTTCATCAGTTTACTGTTTAACATACTTGCAAATAACATTGGAAACGGAATTAAAAGTACCAGTGTTCCCACCATGTATTTAAAACTGTTCCAGACTGCTTTTCTGAAATATGTATCAGAGAGTAATCTCTTATAGTTGTTCATTCCAACCCATTTATCTTTCAGGACGTCCTGAAAACTTAACAGTACACCATTTGCGATCGGGAATACCCAAAACAAAATGACTGTCAGAACAAATGGAAGAATAAACACATAAGGTGCTGCTTTTTGCGAATACAAAAACTTCTTCACTTTATTCATGCTGTAATGCCCCCTTTTCCCTCATAACAGGAAACGGGATGCAGAACATCTGCCCCACATCCCTGCCTGTTTAAACCTGTCTCTTATTCTCCAAATTCATTCTGAAGTGCAGACTGTGCCTCGTCTAACGCTTCTTTTACATCCATACCGGACTCGAAGATATTATTCAAAGTCTCTGTACAGAAGATATTGTTGATGGATGGCATCTTCTCATCTGTATAGCAGGTCAGTAATCCAATGCCGTCCTGAACATCTAATAATGCATCAAATGGTTTTGTGTTGAAGTACTGTACATACTGATTATCCGGGTTCTCTGTTACGGATTTGTCTGTCCATACTGCTGTGTTAACCGGGTCAAATCCTAATACGTTCCAAACTTCTACGTTTGCTGTGTCAGAAAGTTTGATGTAAGCGAATACTTCTGCTGCAAGGTCAGCATTCGGGCTGGATGCTACAACTGCTGTACCGGTACCACCACCACCGATGGTCTTTACTGCATCGTTGTCACCAAATACAGGAGGTGCTGCGATTGCAACTTTACCGGAAAGGTCTGTCATGTAGCTTAAGTAACGGCTGGTCTGCCAGAATGGCATGATTGCTGCTGCGACATCACCGCTGTTGTATAACGGATATGCTTCCTCGTTGTCAGGCTGTCCACCGGCGATAACGTCCATAGCACCTGCATCCTGCATATCTTTCATGGTCTGTAAACATTCAACCATGGTGTCATTGTTTACTGCAAGGCTTCCATCATCATTTAAGTAATCTCCGCCTTTCTGAGCGAGCATTAAGTTTAATGTCCACTGAGCAGTTGTCTCACATGCTGCAAATGTTTTTCCGGTTGCTTCTTTGTATTTTGCACCGGCTTCTTTGAAGTCATCCCAGGTCTTAATGGTTGTATAATCAATACCTGCTGCCTCTAATGCTTCTGTGTTGTAGAAAGCAACGGTTGTACCAACGTGTGTCGGGAATCCATAATAGTTACCATCTTTGGAGTAAAGCTGTAATCTGGACTCTACTACATTGTCAAGATACGGTTCTACTGCATCGTTCAATGGTTTTAATCCGATATCACCTGTCATGAATGCAGGGAATTTACCAAGCTCGATATCAACGACATCCGGAGCACCCTCTCCTGACTCTAATGCAAGTGATAATTTGTTGTGCATATCATCATATGCCATGTTGGATAAAACAAGTTTAACCTTCTTATCCGGATTTTCCTCATTCCATTTCTCAGCCATGCTGGTGTAGAAATCCTGATGGTTCTCGATGAATGTCCAGACCTCAAGTGTTGTGACATCATCGCCCTCTACATCCATCTCTCTTCTTCCTGCGCCGCTGTCTGCGCTCTCTGTACCGGATGCTGCTTCCCCCGCATCGGAACTGCTGTTTCCTGCTGTGGAATTACCGCCACATCCGGCAAGCATTCCCACTGTCATTGCTGCGCACATTAATGCTGCTAAAACCTTCTTCTTCATACATTTACCTCCCAAATGTTTTTCTTTATCAGATCGAAAGTATCTCCTGTTTTCAGATGATCTTCCGTGTGATACATGTTTTTCTGTCAGATCAGCTGTCTGATCCAGACTGCCATCTCCCCTGTTTTCCGGTTGCCCCAGTAACAGTAAGGAACTGCTTTTAACGTCACATCCTTTAACTCCGGCGGCTGTTCTTTGTATAACTCTTCTGCCGTCCAATGATCTTCTAAGATGCGTTTTCCTTTTGCTTCCACTGACATCACACCACCTAACAACTGTTCCTCCCAGTTTTCAGTCAGCGCTTTTTTTGTATCCACATATAAGGAACTTAAGTTTTCTCCATTGTCTGTCTCTTCGAGGCAGTATACCAATGGACCGCGCATGATACATGCTTTTCCTTCATCCGCTCTCACTTTCGGATTTGCATATACAAATCTTGCTTTCATGTCACAGGATATTTTGATCTCCTCAGATGCTGCAAGATCCGTTATCATAAGATAACCTTTTTTTATGAGCGGTGTTTCTATTTTCTGTGTTCCGCGCCACACGGTAAATTCTTTTGTGTAGCCGGGAATCCGAAGTGCCAGTGTTCCTTTGGAAGCTTTTTCCGATTCCAGATGAACCGTTACCGTTCCATCCTTTAAGAAACTGCTTTCCATTATTACTTCTGTCTCTGTCTCTCCAATCAGAAGTTTTGTCTGACTGGATATGTATAAATTAATGTATAAACTATTTTCATCTGCTCCATAGATGTACTGTCCTAAAGAAGCAAGTGTTCTTGCAATATTCGGCGGACAGCACGCCACGCCAAACCATTTCTGTCTGACCGGCTTTACATGCTCCAAGGATGTCCGTTCGATGCAGTTATCCGGCCATACCTCCAATGGATTGACATAGAAGAAACTCTTTCCATCCATCGCAATCCCTGCAAGCACTGTATTGTAAAGTGCCTTCTCCACAATGTCCGCATATTTTGCATCTTTTGTGATCTGCGCCATCCGGTTTCCAAACATTGCAAGTCCGATGGATGCACAGGATTCCGAATAATTTCTGTCATTCGGAAGATCATAGTCGGTTGTAAACCGTTCTAACAGTCCCGATGAACCAATGCCGCCTGTGATATACATCCTTTTTTCTGTCATGTTATTCCAGAGTGTCTTACAGGCATCTAATAATGTCTCATCCTGATATTCATATGCCAGATCTGCCATTGCGCTGTAGAGATATACGGCTCTTACCGCATGCCCCTCTGCTGTCTTCTGCTCTCTGACCGGCAGATGTGACTGAGAATACTCCGGTACATATCCGGCAAATTCAGGAAATATCTGCTGATATTTTTCTTTCTTTTCTTCCTGGAAAAAATAATTTTCTCCCACACCTCTTGTATCGATAAAATATTTCGCAAGATCTAAATATCTTTTCTGTCCGGTTGCCCGGTACAATTTTACCAAGGCAAGTTCTACTTCCGGATGTCCCGGATATCCATGACACTTTCCTTCCTCCGGTCCAAAGGTTTCACAGATCAGGTCTGCAAATCTTGAAACAATATCGAGGAACTTTCTTTTCCCTGTCGCATTGTAATATGCAGCTGCTGCCTCGATCATGTGCCCCGCCGTGTAAAGTTCGTGTCCTTCTTTCAGGTTCGTCCAGCGTCTGTCCGGTTCTTTGATCGTGAAGTAGGTATTTAAATATCCGTCTTCACACTGTGCCTTCCCGATCAGGTCGATCGTCTCATCAGCAAGTTTTTCCAACTTTTCATCTCTTCCGGATGAATCTAAGGTAAATGCAACTGCCTCTAACCACTTTGCAACATCGGTATCCTGAAAGACAGCTCCTTCAAAATCTCCCTCTGCCTCGCCTGCTGCGATCTTAAAGTTCTTGATACAGTGGCTTGGCGCCGCATCTTTTACATTGTCATTTAACGTGTTCCACTGGTAAGGAAGTATGACATCTTTTACTAAGCGGATGTATTTGTCCCAAAACGCATCTTTAATCTGGATCTGATGCAGCGGCACATCTGTCAGTTTTTCCTTCTCCATAACTTCCTCCCTCCTTTATGCTCCTGTCATGTGTTATGTTAAACGTTTAATTGAACTAAAATGTTCATTTTCCGTTTATTTACATTTCATTCACACTTTTTTGCTTTTTTCTGAAATGTTTTTTCTTTTCTTTGTCATTTTGATTGATTTCTGTTTCGTTCTTGTTTATATATACCATACTAATTGTCATAATTAAAGTCTGTTATTTTTCATTTATCTATATATATTCTTTTGTTTTTATGTTATTTTCTCATGTTTTCTGTTTCTTTCTAAGTTTTTGCTTTTTCGCACAACTTTATTATTTTTTAAATCGTTTAACCATGTGCATGTTGCACAAATAGTACATATTCTCCAAAAATAATGAACATAAATACTTCTTCTGTTCACAAATAAACTCATGGAGGGATTTTTAATTCATAGGACGTAATTTCCTATAAATTAAAAATCCGCCTTCTGAGTCAGTTCAAAAGCCTGACATCAGAGGCGGTTCATCACGGTTTATTTTTATAATGTTTTGATCGACTGGCGGATCAGCTGCTTACATGGAACTTTATAGACCTGCGGTTCTGCCGTCTCGCCTGACTTTTTCTCCACCAGACTGATCATAACCTCAGCAGCCCTGTAACCGATATCATGAAGCGGCAGCTCCGTCGTGGAGAGCGGCGGCTTATAATAACTTGACAGTTCTCTGTTATCGTATCCCGCAACAGATATCTCCTGTGGTATCTTTATCCCCGACTCATCTGCCCAGTCATAACATCCGCCTGCCATAAGATCATTCATGCAGAATATTGCCGTCACCTGTTTTTTTAAAAGCACTTCTGCTCCGGTATGTCCGGATTCTCTTCCCCAGTCTCCATAGTAGATCAGTTCCGGATCATATAAAAGCCCCTCATCCCGCAATGCCTTCTGATATCCGATCAGACGTGCCTGCGCATGAAGGCTGTCTGCTTTTCCGGTGATCACTCCGATTTTTTTATGTCCCTGTGCGATCAGATAACGGATCATCTCGTATGCACCACGCTCGTCATCCACAACTACGGACGGGATGTTTTTACTCTCCGTATAACCATATGCCATCACGGCAGGAATACTTAAATTATCCGGGATACAGTGCATGATACGCTCATGTGCCGTCACATAAATGATACCGTCCACCTGCGTTGCGATCAGTTTCCTGATCTCCTCGTCCACCAGCCCATAATAATCTGTTCTGTGATAATAATAGTCATTATATTTTTTATACAATCTTAAATTGGTCAGAAGAATCTGGTATTTTACCTTTTCACAATATTCCGTAATACCGTCAATAATATCCGGAATACTAAAGATCGTCATATCCTCTGCAATGACGCCGATACTTCTGGTATTGCGTGCCTTAAGATTTTTTGCCACATAGTTTGGCATATAATTCATTTCTTTTGCAGTTTTTAACACAAGATTTCTTGTCGCTTCGCTTGCCCCCGGCTTTTTATTCAGGATATTCGAAACGGTAGCTACCGACACACCGCAGGCTTTTGCGATTTCTTTGATCGTCGCCATAACCTTACCTCCCGTACCACAAATCCCCTTTATTTAACAATATTTCCAGTGAAAAATCAATATCTTTCGATCAGGTATCGAATTTTTGCCCGGGTTATGCTACACTGGTATCTATGAAAATATTAATTTTATCCTGTAATACCGGCGAGGGACACAATGCCGCCGGAAAAGCGATCCGGGAAGCAGCCATCCGGTGCGGTCACACCGCCGACATGCTTGATATGTTCCTGCTCTCCGGGAAAAAAACTTCACATGCAGTAGGCGGTGCCTATGTGGAACTTGTCAAACATATGCCGCATGCCTTTGGTATGCTCTATAAGATCGGCATGGCAATTTCAAGCAATAAACACAAATCACCGGTCTACTATGCCAATGCACTGATGGCAAAAAAACTGGCTGCCTATTTAAGCCAGCACGATTATGATATCATCGTGACACCGCATCTTTACCCGGCAGAAACAATGACATACATGAAGAAAAAAGGCATGTTAAAGATTCCTGCTGCCGCCATCGGCACGGATTACACCTGCATCCCATTTTGGGAGGAAACGGATCTTGATGCATATTTTCTTCCCCACGAGGACTGTGTCTCAGAATATGTACACCGCGGAATTCCGGCTGACAGGTTATACCCTTACGGCATTCCTGTCAGTGGCGCATTTTCTCCGGCAGAGGACCGCATCCTTGCAAAGATGCACGCGCGCAATGCCTTAAATCTTCCACAGGGTGTTCCGATCTGTCTGGTCATGAGCGGCAGTATGGGATTTGGAAAACTTGCCATATTCGCGGCAGAGCTTTCACTGCGTTTAAAATCCGGCGAGCATATGGTCATCATCTGCGGCAATAATAAACGTATTTATACCGTGCTGCAGAAACAGTTCCAAAATAACCCGCGCGTCCACATTTTAGGCTACACCAACCGGGTTGCAGACTATATGGATGCCTGTGATGTGATTTTCACCAAACCGGGCGGACTTACCTCCACCGAAGCGTTAGTAAAACGGATCCCGATCGTACACACGGCACCGATTCCCGGATGTGAGACTGCAAACCGCAATTTTTTTGTAAAAAGACATCTTTCCGTCTCCTCAAAATACATTGCCAAACAGATCACACTTGGAAAAAGACTGCTCTCTGACAACCAGGATACGCACGGAAAACGTTCTCTTCGCGAGGAAATGCTTCTGGCCCAGAAAGAAAACGGAAAACCAGACGCTGCCGTGCACATTATAAAAACACTGGAGAAACTATGACGTATTTTCTTTTTATCCTTCTTGGATTCGTTCTTGGCAGTACATTGTTTGCTTACTGGATTCCAAGATTATTTTTCAAAACCGACATCACAAAAGTTCCCCCCGACCACAATCCCGGCGTTGCAAATGCCTACATGCAGGCCGGCTTTTTTGCCGGAACTCTCTCCCTGCTCTGTGAACTTTTCAAAGGCGCTGTCCCGGTTTTTCTTGCAGACAGGATCTTAGACCGGGATTCCATGCTGTTTGCACTTGTCATGGCAGCTCCGGTATTCGGCCACGCTTTTCCGTTTTTCCAAAAAGAAAGAGGCGGCAAAGCGATTGCCGTCTCTTTCGGAGTTATGATTGGACTGTTTCCGGAAATCCATCCATTATTCTGTCTGATCTTTTATTATATTTTATTCTGCTATGATTTCGGCTATGGGAGAAATAGTGTGGGAGCTTTTTGGTGTAAATAAAATTTTGACTGGTGTTTTAATGGCTCTTTTGGTCTGTACACTTACTATTATGGGGGCAGAAAATATTATAGCTTTTA
>ENA-OPMG01001646-OPMG01001646.1-human-gut-metagenome-genome-assembly--contig:-NODE-1646-length-12518-cov-5.712830_pt1 | contig 12518 bp, 11 predicted proteins | sample MGYA00241522_ERZ501741 | MGnify/ENA primary metagenome ERZ501741 (study PRJEB25962, sample SAMEA2042616) | human gut metagenome | biome: human gut; feature: human-associated habitat; material: faeces...
AAACGACTTCCACAAGTTCTCCTTTATGGATAATGGCGTGCGCCATTTGAAGCAACTGCCATGCTGGACCTGCTTCACTAATGAAGAAGCACACCGCATCCTGCGCGAGGGTCTGCCGGACTCTCCCCTTTTCAACGGACAAATTCAAAGCATAGGTCCCCGTTACTGTCCCAGTATAGAGACCAAAATTGTGACCTTCCCCGACAAAGAGCAGCATCAGCTTTTCCTGGAACCGGAAGGTGAAACCACTCAGGAACTCTACCTGAACGGCTTCTCTTCTTCCTTGCCAATGGACATACAGATTGAGGCACTGAAAAAGATTCCTGCATTCCGGGATCTCGTAATTTACCGCCCCGGTTATGCAATAGAATATGACTTCTTCGATCCCACCCAGCTCAAACATACGTTGGAAACGAAGAAAATCAAAAACCTGTTCTTTGCCGGACAAGTAAATGGAACCACCGGCTACGAAGAAGCAGCCGGACAGGGCATCATCGCCGGTATCAATGCACATATCAACTGCCATGGCGGAGAACCCTTCACCCTTGCACGCGATGAAGCATACATCGGCGTATTAATCGATGACTTGGTAACCAAAGGCGTTGACGAGCCTTACCGTATGTTTACTTCACGTGCGGAATATCGTATCCTCCTCCGTATGGATGATGCCGATATGAGACTTACCGAAAGAGCCTGGAAACTCGGACTTGCAAAGAATGACCGCTACGAGTTACTAAGAAGCAAACGCGAAGCCGTTACAAACATCATAAACTTCACCCGGAATTATTCGATGAAACCAGCATTAATCAATCCGGTACTGGAACAACTTGGCACCACTCCACTTCGCCAGGGATGCAAGCTGATAGATTTGATAAACCGTCCGCAAATAACCCTGGAGAACATGGCACAGCATGTCGGCGCTTTCCATCGGGAACTTGATAAAATTACGGAAAGAAAAGATGAGATTATCGAAGCGGCAGAGATACTTATCAAGTATGAAGGATACATCGGACGCGAACGAATCATAGCAGATAAACTGGCACGACTGGAAAGCATAAAGATTAAGGGAAAGTTTGACTATAATTCCATTCAATCCCTTTCCACCGAAGCCCGCCAGAAGTTAGTCAAAATCGACCCGGAAACAATAGCCCAAGCAAGCCGGATTCCGGGAGTATCACCAAGCGACATTAATGTACTGTTGGTGCTTTGCGGCCGATAAGAGCCAACGTTCCACGTGAAACAAAAAATTCAATAAACGCAATAAAAAAACTGATTATGAGCAAAGAAACACTTGCCAAGAGCATTCGGGAAATTCCCGACTTCCCTATCCCCGGAATCTTATTTTATGATGTAACCACCCTGTTCAAAAATCCGGTTGCATTGCAGGAACTTTCAGACACCTTGTACGAAATGTACAAGGACAAAGGAATAACCAAAGTTGTAGGCATAGAATCCAGAGGATTCATTATGGGACCAATTCTCGCCACCCGCTTAGGAGCCGGCTTCGTACCCATACGCAAACCCGGAAAGCTGCCGGCAGAAACCATTGAAGAAAGCTACAATAAAGAATATGGAAAAGATACGGTGCAAATCCACAAGGATGCCATTGAACCGGACGATGTAGTGTTGCTACACGATGACCTGCTGGCCACAGGCGGAACAATGGAAGCTGCCTGCAAATTGGTAAAGAAGATGAATCCCCAAAAGATATATGTAAACTTCATTATCGAGCTGAAAGAGCTGCATGGAAAGGATGTATTCGATAAAGATGTGGATGTAGAGTCTGTACTGACGCTATAAAAATAACGGTAGGGCGACAGCACCTTTAGAGTATGGAAGAACTAAAAACAAGTGATTATCTAAAAGGTATCGTTCTGAACCTTCCCGAAAGCCCCGGTGTTTACCAATACCTGAACACCGAAGGAACGATTATATATGTAGGAAAAGCCAAAAACCTGAAACGCAGGGTGTCGTCCTACTTCAACAGGGAGCACGAACCGGGAAAAACACGCGTACTGGTAAGCAAGATTGCAGATATCCGGTATATCGTAGTCAATACGGAAGAAGACGCCTTATTACTGGAAAACAACCTCATTAAAAAGTATAAGCCCCGCTACAATGTATTGCTGAAAGACGATAAAACCTACCCGTCCATCTGCGTACAGAACGAATACTTTCCACGCGTATTCAAGACACGAAGAGTCATACGCAACGGTTCTTCGTACTATGGTCCGTACAGCCACATACCGTCCATGTATGCGCTGCTCGACCTTATCAAGCATTTATACCCGCTACGCACTTGCAACCTGAACCTCTCTCCGGAAAACATCCGAGCCGGGAAATTCAACGTATGCCTGGAATATCACATCAAGAACTGTGCAGGTCCTTGCGTTGGCAAACAAAGTCAGGAAGAATATCTGAACAACATCGCCGAGATAAAAGAGATACTCAAAGGCAACACCCAAGAGGTAGGGCGGATGCTGTATCGGCAAATGCAGGATCTTGCCGCCGAAATGAAGTTTGAAGAAGCGCAAAAGATCAAAGAAAAGTACCTGCTGTTAGAAAATTATCGTTCCAAATCAGAAGTCGTGAGCAACATATTGCATAATATCGACGTGTTCTCCATTGAAGAAGATACCGATGAAAAGTCCGCATTCATCAATTACCTGCATATCACGAACGGAGCTATCAACCAAGCTTTCACCTTTGAGTACAAAAAACGGCTGAACGAAACCAAAGAAGAGCTCCTTTCGCTGGGTATCATCGAAATGCGCGAACGCTACAAAAGCCTCTCCCGCGAAATCATCGTGCCTTTCGAACTGGATATGGAACTCAAAGATGTCGTCTTCACCATTCCACAACGCGGTGATAAGAAAAAACTGCTTGAACTTTCCATCCTCAATGTGAAACAATACAAAGCCGACCGGCTGAAACAGACGGAAAAGCTGAACCCGGAACAGCGCACTGTGCGTCTCTTGAAAGAAATCCAAGGGGAATTGCATCTCGACCGGCTGCCTATGCGCATAGAATGTTTTGATAATTCCAACATCCAAGGGTCGGACCCTGTTGCGGCATGCGTCGTTTTCATCAAAGGTAAACCGTCCAAAAAGGACTATCGGAAGTACAATATCAAAACAGTGGAAGGCCCCGACGACTATGCATCCATGAAAGAGGTCGTGAAACGGCGTTACCAGCGCGCTATCGAAGAGAACAGCCCCCTCCCCGACCTTCTTATCACCGACGGCGGAAAAGGGCAAATGAGCGCCGTAAAAGAGATTATAGACGAACTAAACCTCGACATTCCCATTGCCGGACTTGCCAAAGACGGGAAACACCGTACATCGGAACTGCTGTATGGATTCCCGCCTCAAACAATCGGACTCAAACAAAATTCCCCCCTTTTCCGTCTGCTGACACAGATACAGGACGAGGTACACAGATTTGCCATAACTTTCCACCGTGACAAGCGCAGCAAGCGACAGGTAGCTTCGGCCTTAGACGAGATAAAAGGAATCGGAGAAAAAACCAAAAACACCCTGCTAAAAGAGTTCAAAAGTGTAAAACGCATCAAGGAAGCATCCACAGAGGATATTATCAAGGTGGTTGGCGAAGCCAAAGCAAAAATCATAAAGGAACACTTTGCCAACAAATAGCCCTATCTTACACATAACAATCACAAATTTATTCGTAACTTTGCAATTCGCAAAATTAATTTTTAGAACCAAAGCATGAGAGTAGTCATACAACGTACCGGACATGCATCTGTTACCATCAACGGGATTTGCAAGTCTGCCATTCAAAAGGGACTTATGATATTGATTGGCATAGAGGAGACAGACGGAAAGGAAGATATTGATTGGTTGTGCAAAAAGATCGTCAACCTGCGCGTCTTTGACGATGAAAATGGCGTAATGAACAAATCCATACTCGACATCGGCGGTGACATACTGGTAATCAGCCAGTTCACGCTGCACGCATCGACCAAGAAAGGCAATCGCCCCTCCTATATCCGGGCAGCGAAACCGGAAATATCTATCCCGCTATATGAACAATTCTGCAAAGAATTGAGTTTAGCGTTAGGCAAGGAAATAGGAACCGGCGAGTTCGGAGCCGACATGAAGGTAGAATTATTGAACGACGGTCCTGTGACCATTTGCATGGATACAAAAAACAAGGAATAATGACACTGAAAGAAGCACAGAAAGAAGTAGACTCCTGGATTAAGCAATATGGAGTGCGTTACTTCAGCGAGCTCACCAATATGGCCGTACTGACCGAAGAAGTAGGTGAACTGGCACGAGTTATGGCGCGCAAGTATGGCGACCAATCCTTTAAGGAGGGAGAAAAAGATAATATCGAAGAAGAAATAGCAGATGTCCTTTGGGTACTTCTCTGCATCGCAAACCAAACCGGAGTCGATGTCACCGAAGCGTTTGCACGCAGCATAGAGAAGAAAACCAAACGTGACCAAACAAGGCATATCAATAACCCTAAATTATCTGATCATGGAGAATAATGAATCCACCCAGAACAAGTACGATGCTGCTTTGGCAAAGTACAACACCAATTTGAACGATGCGGAAGTGGCTGCAGAAGTAGCCAAAATAATCGAGGAGAAAGTGCCTGCAAACAACACTCCGGAAGTAAAGAAATTCCTGTTCAATTGCATTGACCTCACCACGCTCAACAGTACAGACAGCGATGAAAGCGTCATGAAATTTACTCAAAAAGTAAACCAGTTTGACGAAGAATTTCCCGACCTGAAAAACGTGGCAGCTATCTGTGTATATCCCAATTTTGCAGAAGTAGTAAAAGATACACTGGAAGTAGAAGATGTAAAAATTGCCTGTGTATCAGCAGGTTTCCCTTCTTCCCAAACTTTTATAGAAGTAAAAATTGCCGAAACCGCCATGGCCATTATGGAAGGTGCTGACGAAATAGACATCGTCATCTCTGTAGGCAAGTTCCTGAGCGGAGACTATGAAACCATGTGCGATGAAATACAAGAACTGAAAGCTACCTGCAAAGAGCACCACCTGAAAGTAATCTTGGAAACGGGAGCTTTGAAAACGGCAGCAAACATCAAGAAAGCCTCTATCCTATCCATGTATGCCGGAGCTGATTTCATCAAGACCTCTACCGGAAAACAACAGCCTGCCGCTACTCCGGAAGCAGCATACGTAATGTGCCAGGCCATTAAGGAATACCATGCGTTGACAGGCAATAAGATTGGTTTCAAACCGGCAGGCGGCATCAACTGTGTAAATGACGCACTGATATACTATACCATTGTGAAAGAAGTGCTTGGAGAGGAATGGCTGAACAATGAATTATTCCGTTTGGGAACCAGCCGTTTGGCAAATCTATTACTCTCGGAAATCAAAGGCGAAGAAATGAAGTTCTTTTAATAAGAAGTATTAGTGTAGAATACAGACAGCCTGACAAGAGATCTTGTCAGGCTGTCTGCATATATAAATAATTTTATTATTTCTCACGCTCTATCACATAATCAAGATAGGAAATAAGCGCTCTCTTAACATCCGTATCTTCCATGGCAGCCAACAATGAAAGCGCCTTTTCTTTAAAGTCCACCATAACTTTCGTGGCATACTCAATGCCGCCATGCTCTTTGGTAAATTCGATCAATCGGGCTATTTCATCAGCAGTCGCCGTTCCGTTCTTAACCTTTACAGCAATCTCCTGCGCCGGCTTGTCCTGCGTTGAATTGAGTACATAAAGCGCAGGCAATGTCAGCTTTCCTTCCAGCATATCATTTCCGGTAGGTTTACCGATTTCTTTGTTCTCATAATAATCGAATATATCGTCTTTAATCTGAAAACAAAGACCGATATACTCACCAAACAAACGCGCATATTCCGCCTTTTCATCGTCAACACCCACCGAAAGCGCACCTGCTTTCATGCACGCGGCAAACAATACGGCTGTCTTCTTGCGGATGACATCAAAATAGACCTCTTCGGAATATTCAGGGTTACTGACATTGGAAAGTTGCAACAACTCCCCTTCTGCCAAATCCTGCCCTAAATTTGAAACGAGATCAATTATAGCGTAATTACGCGTCATCCCCACTTCCACCAAAGCCGTTGCCAACAAATAATCACCCGTAAGAACCGCTACCTTATTATTAAAGATAGCATTCACAGAAAGCTGACCCCGGCGTTCGGTACTCTCATCCACCACATCATCGTGCACCAAGCTCGCTGTGTGCAGAAGCTCCAGAGCAACCGCAGCATGCAGTGTTGCCGGACGAACCTCATTGTACAACTTTGCGGCAAGCAGAACCAGAATCGGGCGCATCATCTTCCCATTCTTCTGCCGGATATGCGCAATCACGCTATTCAGCAAAAGATTAGAACTGGAAAGGCAAGTATCAAAATGCTTTTTGAAGTCTTCCAACTCCGCAGAAATCGGGGATTTTATGAGGGATATACTGTCCATACATCACTATTTGAGCACAAAAATAGTAATAAAACAGTTAATACGGTATTTTTTTGTACTTTTACCATGAAAAAAAGGATAAATCTATGAATTCAACCGATAAACTTTTCTTGCTTGACGCTTATGCATTGATATACCGTTCTTATTATGCATTTATCAAAAATCCGCGAATCAACTCCAAAGGATTCAACACTTCTGCCATTTTGGGATTTGTAAACACTCTCGAAGAAGTGCTGAAAAAAGAAAATCCTACGCACATAGGGGTAGCTTTCGATCCTTCAGGACCAACATTCCGCCACGAGGCTTATGAACAATATAAAGCGCAGCGGGAAGAAACTCCCGAAGCCATCCGTCTCTCCGTACCTATTATAAAAGATATCATCCGCGCCTACCGTATTCCTATTCTGGAAGTCTCCGGTTACGAAGCCGACGATGTGATAGGTACACTTGCCACAGAAGCCGGAAGACAAGGTATCATCACCTATATGATGACTCCCGATAAAGACTATGGGCAGTTGGTATCGGACAATGTATTCATGTATCGTCCCAAACACAGCGGCGGATTCGAGGTCATGGGCATCGATGAGATAAAAGCCAAATTCAATATCCGCTCCACAGAGCAGGTCATCGATATGTTGGGATTGATGGGCGACTCTTCCGATAACATTCCCGGCTGTCCGGGTGTGGGAGAAAAAACCGCACAGAAGTTAGTTGCGGAATTTGGCAGTATCGAAAACCTGCTTGCCCACACCGATCAACTGAAAGGCGCACTGAAGACCAAAGTGGAAGCCAACCGGGAAATGATTACTTTCTCCAAATTCCTTGCAACCATTAAAGTCGATGTACCCATTAAGCTCGACATGACAACACTCGTTCGCGAAGAACCTGATGAAGAGAAGCTTCGCAAGATTTTCGAGGAACTGGAGTTTCGCACACTCATTGACCGCGTTCTGAAAAAATCAGGTGCTCCCCTCTCCTCTTCTTCCAACTCCGTTTCACCCGACCTTTATGCCGGAACCTTGTTTGCTCGTCCGGTCGATAGTCCAACTCCTGAAAACAACGGTCCTGTTCAAGGCGATTTGTTTGCAAATTTTGCAGACAACGGCACAGGCAACGCGGAAAATTCAAATCTCACGCACTTAGAAATGCTTGATGTAGACTATCAACTCATTGATACAGAAGAAAAAAGAAGCGAAATTATTCAAAAGTTACTTACAACAGAAATTCTCTCAATAGATACCGAAACTACCGGAACCGAACCAATGGAGGCAGAACTGGTAGGAATGAGTTTCAGTAATGCCGAAAACCGGGCTTATTACGTCCCTGTTCCGGCAAATCGTGACGAAGCATTAAAAATTGTAAATGAATTCCGTCCGCTTTATGAAAATGAAAATTCCATGAAGGTGGGACAAAACATCAAGTACGACATGATTGTCCTTCAAAACTACGGAGTGCAGGTGAAGGGAAAACTTTTCGACACCATGCTCGCCCATTACGTATTGCAACCGGAACTCCGTCACAACATGGACTACCTTGCCGAAATCTACCTGCGCTATCGGACAATCCACATAGATGAACTCATCGGAGCCAGAGGAAAGAACCAGAAAAGCATGCGTGACCTTCCACCGGAAGACGTGTACCGCTACGCTTGCGAAGATGCGGACGTCACTCTAAAGTTGAAGAACGTACTTGAAAAGGAACTGAAAAAGCAATCTGCCGAACATCTCTTTTATGAAATTGAAATGCCACTCGTACCGGTACTTGTCAACATTGAAAGCAACGGAGTACGCATCGATACAGAAGCTCTCAAGCAATCGTCCGAACATTTCACTCTCCGCCTGCAGGAAATCGAAAAAGAAATCTATGCACTGGCAAATGGTGAAACTTTCAACATCGCCTCTCCCAAGCAAGTAGGTGAAGTGCTGTTCGACAAACTCAAAATCGTAGAAAAAGCCAAAAAGACCAAAACCGGCCAGTATGTTACCTCAGAAGAAGTACTCGAAAGTCTGCGCAACAAACATGCAATCATTGGCAAGATACTCGAATACCGCGGGCTGAAGAAACTGTTGAGCACCTATATCGATGCATTGCCCCAATTGATAAATCCGCGTACAGGCCGCATCCATACCTCTTTCACCCAAGCAGTAACCGCCACCGGCCGGCTCAGTTCCAGCAATCCTAACTTGCAGAACATCCCCATTCGCGATGAAGACGGTAAGGAAATCCGTAAAGCCTTTATTCCTGATGACGGGTGCGAGTTCTTCTCCGCCGACTACTCACAGATTGAACTGCGTATTATGGCACATCTGAGTCAGGACAGAAATATGATTGACGCTTTCCTCAGCGGATATGATATCCATGCGGCCACCGCTGCCAAAATATATAAGGTGGATATCAGCGAAGTAACCACCGATATGCGCCGTAAGGCTAAAACCGCCAATTTTGGTATTATATACGGTATCTCTGTCTTCGGGCTGGCAGAACGTATGAATGTTTCCCGTCAGGAAGCCAAAGAACTGATAGACGGATATTTTGAAACCTATCCGCAAATCAAGGAATATATGGACAAAAGCATTCAGGTGGCACGCGAAAACGGATATGTGGAAACCATCTTCCACCGCAAGCGCTTCCTGCCGGACATCAACTCCCGAAACGCCGTAGTGCGCGGTTATGCAGAGCGCAATGCAATCAACGCCCCTATTCAGGGAAGTGCTGCCGATATCATCAAAGTAGCCATGTCGCTCATCTATCAACGCATTCAAAGTAACAATCTGAAAGCAAAGATGATTTTACAGGTCCATGACGAACTAAATTTCAATGTTCCTGAGGCAGAAAAAGAGATTATACAAAAAATTGTAATCGAAGAAATGGAACGGGCATATCGCATGCTGGTACCCTTAAAAGCTGATTTTGGCTGGGGGAAAAACTGGTTGGAAGCACACTAATCCGGTCTATAACTTTATTTAACTTACAATCAGAAAGCAACAGAAGTGATTGCTTTAAAATACAGTTTGCTCATCAGAATATCCGGCATCTTCACTGCCGGATATTTTTTATTCATTAATCTTTCCAAAAAGAAAGTATATTTCCTGCACACATTCTGACATATTGATAAAATAAATCCCAATTATTATATTTATGTCAATTTATTGCGTACATTTGCAGCGTAATCAATGACATATTGATAGAAAATAGTAAGTATAACTCTAAAAACATAAAACCATGAAAACTTTAAAAACTTTGATTCTGTTCTCTTTTCTTTTTGTATGTGGAATGAATGTATCAGCAGACAATAAAAGTAACCTCATTTACAATTCGGAAGAAGTAAATGGTATGAAGGTCGCTGAAACTGTTTACAAAATGGACGGCAGTACACTTGCCAACTATATGAAGTACAATTATAAGTATGATGACCAAAACCGTATGACAGAAAGCGAAGCCATGAAATGGAACGCTGTCAAGAATACATGGGCCAACGACATGTGCATCCGCTACGCTTATCAAGGAAAGTCGGTTACCACTACCTATTATAAGTGGAACAATAAAAAAGGCACATACGTCCTCATTCCTGAAATGACTATTACAATGGATAACCCTAACATGTAAAATACATCCATTCTCTCTTAAAGATACTTTACAACCCAAAACCTTTCTATAAACTAAAGAGCCGAGATACGCAATGTATCCGGCTCTTTTTGTATTTTTGTCTTTCAATAAAGAATATGAAACATGATACCCCAGGCACTTATCCTCTACATTGAGACAGAGATTATCCCCCGGTACGAGCAATTTGACAAGGCACATAACCTTTCGCATGTGCAGGCAGTCATTGAAGAAAGCCTCGCCCTTGCCAAACTTTATCCTGAAGCAGACGAACGCCTCGCATATACCATAGCGGCCTATCATGATACAGGACTTTGCCGGGACCGCGCCACACATCACCTTGTTTCAGGAGAAATCATAGCGGAGGATGCCAACCTCCTGCAATGGTTCGGCAAAGAAGAAATAGAAATTATGCGTGAGGCCGTAGAAGACCACCGGGCCTCCACCGACCATGAACCACGCAGTATCTATGGCAAAATCGTGGCCGAAGCCGACCGTATCATAGATCCGGACACCACGTTGCGCCGTACCGTACAATACGGGCTAAAGCAAAACCCTGCAGCCGACGAAGCATGGCACTACCAACGTTTCTACGACCATCTGATGGAAAAGTATGCTCCCGGCGGCTATCTGAAACTTTGGTTTCCCCACTCAAAGAACGCCCGGCAGTTGAAAGAGTTGCAGACCATTATAGCGGATGAAGTGCGTCTAAGAAGCATTTTTCACCAAATGTTCGAAGAAGAGAAAAGATAAAAGACTATCTTTGCAGCCAATTAGCTGAATAATAATTAAAAAACAAGATATACTTATGGCATTAAAAGCAGGTATAGTGGGACTGCCCAACGTGGGGAAATCCACTCTTTTCAACTGTCTGTCCAGCGCAAAAGCACAGGCGGCAAACTTTCCTTTTTGTACTATCGACGCTCAAATGGGCCAAGTGTCCGTACCCGACGAACGACTGACCAAACTTGCCGAAATCGTTCATCCGGGGCGTATCGTGCCCGCCGTATGCGACATTGTCGATATTGCCGGACTGGTGAAAGGCGCCAGCAAAGGTGAAGGATTGGGCAATCAGTTCTTAGGCAACATCCGCGAGTGCGACGCCATTATTCATGTGTTGCGTTGTTTCGATAATGGCAATATCGTTCACGTGGACGGAAGCGTGGATCCTGTACGCGACAAGGAAATCATTGATACCGAACTCCAGCTCAAAGACCTCGATACAGTAGAAAACCGCATCAAGCGCGTGGAAAAAATAGCAAAAGTAGGTGGCGACAAATTGGCAAAAGTGGAATACGAACTCCTGCTCCGTTACAAAGATGCACTGGAACAGGGACAGAGCGCCCGCACCGTAATACCGCAAAACGATGATGAGGAGCAATGCGCCAAACAGATGTTCCTGCTTACCACCAAACCGGTACTTTACGTCTGCAACGTGGACGATACAAGCGCCGCAAGCGGCAATCAGTATGTGGAGCAAGTACGTCAGGCCATTCAGGATGAAGATGCCCAACTCATCATAATCTCCGCCCAGACCGAAGCCGACATTGCCGAACTGGAAACTTACGAAGAGAAACAAATGTTCCTCGAAGACCTCGGCCTGAAAGAAAGTGGCTGCAACCGACTGATTAAAGCCATTTATAGCCTGCTGAACCTTGAAACCTTCATCACCGCCGGCGAAATGGAAGTAAAGGCATGGACCTACCGTAAAGGCTGGAAAGCTCCGCAATGCGCCGGTGTCATCCATACAGACTTTGAGAAAGGTTTCATCCGCGCCGAAGTCATCAAATACGAAGACTACATCAAGTATGGCAGCGAAGCCGCTGTGCGCGAAGCTGGAAAGCTGGGCGTGGAAGGCAAGGAGTATGTGGTGCAGGATGGGGACATTATGCATTTCCGGTTCAATGTGTAACGTACATAAAGAATTGCCGATTGAAACCGACCAGCGTATATTGATAGTCAAATTCCCCATGTAACAAACCTCAGACGACTAAGGGTTGAAAGTACAATTGAGTAGGATGCAAACTTGTAAGAAACACTTACAAGTTTGCATAAGAAAGCAGTAAAGAATCAGAAAAGTCCAATAAAAACCATGGAAGATAAAAGCGAAATAATACTCTATCAACCAGAAGAAACTTTCAAGCTCGAAGTCCGATTAGAAAGCTACACAGTTTGGCTGACACAACAACAGATGGCAGAACTCTTTCAGACAAGTAAGCAAAATATAAGTTTGCATACCAATAACGTATTCAAAAGGAACTACAGGAAATTTCAACTGTCAAGTATTCCTTGACAGTTCAGCAAGAAGGTAACCGTAAAGTAAAACGTAATATAGCATATTACAATCTTGACGTTATTATATCTGTAGGCTACCGGGTAAAGTCTCAAAGAGGTGCTGACTTCAGAATATGGGCAACAAAAGTCCTCAAAGAATATCTCCTCAAAGGCTACGCCGT
>ENA-OPMG01001651-OPMG01001651.1-human-gut-metagenome-genome-assembly--contig:-NODE-1651-length-12448-cov-3.633180_pt1 | contig 12448 bp, 12 predicted proteins | sample MGYA00241522_ERZ501741 | MGnify/ENA primary metagenome ERZ501741 (study PRJEB25962, sample SAMEA2042616) | human gut metagenome | biome: human gut; feature: human-associated habitat; material: faeces...
TCTGTTTCCCGCGGCGGAGGTCGTCGTTGTCCATGGCCGGCAGGTCATCGTGCACGAGAGAATAGGAGTGCAGCATTTCCAATGCGACCGCCGTACGCAGGGAAGAGGAAAAATCAACACCGAAGAGGCGGGCCGTTTCATAAACCAAATAGGGGCGCAGTCGTTTGCCGCCGTTGGTAACGGCATATTTCATCGCTTCGACGACGCGTTTTTCAGGGCCGTCAGGCAAAGGGAAGAAATGAGGCAGCCGGCGGTTAAACTGTTCGGAATATTCGGCAATAACCGTTTTGATATCATTCATTACTGTTCGTCCATAGCTGCCAGCGGAGCCGTTTTGATTTCTCCGTCCGGCGCGATTTCAATTTTTTCGATCTTCAGCTGGGCCGCCTGAAGTTTCTGTTCGCAGAACTGTTTGAGTTTAACGGCCTGTTCATAAGCCGTGACGGCGTCATCAAGCTTAATCCGTCCGCTTTCAAGTTCGCGGACGATGTTTTCAAGTTTAAGCAGGGCGTCTTCAAAGCTCAGCCCTTGTAAATCTTCGTCTTTCATTTGTCCTCCTCTTTGGTTTACGGCAATTTTATTATATTCGCCGGGGAAAGGCAACAGCAATATAGCCGATGTGACTAAAGGCTAAAGTCTATATAGCTCTTAGTTGTTCTATAACTCCCAATCTATTGAATTTTATGCTAAATTAGAAGGAGTTAAAGGAGGAAGAAAATGAAAAATCTGGCTATTACGCAAGGAGCGGCAATGTTAAAGGCTTTGGGCAACCAGAAACGGTTGGAAATTCTTTATCATCTGTCGGGCAAAGAATTGAACGTGGGTGAGCTGGAAAAAATGGTTGATCTCAGCCAGTCGGCATTATCGCAGCATCTGGCGGTTTTGCGGAACAACGGAATTGTTAAAACCCGCCGTTCGGCACAGACAATTTTCTATTCAATCCGCAGTGAAACGGCGCTTAAGCTGATTAATCTGCTGGACAGGCTTTATAATAAGCCGTATCAAAACGGCGAGTGCTAGGCGGAAACGTCCGCAACGGGCGTAATGCTGACACAATGTTTAATGTTGTCGTAGCGGATGCTGAGTTTGCCGTTGCGCAGTTCAATCGCCCGGTTGCCGAACAATTCTTTGCGCCAGCCCTTTAAAATCGGATTGTTGCGGTCTTTAAACGTGGCAAAACGTTTCAAATCGTCATCAGAAGCAATGAGTTTGGCAACGACGCCGCTTTCCTGGCTGGTGAGTTTCAACAAAAGTTTCAACAGTTCATGAAGGCCGGCTGCGCCTTGGGGCAGGGGCCTTTCTTTCGGCAGTTTGACATATTGCGATGCCGGAATCTGACGGGCGGCATTGAGGACTTCGATTATTTCGTTTCCGAGTTTTCCGGTTGCGACTTCTTTGCGCATGTTGCGTATTTGTTCCAGCTCTTCTATTGAGGTCGGGCAGAGTGCGGCAATGTTGAGCAGAAGGTCGTCTTTAATGACGTTTTGCCGCGGGGTATCTTTGCGTTGGGCCCGGCTTTCGCGCCAGGCTGCCAGTTCTTTCAGAACGGTCAGCATTTTGGGATTATGGGAGCGGTGTTTGATTTTTTGCCAGGCGTCCTGAGGGTTAACGGTATAGGTTTCCGGATTTTTCAGGATTTCCGCTTCTTCATCCAGCCAGTGGATGCGTCCGTTCTGTTTTAATTGTTCGCGCAGAGCCTGATAAACGTTTACCAGGTGGGTGACATCGCTCAGAGCATAGCAGAGCTGGCTTTTATCGAGCGGTCGGATAGACCAGTTGGACAGACGGGATGATTTGTCGAGCTCAACGTCACAGATTTTTTTGACCAGCGTTTCATAACTGACGGAATCGCCGTAGCCGCAGACCATGGCGGCAATCTGAGTGTCAAAAAGCGGTTCGGGAATAAAGCCGGTCAGCATGTAAAGAATTTCGATGTCCTGGCGCCCGGAATGGAAAACTTTGGTGATGCCGGGGTTTTTCAGCAATTCGACAAAGGGGGAAAGGTCCAATCCCTCGGCCAGCGGATCGATAACGGCAGCGTCATCCGCAGCTCCGACCTGAATCAGGCAGAGTTTTGCATAATATGTTTTTTCGCGCAGGAACTCCAAATCAATGGTGATAAATTCCCGGTTTTGTAAACTGTGGCAAAATTCTGTCAATGCCGCCGTCGAATCAATTACTTTCATAGATAAGCCCAACCGTCTTCCTTTCTAAAGTTTTTTGTACTGCGAAATAATTATAGTTCCTGTTATTTAATATTGTTTTAATGGCGGTGCAACAGAAAAATCTGTTTCGCAAAATTTAAAAAAAAGACTTGCACTTTTGTCTAAATTGGGATATAGGAAAACTCATACTTTCTATTATTTGAGATATATTACATCATATACAGGCCTGTTGCGTGGTTAACTTCAGGTTTTTGTGACAACCAAAAATTATTGTTAAATTTTCAAAAAGTTCAAGCTTTATGGAAACAAGTAAAGTTAAGAGATTTATCTTCGCACCGAAGAATGAATCTTTGAAAGCAGCTCTCGAGAGCCAGTCAAACAACGTGCGTAAATCTGTTTATCTTTCGCCTTACAGCGAAGAAGAGTTTATGCGTATCCGTGTCCGCAACCATTCGAACACGACGCAGGGCATTTGCCGTGCTTTGGCACACCGCGTTTCACCGATTACCTATTATAAGCTTCATGCTTACGGTCACGGTGACGAATTGTGTTCTGCCGTTGTCGGAACCATTCGCGTTGAGAACAAACCCTACGACGAAGTGGTTCAAACGGTGAAAAAAGTGCTGGACGAAGTTCGGGCAGAGAGCAAGATTTTCCTTAAACTCAAGGTTTCGGACATTCTTGCCAAAGACGAGACGCCGTGGGTGGAAGTTTTCTGCTCCAAAAACCGTCGTTTGACCGTGGAACAGTGGCAGCCGCAGCTCGCTAAAGTCGCAGCAGCATTGGGCGCCGAGCTTGTTCTCTGGGATGCCGAGATCCGCGAAATGTAGTTTCTTTTAAGCCAGAAAAAAGAAATTTAAAGAGTTGGTGTGTGAACACCGACTCTTTTTTTATGTCCGGCAAGGGAGGAAAATAAATCGGTTTGGCGGCGTTTGCGCTTAAAAGCCTGCTCTTTTATGCGCTTTTCCGGGTGATAGCGCGTTTAAGGACTTGCCAAGCCGGGAATTTGGTTCTACAAATAGAGAGTTTTTTAATTAAACGTATGAGGTTTTTATGAATCAATATCGAACACATACCTGCGGGGAACTGCGGGAAGCGGATGTGAATAAGACCGTGACTTTGGCGGGTTGGATTCACCGTAAACGGAATTTGGGCAATCTCTGCTTCGTGGATTTGCGAGATCACTACGGCATTACACAGTGCGTTGTGGACAGTTCTTCCGATTTGTTCGATAAACTCAACGATATTCGCGTGGAAAGCGTTATCGGTGTAACCGGCAAAGTTCTGCATCGCGAAAGCGTCAACAAAAATATGCCGACCGGCGACATTGAAATCAAGGTTGAAGCCGTGGAAGTTTATTCCCGGGCGGAAATGCTGCCTTTTCAGGTGGCGATGGAAGACGACGCGCCGGAAGAACTGCGTTTGAAATATCGTTTTCTTGATTTGCGCAAAGAGCGCATTCATCAGAATATTATGCTGCGTTCAAAAGTTATTGCCGCGATGCGCCGTTTGATGGTTGAACAGGGCTTTACCGAGTATCAGACGCCGATTTTGACTGCCTCTTCGCCGGAGGGTGCGCGCGATTTTCTGGTGCCGTCCCGTATTAATCCGGGCAAATTTTACGCGTTGCCGCAGGCTCCGCAGCAGTTCAAACAACTGCTGATGGTCGCCGGTTTTGACAAGTATTTCCAGATTGCGCCGTGTTTCCGCGATGAAGATCCGCGTGCCGATCGTTCTCCCGGAGAGTTCTATCAGCTGGATATGGAAATGTCTTTTGCCACGCAGGAAGATGTTTTTAAAGTCATTGAGCATGCCATGGGCGGTGTTTTTAACGAATTCGGCGCCGGAAAGAAAGTTGATCAGGCTCCGTTTATGCGTATTCCTTTCCGGGAGGCAATGCTGAAATACGGTTCGGATAAACCTGATTTGCGCAATCCGCTGATTATTCAGGAAGCAACCGCGCTGTTCGGCAATTCCGGTTTCGGCGTATATGACGGCAAAGTTGCCGAAGGCGCAAGCGTACGGGCCATCGTTGTGCCGGGAATTGCAGACAAGCCGCGTTCTTTCTTTGATAAGCTGGATGCTTTTGCCAAAGAAAACGATATGGGCGGCATGGCTTATATTGCTTTTGCCGAAGGCGGAGCCAAGGGAATTGCCAAGCTGCTGAGCGCCGAGAAATTGGCAGAAATCAAACAAACGCTGGGGGCTAAAGACGGCGATGCCGTGCTGTTTATGATCGGCAGCGGTTTGAAACTGGACAAGTTTGCCGGCAAAACCCGCTTAAAACTGGGCGAAGATTTGGATTTGAACGAGAAAAACGTTTTCCGCATCTGCTGGGTGGTTGATTTTCCGTTTTATGAGGAAAATGAAGAAACCGGCGCAGTTGAATTTTCGCATAATCCGTTCTCAATGCCTCAGGGAGGTATGGACGCCCTGTGCAACAAGAAACCGCTGGATATTCTGGCTTATCAGTATGACCTGGTTTGCAACGGTGTGGAACTGGCTTCCGGCGGCGTTCGCAACCATGAGCCGGAGATTATGTATAAGGCGTTTGAAATTGCCGGTTATAACAAAGAATTTGTGGACAGCAAATTCGGCGGCATGATTAATGCTTTCAAATACGGGGCTCCGCCGCACGCCGGCTGCGCTCCCGGAATTGACCGGACGGTTATGCTGCTGCTGGATGAACCGATTATCCGCGATGTTATTCTGTTTCCGTTGAACGGCAAAGCACAGGATCTGATGATGCAGGCGCCGAACTTCGTGACAGAAAAACAGCTGGAAGAACTGCATATCAAGATTGTTCCGGCAGAAGACAAGAAATAACGAATTTAAGGGCTTTTCCGGAGAAAAGCCCTTGTTTGTTCCAATATGTATCAGGAAGAAGACAATGAAAAAGTTTTGGTTGAGTTTGACTGTTCTCATCATGTTGTCGGCGTGCAAATCGGTGACGTTTAACGATTTAAATGTTCAGATGCCGAATGCGAATCTGCTGCCGCCGCTGAATACGGAAGTGGACAGGGAAAGTGTCCGCGACAGTTTTGACGTTCAGTATTCGGGGAGTTCTTCCCGTTCGGGCTATACGGATGCCAGCGGCTGGGGCGGAAGCATTGACAGCGTTAATATCGTGCGCAAGCGCGACCGGCGGATGCGCGACATGATAACTTTGTTTGACCGCAATGCGGCCAATGTGTCGCAGGCTTACGGCGAACGCAAGGGAACAATTAAGCTGCGGGTGACCAACAGCAGTGTTTACAATTCAGGGCTTTATTATGCCGTTCCCTCGATTTTGAGTCTGCATACACTGAATTTGCTGGGAATGCCGTATCTGTATGCAAATACGGATTTGGAGACGGAAGTTTCGATTTATGACCGCAGCGGCGATTTGGTCTGGAAAACGACAGTGGTCGGGCATGGTGAGGAAGTGGTAGCCATGTATTACGGCTATAATGAGGAAGAAGCTCATGTCATGAGCAGCATTCGGGCGATGAAAGATGCACTGGCTAAGGTTAATATGAATATTGCCAATGATTTTCAAATGATTAAAAAAGGTTTGCAATAAAATGCAAAAAAAATAAAAAAATCTTTTGACATTCATAAAAAAATGGCTTAAATATCAGCATCAGTTTGATGCCTCGTCGTCTAACGGTAGGACACGACACTCTGGATGTTGGTATCTTGGTTCGAATCCAGGCGAGGCAGCCATAAAAAAGCACCCTTAACAGGGTGTTTTTTTATATTCAAATTTCCGAGAAAATATGCGGCGGCAGATTTTTTTGTTAACGCTGTTTTTATCTTTGTTGCGGCATACTATATTATACCTGTATTCCCAAGTGAAAAATCAGAAAAAGAAAGGCTTTACAATTTCAGTTGTGAGGACTAGATTGTGCGGCCGAGAGGTGAGTAAAGATGATTAAGGATATGACTGCCGGGTCGCCGATTAAGCTGATAATGACTTTTGCGGTTCCGGTTTTAATCGGAAATATTTTTCAGCAACTGTATAATATTTCGGATATTCTGATTGTCGGACGCCTGCTCGGTGTAGAGGCATTGGCGGCAGTCGGCGTGTCGGCGCCGATTTTTATGGTGCTGCTGATGATAGCTTTCGGTTTTACCGGCGGTTTGACGGTGATTACGGCGCAGCGTTTCGGAGCCAAAGACGTGTCGGGCGTGCGTGCTTCGGTGGTGCACAGCCTGATTGCCAGTACGATATTGAGTCTGGCGATGACCGGGCTGACGTTGTTTTATTTGCCGCAAATCCTGCATTTGATGAATGTGCCTGAGAATATTTGGGACAATGCTTACCGTTTCTTGTTTGTTTTGTGTTCGGGGCTGGTTCTGGTTGTCAGCTATAACCTCCTGTCCGGATTTATCAGGGCTTTGGGTGACAGCAAGACACCGCTTTATTTTCTGATTTTTTCAACGGTGCTCAATGCGCTGCTGAATCTGGTTTTGGTTTATTTTACGGGGCTCGGCGTCGTCGGTTCGGCTTTGGGAACGCTGATGGCGATGACTATTTCGGTCGTTTTATGCGTGATTTATATTGGCCGGAAGTTTCCGATACTGCGTTTGCGGCGCACGGACTGGGTTTATAATCCGGCCTTTATGCGCGAGCATTTGTATGTTGCTGTGCCGATGGCTTTGCAGTTTTCGGTCATTGCACTGGGACTGATTATTATTCAGACGGTTTGCAACTCGTTTGGTTCCGATACTATTGCCGCTTTTACCTCGGCTTTGAGAATCGGACAGCTGGCAACGTCGCCGCTGGTTGCTTTGGGGTTTGCCTTGGCGACTTATACGGCGCAAAACTTCGGAGCCGGAAAAATCGGCAGAATCCGCCGCGGAGTGGTGCGCAGTTCTTTGGTTTCGGTTTTGTTCAGTATTTCCGTTGCTTTACTGGTGCGCTTTGTCGGCGAAGATATGATCGGGGTCTTTATTAAAGGCGAAAAACCGGAGATTATTGATATCGCCAAAGGGTATTTGGACATTTCGACTTTGTTCTATGTCTTTTTGGGGCAGATTTTTATTTTCCGCAATACGTTGCAGGGAATGGGGCAATCGGTTATTCCGATGGCGGCCAGTATCGTTGAATTGGTTATGCGTTCCTTTGCCGCGGTTTATCTGGCCTCACGGATGGGATATGAAGGAATCTATTTTGCCAGTCCGATTGCCTGGGTTGGGGCTGCGGCGGTGGTTTCTTTCGGTTATCTGAAAATGGTTCGCTGGTTTAGGCATTGTCTTTCCTGCCGGAAGAAACATTTCCGGTCGGAAGATGCCGATCTCCGATCCGAAGCGGAAACGGTTCCCGCCGAATAAAATCCGGGGCTTAATATTTTTATTGACAAGAAGGCCGGCCAAAGTTATAAGATATTTCGAAACGTTGCCGACTTAGCTCAGCTGGTAGAGCTACTGATTTGTAACCGTTCCAAGCGGTGTTTGTAAGAGATTGATTTTAGGTGTTTTTCTTTTATAAACAACAAATTGTACTAAAATTGAGCTGTATGTAGGAATCGCTAAATGGAGCTAACAGTAATAAGCGTGGTAGCTCGGTGGTAGCTCGGTTTAAGAATTATTGTATTTATTTGTATGAAGTTGATTTGAAAAATTTTAGTTTTTTTATGCCGATTTAGCTCAGTTGGTAGAGCAATCGATTTGTAATCGATTGGTCGGGAGTTCGAGTCTCTCAATCGGCACCAGTTTCCAAGCCCTTGAAATTCAAGGGCTTTTTCTTTTATTTAGCCTATTAAATTCAACTCAAAAATAGCGTTTTTATCCCCTTTTTATGGCTCAAGCTACCACCGAGCTACCACCACCCCGAAATTATCATTAAAATTCAATAAGTTACGATACATCAATTTTATCAACATATTTTTATGGAATAAGCTGTTTTTAGATGTAAGTTATTGATTTTACTAAAAAAGAGCTTGCTTCAGCCCACCCATAAGCTAGAATATTAACGAAAGGTTAATTTATTTTATGGAGAAAAATGATGACAGTTTTAACCACTACAGTTATTAACAATGCTGAAATCAAAGATACCCCTGTTATGGCTCAAAGCTATTACAGGGATTTGTTTATTTTACGAGAGCAAGAATTTAAGAATATTGCGAATAAATATGATAAAGCGGTTTTCAATGAATATTTTCCAAGCCTTATGGCCATTTTAGCAAGATTATTATTAGAAAGCCCAAAAGATTATCTGGGAACAATATTTGCGAGATTAAATTTAGGACAGCATTACAGAGGACAATTCTTCACTCCGTCGCACATCTGCGAGTTTATGGCAGAAATAACCTTTAATGAAAGTTTGGAAAAAGCAATTCAAGAAAAAGGATATTGTCGCGTTGCCGAGCCAACCTGCGGATCTGGAGCTATGGTTTTGGGATTGGTTAAATGTCTGCAAAATCGCGGATATGAAAAGCTGGGCGGCAAATTATATATTGAGGCCACTGATATTGATGAGTTATGTGTCTGCATGACTTATACGCAACTTAGCTTATTAGGCCTTAGTGTTCGCGTTATTCACGGCAATAGCTTATCGGGAGAAATCTTTTCCACTTGGGATTCCCCTAATTTACAAATGGCAAACCTCATGGGGTATTTTAATTAAAAGCTACATTTTTCTATTTGCAGTTAAAATATTTATATCATTTTTATAAACAGAAAAATCAGCATCATCAGTTACTAAAATACAATTATGAGTTTTACAAACGTGATATACTGCATAATCATTAAAATCTACTTTAGTTAAAATTTCTTCAATATTAATTGTATGAAGTTCTTTCAAAAAATCATAGCCATCACAACAGAATTGGATATGATAAGTGTTTTTGATTTCTTTAATTGCTTCTCCAACCATTTTTAAAATTTTAGGATAAACAGGATTGGCTCGGAGGCTCTCTTTTTTGAAATCAGTAACACCTTTTTCTTTTAATAAAGATTTTGCATATCTATTAACAAATTCACTAAGTGTTACAACATCCATTATAACATTTTGTTTTTTTTCAATAATCATTTCAATTAAAGTAGAGTAATCCTCTTCTTTACTGATATCACCATTGAGACCATGTAGATTAAGTAATACATTCGTATCAATAAAAAACTTATTATCCTCTTTGGGAAAATTTGAAAGATTATATACTGTCATTTTCTTTTCTATAAAAGCTAATTGCTCGTTCTTTTACTAATTGCAATAAGGTATTTTTATCTTCAGGCAAATTTATCACCTCAATATAAGAATCAATATCTTTTTCTGCATAATCCTTAAATAACTTTCCAAAAGAAGCATTTAAAAATGCCGTAATAAGCAATTCTATTCCTTCAAAAGAAATAATTACCTTTTTTTTCTCATCTAACGATGTTTTTAAAATGCTATATAACTTCTCTGCATCTTCTAATGATATCGCATATTTTTTATCAAACATCTCAGCAAGTTTTACCGTTGGTATATTGTCCATATCACAACCCTTTACCTATTTATCTATATTTAATTTAAATATTATTGATGTTCCCTTAAATGGTCTTTCTGTCATAAAAGTGCTATCTTCGAGAACCTTATATACTATATTATCTGAAAATACAACTATTGAACCATTATTTTTTTGCACAAAATTAAGAAATAGCTTTAATCCTAACCCACCAACATCGCTTTTTGTCGTATTATTATTCTGAAAAGCCCATTTAATTGCATCTTTTTTACTGATTTTATCATCATAAGTTCGAACTTTATTTACTATTCCGACACCGATATCCGTAATACAAAACGCTAATTCGTGTTTATTGGGAAAATATTGCCCACACGTAAAAATACTGCTAGTTCCTGAGTGAGAAGCAGCATTATCAAATAGTTCAGCCAAACACTCCTTACAATTTTCTTTAATCACAGTTGGATAAGGAAACTTGTTGGTATCAAATAACTCTAAAGAGATATAATCAATAAAAGAGACAATATCCGAGTTACTAAACTGCTTACATTTTACCACTGTGTTATTTGTATCTTCTTTTTCAAAAGAAATAAAACCATTTTTTTTAAAAATTTCATCTACTTTGTTATTTCTTGGAGGAATATAAAAAAAAGAATTACCTTGCAACATTCCTTTATTCATAATAGCTCTTAACAGGCAACACAACTCACCTTCAATCCAAGAAACAGAGCTAAAATCCAAAACTATATTTTCCAAAAAGCACTGACAAACAAGATCATCAAATAGAGCTATATTTTCAAAAGCATCCCTATTTTCAAGAACAAGCCTACGATTAAATATAAAATTATGTTGCATATCATCCTCCGAACACATTATATGCAAATTTTATGCCATTTCAACAGATATCTTTTATTTTAAAGCGCATTGAAAAATCATTTATTTGCAAAAAAGGATTTTTAATTTTAGTCCTACCCCAAAAACCGTTCATAAGGACGTTTTTTAGTAAAACACTACACAGATGACTTTTGATACCTGTAACAGGCTGGTTGTAGCTTGTTTTAGCGTGGTAGCTCGGCAAAAAAATCGCTAAAATTTTAAGATTAACACATTGATTTATAAAGATAATATTTTACAAGCGCAGTCGATTTGTAATCAGTGGGTCGGGGGTTCAAGTCCCTCAGTCGGCACCATAAAAAAGCCTCCCATCGCGGAGGCTTTTTTATGGTATTAATCTGGGAACTTGAAGCAAAGCGGGCGTGAACCGATAGAAACACCGTTGTTCCGGTGTTTTCGTTGTGAGCGGTGAGAGTTTGTCGGCAAGCAAATGAGTGTGAGCGAAGTTTACAAACCGAAGTTTCTAAGTTCCTCAGTCGTCACTATAAAAACGTGTATTATGATCGTCAGGACGGAGGACTGTTTTTTGATTTCGGCGATTGAGCCTTTATTAACTTTTTTGCGTTTAAGATGAGGCAGATTAATTGAGCGAAAAGGATTCAGCAATGAAAAAACTGTTGGCTTTGCTGGCCGTGATGTTGGCGGCTTTGGGAATTTGGGGAGCGTACCGGGTTTTGTCTTATGCGGAACCGGATGCGGCTTTTTATGCGGAGAAGGTGAATCGCGCTCTTGAAGAAAATGAGCCGCAGCAGGCTTTTGATTATATTAATCTGGGAATTGAAGCTTATCCTGACCATTTGGATTTGCGTTTCGGCAAAGTTTATATGTGTCAGATGATTGCCGATTATGACTGTATGGGCAATGAGCTGATTAAGATTCTGGATTATTCGGCCGCTAATGACAATCGTTGGAAATGGCTGAAAGAGGAAGACCGTGACAGGCTTTTTATGCTCGGGGTCGTGCAGAATTATCAGAAAATTCTGTGGGAAGACAATAAGACGGATGTAATGCGCCGGGTGGCGGAGACTGTTCTGCGTTATTATCCCGATCATGTTGAAAGCCTGAATACAATGGCTGTCAGTTATTTGAGCGAAGGGGACTGGCAAAATGCGGAATCATATTTGCAAACGGCTCGTCAGCTGGCACCGGAAGATAACGTCGTACAGGCCAATCTGAAACGCTGGGCGGAGATGAAGGAAGAAGGAAAAGGCAAAAATTAGTTTTTGCCGTTATCTGCACCGTATGATTGCATTTGTAGTTATTCACAAGTTAAATCGGGCTGAAAAGTCCGGTTAGAGCCGCTTTTTGATAATTATAGATTTAATTTGCAATCTTGTTAAAGCTTTTAGTTTTAATTAAATTTATTTATGCTAATTTAGCATTCAGAGGGGATTAGTTGTCTGAGAGAACTAATTCCCTCACTTTGGGAAAACGACGTTTTTTTCGTTTCTTATCCGTTTTGTGTTTCGTTCCGATTTTTCAGAATAACTGTTTATTTGATTTGATTAATCGGGCAAAGCAGTTTATAACGGTTAAAACAGTGCTTATATTATAGTGGAAAATTTAGCAGGAATTGATAAATAATGTCGTTTAGAGCCAAACGTTTGATAAAAAAGATTATTTCCTGGTCAGGGTTGTTTTTCTTTGCCCTGGCCGCTTACATGCTGTATCGGCAGTTGTCGAAATATCATTTGCAGGATATTCAGGATGCGCTGATGAGCATTCCGCGGCAGAATTTGCTTTATGCCTGTGCGGCGTCTTTTATCGGTTATGTGGCTCTGTCTTCTTATGATTTTCTGGCGCTGAAATACATCGGGCGCAAGCTGGCTGCCTGGAAATGGATATTTGTCGGCTTTATCGGTTTTTCGGTCAGCAATAATGCGGGGCATGCCATTGTTTCCGGCGGCGCTCTCCGAAGTGACCGAACAGGTCGTAAAGGTGGGCTTCGGATTGCTGTTCGCTTAC
>ENA-OPMG01001652-OPMG01001652.1-human-gut-metagenome-genome-assembly--contig:-NODE-1652-length-12438-cov-10.557135_pt1 | contig 12438 bp, 7 predicted proteins | sample MGYA00241522_ERZ501741 | MGnify/ENA primary metagenome ERZ501741 (study PRJEB25962, sample SAMEA2042616) | human gut metagenome | biome: human gut; feature: human-associated habitat; material: faeces...
GGGCGTCAAAGCTTACCAAAGAATATCAAACTCCGAATGCCATGTAGATGATGAATGGGAGTCAGACTGCACGAGATAAGTTGGGTGGTCAAAAGGGAAAGAGCCCAGACCTACAGCTAAGGTCCCAAAGTGCGTGTTAAGTGGAAAAGGATGTGGGATTTCGAAGACAACTAGGATGTTGGCTCAGAAGCAGCCATACATTCAAAGAGTGCGTAATAGCTCACTAGTCGAGAGGTCCTGCGCCGAAAATGTCCGGGGCTGAAACACGACACCGAAGCTTAGGAATCACATAGTGATTGGTAGAGGAGCATTCTTAAAACCGACGAAGCTGTACCGGAAGGAGCAGTGGAGGGATAAGAAGAGAGAATGCCGGAATGAGTAGCGAGAGGAAGGTGGGAATCCTTCCGGCCGAATATCTAAGGTTTCCAGAGTAAAGCTGATCTGCTCTGGGTAAGTCGGGGCCTAAGGAGAGGTCGAAAGACGTATCCGATGGACAACAGGTTTAGATTCCTGTACCACATATAAACAGAACTGTGGGGACGCATGTGGAAAGCATAAGCCGGGAATGGAAATACCGGTACAAACGGAAGAGGTGTCAGGCTGGCAAATCCGCCTGGCAAGCCAAAGACGTGATGTGGAGCGAAATAAAAGTAGCGAAGTATGTGAGCCATGTGCCGAGAAAAGCCGCTATTGTTTTATATGTGCCCGTACCGTAAACCGACACAGGTGGATGAGGAGAGAATCCTAAGGCCGACGGAAGAAGCATTGTTAAGGAACTCGGCAAAATGACCCCGTAACTTCGGGAGAAGGGGTGCCTGCGAGAGCAGGCCGCAGAGAATAGGCTCAAGCAACTGTTTAGCAAAAACACAGGTCTATGCGAAACCGAAAGGTGAGGTATATGGGCTGACGCCTGCCCGGTGCTGGAAGGTTAAGAGGAGATGTTAGAGCAATCGAAGCATTGAATTTAAGCCCCAGTAAACGGCGGCCGTAACTATAACGGTCCTAAGGTAGCGAAATTCCTTGTCGGGTAAGTTCCGACCCGCACGAAAGGCGTAATGATTTGAGCACTGTCTCGACAATGCATCCGGTGAAATTGAAGTACCAGTGAAGATGCTGGTTACCCGCGCCAGGACGGAAAGACCCCATGGAGCTTTACTCCAGTTTGATACTGGGATTCGGTACTGCATGTACAGGATAGGTGGGAGACGAAGAAGGATGGACGCCAGTCTGTCCGGAGTCGCTGTTGGGATACCACCCCTGTAGTACTGGGTTTCTAACCAGTTGCCATGAACTGGCAATGGGACAATGTCAGGCGGGGAGTTTGACTGGGGCGGTCGCCTCCGAAAGGGTATCGGAGGCGCTCAAAGGTTCCCTCAGAATGGTCGGAAACCATTCGAAGAGTGCAAAGGCAGAAGGGAGCTTGACTGCGACACCGACGGGTGGAGCAGGTACGAAAGTAGGACTTAGTGATCCGGTGGTATAAAGTGGGATTGCCATCGCTCAACGGATAAAAGCTACCCTGGGGATAACAGGCTTATCACTCCCAAGAGTTCACATCGACGGAGTGGTTTGGCACCTCGATGTCGGCTCATCGCATCCTGGGGCTGTAGTAGGTCCCAAGGGTTGGGCTGTTCGCCCATTAAAGCGGTACGCGAGCTGGGTTCAGAACGTCGTGAGACAGTTCGGTCCCTATCTGTCGTGGGCGCAGGAAATTTGAGAAGAGCTGTCCTCAGTACGAGAGGACCGGGATGGACGCATCAATGGTGGACCAGTTGTCACGCCAGTGGCATAGCTGGGTAGCTAAATGCGGAAGGGATAAACGCTGAAGGCATCTAAGTGTGAAACCCACTTCAAGATGAGATTTCCCATTGCGCAAGCAAGTAAGACCCCTTAAAGACGATAAGGTAGATAGGTCAGGAGTGTAAGCATGGTGACATGTTAAGCGGACTGATACTAATAGGTCGAGGGCTTGACCGAAAAGGCAAGCGAGCTTGAAAGAAGAAAAACTACTGTCTGGTTTTGAGTGTCCTGAAGACACTTGACAAGAAGAATCTGGTAATGATAGCATGATGGACACACCTGTACCCATTCCGAACACAGAAGTTAAGCATCATCGCGGCGAAGATAGTACATTGTGCGAAAATAGCTCGTTGCCAGTTCCTTCTTTTTTTATATATAAATGTGAGGTGATCCTGTTGAAGAAAAAAAATAAGATTTTACTTACAGTTTTTACAATAATTATTTTTATTAATATCCTTTTATTGAACTCGAATATTTGGATTTATAATAATTTTGGAAATGTAAAGTTTCAAGAAATATTATTCACTTTTTTATCACCTACGAGTGGAACAGATACATCAGTTATTTTTTCTTATATCATTAGAGTAATTGTTGTATCATTTGTTTTAAGTATTCTTTTTATTTTTGGTGTTTTATATCTACGTAGAAAATGTTCATCTAAAGCTTTCAAATATTTAAAGTACATGGGCTCTCTATTGATTGTAATAACATTGATATTAAGTTTATTATATACAAATAACCGTTATAATGTTACTGCTTATTTCAATTATCAATCTCAAAAAACAACAATTTATAACAAAAAAAAGAAAGTACATAAAAAGAAAAATACTGAATATATAGGAGATAGTACAATTATCTATCAGAATCCCAAAGATGTTAAAATTAGTGGAGATAATACAAATAATCTTATTTATATTTATTTAGAATCATTTGAAAATACTTTTTTAGACACTGAAAATGGTGGTATCAAGAATGTTAACTGTTTACCTGAATTAACTGAATTAGCAAAACAAAATACTAATTTTTCTAATACTGACCAACTAGGTGGAGCATTACCTTTTACAGGTACAACTTGGACGATTGCATCCATGACATCACAATTTACAGGATTACCTTTAAAAGTTGAAGTTGCTAATGATATGGATCAACAAAATCGATTTATGCCAGGTGCTAAAACAATTGGAGATATTTTAAATGAAAACGGATATATACAAGAACTCATGATTGGTTCTCAAAAAGAATTTGCTGGGACAGATAAATTATTTTTACAGCATGGATTTGATAAAATATGTGATATTAATTCGTTAAAACAGGAATATTCATTTAAAAGTAATGAACTTAATCAATGGGGATTAGACGATTATAAATTATTCGAATTAGCTAAGAATGAGATTACGCAGCTTGCACAAACAGGTAAATTCAATTTTACGATGGCAACTATAGATTGTCATATGCCTAAGGGGTTTCTATGTAAATATTGCCCTGATACATATGAAAATAGATATGAAAATATATATGCATGTCAATCAAAACTTATTAATAGTTTTATTGATTGGTGTAAAAGTCAATCTTGGTATGAAAATACAACCATTGTTTTAGTTGGGGATCATCCAACAATGGCACAACAATATGTTAATGATGTTCCGTCAGATTACCAAAGAACGACATACAATTGTTTTATTAATTCTAAAGTGACGACTGATCAAATAAAAAATAGACAATTTACACATATGGATATGTATCCTACAACATTGGCTGCAATGGGATTCAATATAGAAGGGAATAAGTTAGCACTAGGTACGAATCTATTTTCTGAATTACCAACGATTATTGAAAAATATGGCCAAGATTATATTAATGAAGAAGTACAAAAAAGTAGTGAATATTTAGATAAAAATATATATCAGTTTAATTAAAAATGGATCTCATGACGAGATCCATTTGTTTTTTATTCTTCAACTCTTCCTTTATCTACATACATGTTTTGGAAATAGTTTTTATATTCACCAGAAATGATGTTTTCCCACCATTCTTTGTTATTTAAATACCAATCAATTGTTTGAGGAATACCTGTATCAAATGTATATTTTGGTTTCCATCCTAATTCAGTTTCTAATTTAGTTGGGTCGATTGCATATCTCATATCATGACCTTTTCTATCAGAAACAAATTTGATTAATGATTCAGGTTTACCTAAAGCTTTTAAGATTGTTTTAACAACTTCTAAGTTAGTTCTTTCGTTATGTCCACCAACATTATAAACTTCTCCAACACGACCTTTTCTAATGATTAAATCGATTGCTACGCAATGGTCATATACATGTAACCAGTCACGGACATTTTCTCCGGTTCCATATACTGGAATTGTTTCGTCATTTAATGCACGAGAAATAATTAATGGAATTAATTTTTCTGGGAAATGGTAAGGACCATAGTTATTTGAACATCTTGAAATAGTTACTGGTAATCCAAAAGTTCTATGATAAGCTAATACGAATAAATCTGCAGAAGCTTTTGATGAACTATATGGACTAGATGTGTGTAATGGTGTTTCTTCTGTAAAGAAAAGATCTGGGCGGTCTAATGGCAGATCACCGTAAACTTCGTCAGTACTTACCTGATGATAACGCTTGATACCGTATTTGCGGCAGGCATCCATGAGGACAGCAGTACCTTTGATATTAGTATCTAGGAAAACTTCCGGATTTTCGATAGAACGGTCTACATGACTTTCTGCTGCAAAGTTTACGACCATATCTGGTTTCTCTTCTTCAAATAATTTGTAAACTGCTTCACGATCTGTAATACTTTCTTTTACAAAGCGGAAATTCGGATTGTCCATTACAGGCTCCAGTGTAGATAAGTTACCTGCATATGTCAGGCAGTCCAGACAAACGATACGATAGTCTGGGTATTTGTTTAACATGTGAAATATAAAGTTACTTCCGATAAATCCGGCTCCACCGGTAACAATAATTGTCATAATTAATCTCCTTAATATTTAAAATGTGTTCTTATATGAAAAATGTTTTAACTAAATGTACTTAATTATTCATGAAGCTTGTCGACATATTTGCCGTCTAAGACATCCTTTAAGTACTGACCATACTGGTTCTTCTTTAATACTTCATATACCTTGAGGACGTCATCTTTGTTAATCCAGCCGTTTAAGTAAGCGATTTCTTCAAGACATGCAATCTTTCTGTGCTGATGAGTCTCAACAGTCTTAACAAAGTTAGTAGCTTCTACAAGACTTTCATGTGTTCCTGTATCAAGCCATGTAAATCCCTGACCGAGAAGCTCTACATTTAAAGTACCCTTCTCTAAGTAGATACGGTTAAGATCAGTAATCTCAAGCTCGCCTCTTGCAGATGGCTTTAAGTTCTTAGCGTATTCAACAACCTTGTTGTCGTAGAAGTAAAGACCTGTTACACAGTAGTTGCTCTTAGGCTGCGCTGGCTTTTCTTCGATAGAGACAGCCTTTCCTTCATTATTAAATTCAACAATACCAAATCTTTCAGGATCATCAACATAGTAGCCAAATACTGTTGCACCCTTTCCTGATTCAGCATTCTCAACAGCTGCCTTAAGTCTTTTCTTAAGACCGTGACCTGCAAATATATTATCACCAAGAACCATGGCAACAGTGTCATCACCGATGAATTCCTCACCGATAATAAATGCCTGTGCAAGTCCGTCCGGGCTTGGCTGTACAGCGTAAGTAAGGTTGACACCGAACTGGCTTCCGTCCTTTAAAAGCTCTTTGAATCTAGGAGTATCCTGTGGTGTAGAGATGATAAGAATATCTCTGATACCAGCACTCATAAGAACTGAGAGTGGATAATAAATCATTGGCTTATCATAGATTGGAAGAAGCTGTTTACTAGTTACCATTGTGAGTGGGTAAAGGCGTGTGCCAGAACCACCAGCTAAAATAATACCCTTCATAATTGAAGTTCCTCCTTGTTTGTTAAAATGTTATGTTAATTTTCAAGTAGACATTTTTTAAGTCAGGTATATAATAAAAGATGACGTAACGTCACCTTCAAGTGTTTTTTGAAAAATTTTTACAAGGAGTAATATATGCATAAAGACGGGTATTATTCTTCAGGCGAATTTGCGAAGAAAGCAAATGTTTCAGTAAGGACTATAAGATATTATGACCAGCAGAACATATTAAAGCCATCACTTCTTACTGATGAGGGAGTGAGATTTTATACAGATTCAGATTTTACAAGGTTACAGCAGATACTATTGCTTAAATATCTTGGATTTACACTGGATGATATAAGAAATATGACAATTGGTGATTCAGATTATCATGTGCTTAAGAATTCGCTTGAACTTCAGAAGCGTATGATACAGGACAAGATTGCACAGATGCAGCTCGTGTGTAAAGCTATTGAAGAAACAGAAGACTCTATTAAAGAGGGAAAAGGAGTTGACTGGAGTAATATGCTGGAGATTATCCATCTTACTAATATGGAAGACAGCATGAAGAATCAGTACATTAATGCTGGAAATATATCTGCAAGAATTAATCTTCATAACAGGTTTTCAGTTAATAAACAGGGATGGTTTCCGTGGGTATATGAGCAGTGTGGTATTGTTAAGGGGATAAGAATTCTTGAGATTGGGTGTGGTGATGGAACATTGTGGGTTGACAATATAGGTCAGCTTGCCATGACAGGAAAGAGAAATGAATTTTCAGGGAAGAAAAAAAACATATATATAGAGCTTACAGATATATCAGAAGGCATGATAAGTGATGCGAGAAGAAATATAAAAAAAGCAACAGAGAGCTGGAAGGAAAGAGATATTGATGTGTCATTCAGGTTCAGAGTGGCTTCATGCGAAAAGACAGGGGCAAAGTATGAATCGTATGATCTGGTGATTGCTAATCATGTGCTGTTTTATTGTAAAAATGTCAATAAGGCACTTGATGAAATTGTGAGGGTGTTAAAGCCTGGAGGAGTGCTTGTGTGCAGTACATATGGCAGCAGGCATATGCAGGAGATAAGCCGCCTTGTGTCGGGATACGATAAGAGAATTGCACTTGAAGCAGATAAGCTTTTTGAAAAATTCGGACTTGATAATGGAGATAAGATATTAAAAAAACATTTTTCAGATGTTGAGAGAAGAGATTATAAAGATGCGCTTGTTGTTGATGAAGCAGAACCGCTGGTAGATTATATACTATCATGTCATGGCAATCAGAAAGAGTACCTTGTGGATAAGTATACAGATTTTAAAAAATATGTAGAGAAAAAGCTTGTGAAACCCATGACAATAACCAAAGAGGCTGGTGTATTTGTGTGTAGAAAATAATGTATAGCAATTATATCTATAATATGGTAAAATCAAAAGAAACATGTTTTGTTACAGGGGTAGTTTGAACATGCATATTATGGAAATACTCTGATAGAATGAAAGATTATTTATTGGGGGCAGAGAATACAGTTATGAAGAAATTAAAGATTGCTGTTGATGCAAGAACTTTAGGCAGCAGACCAAGCGGTGTGGGCATGTATCTTAATGACTTCTTAGAACAGCTCATAACATATGATGAATTTGAATGGATTCTTTTTACAGATGTTAAAGAGAGTGAATATATTAAGAGATTTGAGGCTAGAGGAATCAAGGTTATTGAATGGGGAAAGCCTGTATATAGAAGTGCGGGTGTGTATGCATATTTTGCATTTATTAAGAAAGAATTAAAGCAGGTGAGGCCGGATATATTCTGGGAGGTTAATTCGATTATTCCTATTAATCTCGGTGGAAGCTTTAAGACACTTATCACAATACACGATATGTTTCCTATTCAGTATGTAAGATACTTTGGGAAAATATACAGCTATTATTTTAAGTTTAATCTTGGTGTGACTTTAAGACATACAGATATGATTCTGTATAATTCGGAGCAGACTAAGGACGATACAGAGATGTATTTCCCAAAGGCTAAGAAGATTCCAAGCTGCAATGCCTACATTATATCTAATCCGCTTACAAGATATGTACCGCCTAAGGATGAGAATTATTTCTTGTATGTAGGTAATATGGAGAAGCGTAAGGGCGTTGATATCCTTATTAAAGCGTACAGAAGATACAGGGAAGAAGGCGGAACAAGACCTCTTATTCTTGCCGGTAAGATGCAGGAGGATGATATTGAGCAGCTTCTTGAGACTGCACTTACAGAGGTTGAAGGTCTTACTTATCTTGGTTATGTATCACACACTACAAGATATGACCTGTATAACAACTGCTCATGCTTTGTGTTTCCTTCTATGGCAGAAGGCTTCGGAATGCCTATATTAGAGGTAATGAAGCATAATAAGCCAATACTTGCAAGTAATCTTAAAATATTTGACGAGGTAGTAGGTGACTGTGTGGAAAGATTCAGTCTTGCCGGTGATGATGATGATAAGGTTATAAGTCTTGCGAATGGAATGAAGAATATAGATAAGAAGATTAATTCTGGACTTGTTGATGAGAATGCATACAGACATGCGTTGGACAAGTATACACCGGGAAGACTTGGTGGTATGGTGAGAGACTTTATTAACAGCCAGATGAATAACAGATAGAATGTTGAGGTTTATATGGGTTTATCAAAATTTTTTCTTAATACGGGAGAAGCATTGAGACCGGTGCTGACAAAGATTATTCCTATGAAGCTTTTAAGTAAGATGAAAGCAGGGATAATTAATAATGCCACAGACAAGCTGTCGGCTGATTCTATTGAAAAATATGAGGCAGGAAGATACAAATGTGGTGCCAATATAATAGGTAATATTAAGGGAGATAACGGACTTGGACAAAGCGCAAGAATTATGTGCAGGCTGCTTGATGAGAATAAAGAACCTCATGTTATAAGGGATTTCTTTGTTCCACCAGGAGGTTCAAGAAGCAATGATACTTATGCTGACAGACTTACAGAGGAGCTTCCTTTTGATGTGAATATTATTCATGTTAATGCAAGTGAATTCATGGTAGCATATTTAAGCCTTGGAAAAGAAGTATGGGATTACAGATATAACATAGGATACTGGGCATGGGAGCTGGAGACATTTCCAGAAGAGTGGCTTCCGGCATTCAAGCTTGTTGATGAAGTCTGGACACCGTCTGATTTTGTCACGAATACTTTGAAGAAATACACAGACAAGCCTGTAATAACAGTTCCACACTGTGTTGCACCTGAGACGGATACTGTGAAGTTTGATAGAAAGCATTTTAATCTTCCGGAAGATAAGTTCTTATTCCTTGTAATGTATAACAGTGGAAGCGTTATGGAAAGAAAGAATCCGCTTGCCGCTATTAAAGCATTTAAAGAAGCATTCTGCAAAGATGAACAGATGAAAGAAAAATACAAGGATGTCGGACTTGTTATTAAGATAAGTGAGGCAGAATTATCTGCAGAAGATGAAAAGATTATTGGTTCTGTAATAGAGGACTGTGATAACATTTATTATATGTGCGGTCATATGGGAAGATGTGAGGTTAATACACTTCTTGCTGATGTTGATGTGTATGTTTCGCTCCACCGTTCAGAAGGCTTCGGACTTGTTATGGCTGAGTCAATGTATGTTGGTACACCTGTTATTGCAACTGACTGGTCAGGCAATACAGAGTTTATGAACAGTGATACAGCATGCATGGTCGGTTACGACATGATAGAGCTTGATAAGGACTATGAGCCGTTCAAGAAGGGCAATGTATGGGCTGATGCACATGTTGATGAGGCAGCAGACTATATGAGAAGGCTTTATGAGGATAAGGATTTCTACGAAAGAATTGCTGGGAATGGTCAGAAATATGCCAGGGAACATCTGGCGTATAAGCGTTCTGCGGATATTGTCAGTGAGAGGTTAAAGAAAATTCATGGAGAGAATTGATTGACAGGGAAATGAATGCGTAATATTATCAGTAATCGATATTTTGTAAAAAGATGATATATAGAAGGTAGTTATGAAAAAATTTAAACCAATAATAAGGTGCGTAATATTCTTAGCTGGACTTGCAGCTATAATGGGAGTGATTGATTTTGCCTGCGTACAGACAGGCTATGTTAATTACATTTTAAGAAATGTGTGTGCTAAGGATAATGGTACTGATTATGATACAGTTGTAATCGGAGCATCACATGCAAGGGCATCATCTGATCCGGAGCAGATTGATAAGAATGCGGGAACATATTCGATTAATATGGCAATTCCGGGAGAAACAGTAAAAGATTCGTATTATGTACTCGAAGAGACATGCAGAACTAATGATATTAAGACAGTTATTCTTGATATTGATTATCAGTATTATTTCAATCCTCCTAAAGAAGGATTCTATACTGAACAGTTTATCCAGTGCCAGATGAACTGGGGTTCATATGTAAAGTGGCAGTATATATATGATAACATGAATCGTATGGAAATAAGAAATGTTTTCACAAGAAGACAAGCATGTGATTTTACACTTACCAGTATGAAAGAAAATATCAAACAGAAATTATCAAAGGGTTACAAAGATGCAGATATTTATTCTCTTGATGTAGATGGTGGAACATATGCTGGAAGAGGCTATTTCTATATTAAGCCTGTTAGTGGAGAACTGGCAGGTAAAGAACTTATAAAAAGCTGGAGTGTAAGAAGCAGAGAGCAAATTACAGGTTATCCTCTGAAGTATATTAAGAAAATAATAAAATATTGCAGAGATAATGATATTGATCTTATCGCAGTAACATCTCCAATAACTCCAAGCAGTGTAGGTACTCTTCATATGGAGAATGTTCATAATACAATAAATAATCTGCTGGCAGAGAATGGAATCTTCTATTATGATTTCAACATGGCAAGACAGGATGTACTGCCAAGAACAGATTCGGACTTTGTTGATAAAGAAGGACATATGAATGGAGAATTTGCAAAAGAATATTCAGAATTTCTTGGCAAAGTTATTAAAGAACATAAACAGGGAACTAAAGATATTAATAGATATTTCTACAGTTCATATCAGGAAATGTATGATACTGATGCAGGGCTGTACGGGGTAGTGGAGAAATAAAATGTCATTTACAACAGCGTTATTTTGGTTTTTTATATTAATCGGAGTAGTTATATATTATGTACTTCCATCTAAAGTAAGATGGATGTGGTTACTTGTGTTAAGTTATCTGTATTATTTTTCATTTAATGTGAAGAATAGTCTTTTCATGGTTGCAGCATCGCTTGTTATATATCTCGCGGCGTTAGCAATGGAATACATACAGGATAAGTCAGATGCATATCTGAAAGAACACAAGGCAGAGATTGACAGGGAACAGAAGAAGAAACTTAAGAATTCTGTTAAGCATAAGAAGAGAATAATACTTGTAATAGCAATGCTTATTAATTTCGGAGTACTTGCAGTATTAAAATATGGTGGTTTTATCACAGGCAATATTACAGCAGTTCTTAATAAGATAGGAATTGATAAGACTGTGTATGCATTAAGCAATTATGTGATGCCACTTGGTTTATCATTCTTTACATTCCAGTCAATATCTTATGTTATTGATATATATCAGGGAAAATACAGAGCAGAAAGGAATCCATTCAGGATATGTCTTTTTGTATCGTTCTTCCCTCAGATTATGCAGGGACCTATTGGAAGATTTGATAAGCTGCAGAAAACACTTTTTGCAGGTAATGCATTTAATCTTCAGAATATACAGTTTGGTATTCAGAGAATATTCTGGGGACTGTTCAAGAAGATGATTCTTGCAGACAGGGCTGGAGTATTTGTGGCAATGATATTCAACAAGCCTGATGAATACGGTGGAGCAATGGCAATAATAGCGGTGCTTATGTATTCAATCCAGTTATATGCGGATTTTTCAGGTGGTATTGATATAGTAATCGGTGTTGCGCAGCTTTTTGGTGTAACTATGGATGAGAACTTCAGACAGCCATATTTTAGTAAATCAATCGGAGAGTTCTGGAGAAGATGGCATATTACACTAGGTACATGGATGAAGGATTATGTCTTCTATCCATTCTGCTTGTCAAAGGCTATGAACAAGTTCGGAAAGTGGGGCAAGAAGCATCTTGGTGAGCATGTTGGCAAGACGCTTCCTATATGTCTTTCTAATCTTCTGATATTTTTTATAGTTGGTATATGGCATGGAGCAGAATGGCGTTATATCATGTATGGTATGTATAATGGAGTAATAATAGCATTCAGTAACCTTGTAGAGCCACTTTATAAAAAATGCTTACATGCATGTCATATTAATCCACATAAGAAGTGGTGGCAGTGTGTGCAGATATTAAGAACGTTTATACTTGTTAATATCGGATGGGTATTCGATTGCAGTGCAGCAGGTATGGGTTCTGCAGTCAGAATGATAAAACGAATGATTACAGACTTAAGATTTGACCAGCTTAACGCTGTAATGTTCAAGAGTATTGGTTTAAAGTCAGCCGATTACATAATTCTGGCAATCGGATGCGTTGTTGTATTAATAATAAGCATACTTAAAGAAAGAGGAGTACAGATAAGAGCTGCCATAGCAGCAAAGCCAATAGCTGTAAGATGGCTTATTTATTACGGTCTTATAGTAGCAATATTTGTTCTGGGATATGCAAGTGACGCTGGAAGCGGATTCTTATA
>ENA-OPMG01001654-OPMG01001654.1-human-gut-metagenome-genome-assembly--contig:-NODE-1654-length-12416-cov-2.692177_pt1 | contig 12416 bp, 14 predicted proteins | sample MGYA00241522_ERZ501741 | MGnify/ENA primary metagenome ERZ501741 (study PRJEB25962, sample SAMEA2042616) | human gut metagenome | biome: human gut; feature: human-associated habitat; material: faeces...
CGTGATGGGCTATCACTCGAATTTCAGTCCCAACCGCAAGTATGCGACGGTTACACCCAAGGGCAGCGAAAAGCCGATACGGACTTACCGGCTCGGCGAGGAATACACCAAAGAGAAAATCCTTGAAAGGCTGATTGCTAATCGGGATAATATTGTGTTCAAGCCGTTCCAGCCAAAGACCTATATCGTCCGGCAGTACCGCCTGCCCACAAGAGAACACAAAATCCAAAAGGTCGGCGGTCTGTATGGCTTGTATCTATGCTACTGCCACCGGCTCGGCTACCTTCCGAAGCACAATCAGAAACAACAGAATACGGCGAGGCTTCACTATCTTCTCAAAGACGATCTGATGAAGATGGACGAACTCACCAAACAGGTAACGCTGCTCGGCAAGCACCAGATCGGTACGGACGAGCAGCTCTTTTCATATAAGCGGTCGGTTGAGGACGAAATCAAAACCCTTACCGCCGACAGAACACATCTCCGAAATGAAATACGAAAGGTAGATATATCAGATGAATGGCTGTCGGCGGCAAAAATGAAAATTTCAGCTATCTCCGAACGCTTGAAAGAACTTCGCAAAGAAGTAAAGCTCTGCGACGGGATTGCGAAGCGGTCAGGCGTGATTGCCGATACCCTTTCGCAAGTGAAAGCAGAGGAAGAAAAATCTCAAAGAAAGGAGTCCCGAAACTATGAACAACGGCGGTGACGCAGCAGAACAAATCGTCAGGCTGTCGCTTGAAGGATTTGAAGTGGCTGTCCGGCTCACAGGCTCGGCGGCGAAGAATATCGCTATTCTGTTAGCTTCCGTGCTGAAGCAGGAGATCAGCCAGTCGAATAAGACACGGGGGAAAGCACGGCTTACCAATATGATTAAGTCCGGCAAGGAGCTGAAGGTCTTTTCGTTCCAGCAGAAAGACCTGCCGAAGTTTACCGAACAGGCAAAACGGTACGGCGTCCTTTACTGCGTTCTGCGTGATAAAAACACCAAGAGCGATACGGCGATGGTCGATATTATCGCCCGTGCGGAGGACGCTGCGAAAATCCAGCGCATTTCCGACCGCTTTGAACTCGGTAAAGTCGATAAGGCTTCCATTGTTTCCGAAGCGGAAAAAGATGTGGCAGACCGTGAAGCGGCTGCCAATGAAGTGCCTACGAAATCAAGAGGCGAGATCATCGTGGAGGAAGCGATGGGAAAGCCAATGCAGAAGGAGGGAAATTCCCACCAAAACCCCTCGGTCGCAAAGACGGACAAAAGCCCTCTGTCCGAGCGAGACTCAGAAACGACAGGTACGCACACTGATAAGGGTGTCGCAAAGGCGGCGGATAAGAAGCCTTCGGTCAGGGAAAAGCTCGACCGATACAAGGCGGCTGCCAAAGCGGAAAAGGAAGCAGAGCGTACTGTGCCGGAGGCTTCTAAAGAGAAGCCGAAAACCCCCGAAGCCAATCGGCAGACCGTTCACAGGCAGCCGAAGAAATCCAAGAAGCCGAAAGAGAGGTGAGCGAAATGGATCAACTGAAGGAACATCCGCAGATCGTGGAGCTGTTAGACACGCTCGATAAAAACGGCTTGATGAAAGAGAAAAACGAGGTGCAGTCGCTGGTAAGCTATATCGGCGGTATGGAAGAAACGCTGACAGAAATGCTCGGCGAGCTTCAGGATATGCGCCGTGAAATCAATCTGATCCACAACAACACGCTGCGGAGCAAGTGCCATACCCTTGTGGAAAAAACGGAGGGCAAAATCCGTCAGGGATTTTCCGCAGTCAAAAAGATGAAGGACAATCTGATCCAGTCAGCCGGGAACGCTGTGCGGGCGTTCCGGGAAAAAGGCAGGGACGCCCTCGCCGAATCGGTCAGGGCAATGAAAATCCCCGAAGCGCTGGATAAGCTGTCCGCTATGTTCGGCAGAATGTCAAAGGAGATGGCGCAGGATACAAAGAAGCTGTCCGCTATGCAGGCGGAGCTTCAGGGTGCAAAGGGACATTTGAAAAATATGGGGCTGCTGTTTATGGGGAAAGCCGCAAAGGAAGCGGAACATTCCAAGAGTGATAAAGGCGTTTTATCAAGGCTGTCCCGTTTATTTGAAAAAGCGCAGAAAGGATTTGCGACTTTGGAGCAAAAGGCGATGGATACGGCGGATAAGCTCAGAGTCTCCCGTGTGAAATCGTCTGTAAAAGAAAATCTCAGCAGATACAGGGCGGCGGCGAAAGCAGAAAAAGGAACAGAGCGCAGTGAGCCGACCGCTTCCAAAGAAGAAAACCGCACAGCACAGGCGTTGGGGCAGATTAGCGCCCCGCACCCGCAAAAATCAAATCTATCAAAAGAGAGGTAAAAAGATATGACCAACGATTTTAAGAATAAGCAAAGCAGCGGCGCAAGACCGCCGAGACTTTCGCCGGAGGAATACGCCGCCAAGAAAAAGGCGGAGAAAGAAGCCATTTACCAACTGCTTGACAACACTGCTTTGGAAGTGGTGCAGTCGCCGGAAAAATTCAAAGCCTACCTTGATGTGCAGAGCCGTATGGACAGGTACACGGCGAACAATGCGCTGCTGATGTATAAGCAGTTCCCGCAGGCAAGCCAGATCAAGGAGTTTGACGATTGGGCGGCTGATGGCGTAAAGGTCAATAAAGGCTCTAAGACCTTTATTATCCTTGATCCGTATGAGTACACCAAGAAAGATGGGACAGTCGGCATTGATTTCAATTTGAAAAGAGTGCTGGATGTTTCACAGACCAACGGCAAGCGCTCTGCCGCCCCGACCGCTAACCGTGATCCGAGAAAGCTGGTGGCGGTTATGCTCGACAGCGCCCCGATCAATATTGAAAGCACTAATGAGCTGCCTTATCCCGAGATGGGCGCTTTCTATAAAAATGAAGATCAGACGCTTTATGTGAAACGGGACATCGGCAACAGCGTTGCCCTCTGCCAGTGCGTCGCTCAGGAACTCGGTCACGCCGAGCTTTCTATGAACAGCGAGGTATACAGCCGCAGGGATATGGGATTTCAGGCGGTGTGCATTGGGTATATGCTCTGCAAGAAATACGGCGTGGACACACAGAACTTTGCGATTGACCGTATCCCTGATGAACTGAAAAACAAAGAGCCGAAGGACATCAAAGCCGAACTCGGCAAGACGCAGAAGGCGTTTAAGGAAATTACTGCCCGTGTTTCCGACGAGTTGTACCGCCAGCGGGCGGAACGCTCAAAGGAACGGGAGAGATAACCGGAGGTAGCTGTGATGAAAGAAGAACTCTACCATATCGCTTTGGACGATTATGAACACGGCGTTGTGATCCGTTCGCTGAACGATAAAAAGACCGACCTCAAAAAAGAGGGCAAGTCCACCGACGCTGTTGACGACCTGATTATCAAAATCGGTCACGCCCCAAGACGCAAGTTCAAAGTGGTAGAAAAGGAATCCTGCCGTGAATCGAGATAGCGGCAGGCAGTCTGCGATCATCCTTGCGGTCATCGGGATTCTTCCCGTTGTGTGGCTTGGGCTTCTGATAGCGCCGTCCGTCAAGGGCGGTCTGCCGGAGATACTTCCGAGCCTTTTGACGGTTTTCAATGATCCGTTCCATATCGAGCTTTGCGGGGACAGCTTAAAAACTGTCCTCGTTCTGCTTTTGCTCTACGGAATGGGGATTGGGATTTATCTGTCCACACGGAGGAATTACCGCAGGCGTGAGGAACACGGCTCTGCGAAATGGGGCAGCGCAAAAGCCATTGACAAAAAGTACCGTCAAAGCCCGCCCTCGGAAAATAAGCTGATGACGCAGAATGTCCGGATCGGACTCAATGCGAAAAAGCACCGCCGCAATCTCAATACTTTGGTGTGCGGCGGCTCCGGCGCAGGCAAGACGAGATTCTATTGCAAGCCGAACTTAATGCAAACAAGCAATTCCTCTCAGGTAATTTTAGATCCAAAAGGGGAAATTCTGCGTGATGTCGGCAATCTGCTTGAAAAAGCAGGCTATGAGATCAAGGTGCTGGACTTGATTTCAATGGAGAAAAGCCATTGTTACAACCCGTTTGTCTATCTCAGGAACGACAACGATATTCAGCGCCTTGTGACCAACCTTTTTAAGAGTACCACCCCGAAAGGCTCTCAATCCAACGATCCTTTTTGGGATACTGCGGCGAGTATGCTTTTACTCGCCCTTGTTTTTTATCTGCACTACGAAGCGCCGGAGGAGGAACAGAATTTTGCTATGGTAATGGAAATGCTCAGGGCGGCGGCGATTGAGGACGAGGAGGACAACCGCCCTTCTCCCCTCGGCAACCTGTTTGCCGATTTGGAAATGGATAATCCCGACCATATCGCCCTGAAATACTATCGTTCCTACCACTCCGGCTCGGCAAAGACTTTGAAATCTATTCAGATTACCCTTGCCGCAAGATTGGAGAAATTCAATCTTGAAAGCTTAGCGGCGCTGACTTCCGCCGATGAGCTTGACCTTGCTTCTATGGGCGAAAAGAAAGTGGCACTGTTCGCTATTATCCCGGACAACGATTCGAGCTTCAATTTCTTGGTCAGCATCCTTTATACCCAGTTATTTCAGCAGTTGTTCTATCTGGCAGACCATAAATATGGAGGGAGACTTCCGATACCTGTCCATTTTTTGATGGACGAATTTGCGAATGTTTCGTTGCCCGACGATTTTGACAAGATACTTTCCGTTATGCGCTCAAGAGGCGTATCGGTATCTATTATCCTGCAAAATCTGGCGCAGTTAAAGGCTTTGTTTGAGAAGCAATGGGAAAGTATCGTAGGCAACTGCGATGAATTTCTCTATCTCGGCGGCAATGAGCAGAGTACGCACAAGTATGTGTCCGAGCTTTTAGGCAAGGAAACGATTGATACCAACACCTACGGGAAAAGCGAGGGGCGGAGCGGAAACTACTCGACCAACTATCAGATTTCCGGTCGTGAGCTGCTTACCCCTGACGAAGTGAGAATGCTCGACAACCGCTACGCTATTTTGTTTATCCGTGGCGAGCTTCCGGTAATGGATTTGAAGTATGACATTTTGAAACACCCGAATGTGGCGTATACCGCAGATGGGAAAGGCGGCGTGTATCAGCACGGCGAAGTCACAAAAAATGTGGCGACCATTGAAACCCTGTATGTTGATCTCGACAGCGTTCCCGAAATGGAGCTTTCGGAAACGACTTACGAGCTGTTGTCCGATGAGGACTTTGAAAACTTAACAAATTGATTGGAGGAAAACAGAATGAACATTTTTCATAAGACGCAGAAGAAAGAAACCCGCAGACTGCCGATGACCGGAAAGGTAAAGAAAGGCTTCCGTTACTACTGTATGGCGGTTTTAAGCCTTACCGCTGTTTTTGCGATGTCTACAACGGCTTTCGCAGCAGGCGATCCGCTTACCGTTGTGAATAACCTGTCCGATTTCATCTTCGGCTTTATCCGTGCGATTGGTCTGATCCTGCTCGGCTTTGGTATCGTTCAGGTAGGACTTTCCCTGAAATCCCACGATCCTTCGCAGCGGGCAAACGGATTTCTGACGCTGGCGGGCGGTATCATTATCGTTTTTGCGAAAGAAATCCTCACTCTGATTACGGGCTAATCCTTTACGAAACGACGCTCAGGGGCGTTCCTGAAAAAACAATTCAGGGACGCCCCATTTTTCTTTTTAAGGAGGTGCTACGAAATTGAGTGATAACTGGGTAGTTCAGAATCTCCAGAACGCCCTCGAAACTTGGAATGAAAAACTCGCTGAGATATGGCAGCTCATTACGACTACACCGCAGAATTTCAAAGGCGGCGGGATATGGGCGGTCATTGTCAATATCAACGGCGCTGTGCAGGCGATTGGTCTTGCGCTCTTGGTGCTGTTTTTTGTGGTCGGTATGGTACGCACCTGCGGCAGCTTCAGCGATGTTAAGAAACCGGAACACGCTGTCAAGCTCTTTATCCGATTTGCGCTCGCAAAGGCGGGTATCACTTACGGTATGGAGCTAATGCTTGCCCTGTTCAATATCGTGCAGGGTACAATCGGCACGATTATGACCGCCGCAGGCTTTACTTCCGCACAGCAGACCACTCTGCCGCAGGAAATGATCGACACGATTGAGAGCTGCGGCTTTTTCGAGAGTATCCCGTTATGGGCGGTTACGCTCATCGGCGGCTTGTTCATCACGGTAATGTCATTCCTGCTCATTATGACGGTGTACGGGAGGTTTTTTAAGTTATATATGTATACGGCGCTCGCCCCGATTCCGCTTTCCACTTTTGCGGGAGAGCCGAGTCAGAATGTGGGGAAATCGTTTATCAAAAGCTACTGCGCCGTATGTTTGGAAGGTGCAGTGATCGTTTTAGCCTGCATTATCTTCTCATTGTTCGCTTCTTCCCCGCCTGTGGTCGATCCCAATGCGGCGGCAGTTACGCAGGTATGGTCATATATCGGCGAGCTGCTTTTTAATATGCTCGTTTTGGTCGGCTCGGTGCGGATGTCTGACCGAATTATCCGAGAGATGATGGGGCTGTAAGGAGAACAGAATGAAACGAATATACAACAAATTCAAAGGCTACACCCTTGCGGACTGCGATTGCAGATATTGCCTGTATTACGGAGGGCGGCGGAAAGGCAAAGTTACTTGTCTTGCGGACGAGTGCGTCTGCGCCGATGAAATCCGGCAGGCACAAAAACGAAAAGAAAGGAGTTCCTAAATGGAAGTCAAAATCAACAGAGAAATCAGGAATTACACAGAAGCGATGTTTTTCGGACTGTCACTGCGGCAGTTCATTTTTTCTGCCTGTGCCTGCGTGGTGGCGGTGGGTATCTATTTCCTGCTCAAACCCTATGTCGGCACGGAAACCGTATCGTGGATGTGCATTTTGGGAGCCGCACCCTTTGCGGCTCTTGGTTTTGTCAAATACAACGGAATGACCGCAGAGAAATTCATCTATGCGTGGATTAAGTCGGAGTTTTTAATGCCGAAGAAGCTTACTTTCCGTTCAACGAATACCTACTACGAGCTGTTCAAGCCGAGTATCGAAGCAAAAGCAAAGGAGGCTATGAAATCGAATGATTAAAACACTTACCAATCTCCGCAAACAGGAAAAGGAAAAGTTTGTCGTGCCGAAAGGCGTTCAGGATGTGATCCCCATTACCGCCATCTATGATGACGGTATCTTTCAGATTGGGAAAGACAAGTTTTCCAAGACCTATAAATTTTCCGATATTAACTATGCCGTTGCCAGCCGTGAGGACAAGGAAGCGATGTTCCTTGAATACTCGGAGCTGCTCAATTCCCTCGACTCCGGAGCAACGACAAAAATCACAATCAACAACCGCCGTTTAAATCGGCTGGACTTTGAGAACAACATTCTTATCCCGATGAAAGGCGACAGCCTTGATGAATACCGTGAGGAGTATAATAAAATCCTTTTAGAAAAAGCCACAGGCGCAAATGCTATCGTGCAGGATAAGTATATGACGATTTCCGTCAACAAGAAGAATATTGAGGACGCAAGGAATTATTTTGCTCGTGTGGGCGCTGACTTGATCGCTCACTTCGGCAGGCTCGGCAGCCAGTGCGTGGAGTTGGAAACCGATGAAAGGCTGCGTATCTTCCACGACTTTTACCGTGTGGGCGAGGAATCCTCTTTCCACTTTGATATAAAGGAAACCCGCAAAAAGGGACACAGCTTCAAGGACTATATCTGCCCTGATTCGATGGAATTTGAAAAGGACTACTTCAAAATGGGCGACCGTTATGGGAGAGTCCTTTTTTTGCGTGAGTACGCTTCCTATATCAAGGACAGTATGGTGGCGGAGCTGACCGATCTCAACCGCAATCTGATGATGTCGATTGATGTTGTCCCTGTGCCGACTGATGAAGCGGTACGGGAAGCGGAAAACCGTCTGCTCGGCGTGGAAACGAATATTACCAACTGGCAGAGGCGGCAGAACTCCAACAATAACTTTTCGGCGACTGTTCCTTACGATATGGAACAGCAGAAAAAGGAAATGAAGGAATTTCTCGATGATTTAACGACGAGGGATCAGAGAATGATGTTTGCCGTGATTACCTTCGTGCATACGGCGGATTCCAAAGAACAGCTTGATAACGACACGGAAGCGCTGCTTACCACGGCGAGAAAGCACCTTTGTCAGTTCGGCGTGTTGAAATTTCAGCAGGTGGACGGGCTGAATACGGTTATGCCGTTTGGCGTGCGGAAGATTGATACCTTCCGTACCCTTACGACCGAAAGCCTTGCCGTGTTTATCCCGTTTCGGGTGCAGGATATTTTTCACGAGAATGGTATCTACTACGGGCAGAATGTGATTAGCAAAAATATGATTATCGCCGACCGCAAGCAGCTTCTCAACGGTAATTCCTTTATTCTCGGCGTATCGGGCGGCGGTAAGTCCTTTGCCGCAAAGGGCGAGATCGAGAATGTGATTCTTTCCTCGGATTCCGATGTGATCATCATTGATCCTGAGCGGGAATATTCACAGCTTGTGAGGGCGCTCGGCGGCGAGGTTATCCATATCTCCGCTACTTCCCAAAATCACATCAACGCTATGGATATGACGAAGGAATACGGCGACGGGGCGAATCCGGTCATTCTGAAATCCGAGTTTATTATGTCCCTGTGCGAACAGCTCATCGGCGGCAGCAACCTCGGCGCAAAGCAGAAATCCATTATCGACCGCTGCACCGCCAGCGTGTACCGCACCTATCAGCAGAATAACTATCAGGGCGAAGTGCCGACCTTGCAGGATTTCAGGGCGGAGCTTCTCAAGCAGGACGAGCCGGAGGCGCAGGAAATCGCCCTTGCCATCGAGCTGTTTACAAGCGGCAGCTTGAACACCTTTGCGAAGCATACAAATGTGGATACCAATAACCGCCTGATCTGCTATGACATTTTAGACCTCGGCAAACAGCTTATGCCTATCGGTATGCTGGTCGTTCTCGACTCCATCTTAAACCGCATTACGCAGAACAGGGCGAAAGGCAGAAATACCTTCATCTTCATTGATGAGATTTATCTGCTGTTCCAGCACGAGTATTCCGCTAACTTCCTTTTTACCCTTTGGAAGCGTGTGCGTAAATACGGCGCTTATGCGACGGGTATTACGCAGAATGTGGACGACCTTTTGCAGAGCCATACGGCGAGGACAATGCTCGCAAACTCTGAGTTTATCATTATGCTCAATCAGGCTTCCACGGACAGGCTGGAGCTGGCGAAGCTCTTAAATATCTCCGACCTTCAGATGTCGTATATTACGAATGTGGAAGCCGGACACGGGCTTATCAAGGTGGGCAGTTCCCTTGTGCCGTTCGCAAATAAATTCCCGAAAAATACGAAGCTGTATAAGCTGATGACAACCAAACCGGGCGAGAGCGCATAAGCTCCCGCCCCTTGTTTCAGAAAGGATATGGCAATGAGAAAAAAGATTTGTATTGCGTTGATGACGGCGTTTACCGTCCTGCTCGGCGTCAGCAGCTATTTCATTATCGACCATTACAGGGAGGCGGAACATCAGGAGCAGATGTACGATTCTCTCGTACAGCTCGTAGAGGACAGCGAAACCGAGCCTGCCGAGCCGATCATCTATTCAGAAGATAAGACGATACTGCCGGAGCTTACCGAGCTGTACCGTCAAAACAATGATTTGGTCGGATGGATTTGCGTGGAAGATACGAACATCAATTATCCCGTTATGCAGACGGTGGATAATCCGAACTACTATCTGAAGCGTGGATTTGATAAAGAATACAGTTCTTACGGCTGCCCGTATGTGCAGGAGGATTGTGATGTCCTAAAGCCCTCGGACAATTTAGTGATTTACGGTCATCATATGAACAACGGCTCGATGTTCGCCGACCTTGAAAAATTCAAGGACGAGGATTTCTGGCGGGAACATAAAACGATTGCTTTTAATACCCTGACAGAGAAAAATGAGTACGAAATCCTTGCGGTTTTCAAAACCGTTGTCTACACCGACAGCCCGGAAGCCTTCAAATATTACCGCTTTACGGACGCTCAGTCGCCGGAGGAGTTTGACGCTTATATTGATAAGTGCAAAGAGCTTTCCCTTTACGACACGGGCGTATCAGCGGAGTACGGCGACAAGCTGATCACGCTTTCCACCTGTGAATACTCCCGCACGAACGGAAGGCTTGTCGTTGTGGCGAAAAAAGTGACAGAAAGCAGTGGTGCAAATGCTCCCGCAAATGACGGGGCGGCAGAGATACCGAGCTAACGCCCTGATTAAAAGACTGTGCGCCAATTATGATGACGGGAACTGTCTGCTTCTTGATGAAGGGGAAGGCTGCGTCTGCGTACAGAGTATCTCCTACTCGCTTTTGTGCCGGTATTTCCGCAATGCGGTGCTTCCGGCAGATCCGGCGTTGGAAGTGGAGATACTCGGAACGCACCCTGACAGGTGCGTTTCCTGCGGTGCTCCCATTATCAAGCGTGGCAACAGGAAAAAGTATTGTGAGAAATGCGCCGGTATCGCATACAAAAGGCAGCAGGCAGAGTACGCAAGGAAAAAGCGCACAGAATCGAAAAATAGAGGGTAAAAAGTCCTTGATTTAAGCGGCTTTTCAGCCCTCGTACTTTGAGGGGCAAGGTGTTGATACCTTTTCCCCTCTTTTTTTACTTCAAAGCGTCCACGGGCGCTTGGAAAGGAGGTTTTCTATGCCGGATATTAAGACAAGGGATACTCTGAAAGGCACGATCAAAACGATTGACAAATCGGCGGTTGCCGCCGAGCGTATGAAATCCGCCTTTATCCAGACCAAAGAAAAAGCGGAACACTCCGTTGATGTCCCTGAAAGCAGTGCGGAGGAATACGCTTCCAACCGTTTGGAAAGCGGTATCGACCGAGTTTCCCACGAAGCCGTACACCAATTTGACAAGCAGGGGCGCAAGGGCGTTCAGGCGACAAAGCAGAACATAGTAAAGGCAAAGGACGGTATTCAGAAATTCAAGGAAAAACGGGCGGCTCAGTCACTTCAAAAACAGGCGCAGGCGGTAGCTCCACGAAAAAGCGTCGGAACAGCCGAAGAAGGCAGTAAAAGAGACTGCCCGTTCCGCAGGAAAAAAGACGATTAAGACGGTCGGGAAAGGCTCAGCGAAAACAGCGCAGAAAACGGTAAAAACCGCAGAGCGCACCGCTAAAACGACCGTCAAGACAGCGCAGCGTACCGCAAAGGCGGCGCAGAAAACGGCGCAGGCTACGGTCAAAGCTTCTCAGCGTGCCGTTCAAGCAGCAAGAGCTGCGGCACGAGCCGCCGTTGTTACAGCGAAAGCCATCGCAAAGGCGATAGCGCTTGCGGTCAAGGCGATTATCGCCGGAACAAAGGCTTTGATCGCCGCAATCGCCGCAGGCGGCTGGATAGCGGTTTTAGTCATTATTGTGATTTGCCTGATCGGTATGCTTCTCGGCTCGGTGTTCGGTATCTTTTTCTCAGGCGAGGATTCCGGCACGGGTATGAGTATGCAGACCGTTGTGCAGGAAATCAATACCGAATACGATACCAAATTGCAGGACGAAAAAAACTTGGTATCTTATGATGTCCTTGAAATGAACGGAAGCCGTGCCGTTTGGAAAGAGGTGCTTGCCGTATATTCGGTCAAAGTCAATACCGATCCGGATAATCCTCAAGAGGTTGCTACGATGGACGAATCGAAAAAGCAGCTTCTCACAGACATCTTTTGGGAGATGAATCAAATATCTTCCCGAACAGAGAGCAAGACCGAAACAGTTATTACCGAAACCGATGACGGACACGGTAATATCGTGGAAACTGAAAGCACGGTCACACAAACCTATCTGTATATTACCGTCAGCCACAAGACTGCCGAGGAAATGGCGGCGCAATATGGTTTTAACGAAGAACAGAAAGGCTACCTCGCTGAACTGCTTGCAGATGAAAACAATTACCTTTGGTCACAGGTGCTTTACGGCATTACAGGCGGCGACGGACAGATCGTGACCGTTGCACTCTCTCTGGTTGGCAATGTGGGCGGTCAGCCGTATTGGTCGTGGTACGGTTTTAACTCCCGTGTAGAATGGTGTGCTTGCTTTGTATCTTGGTGTGCCAACGAGTGCGGCTATATCGACGCTGGAGTTATCCCAAAATATGCAGGCTGTGTCAACGGAGTACAATGGTTTAAGGATCGTGGACAATGGCTGGATGGCAGCGCCGAGCCTGCCCCCGGAATGATTATTTTCTTCGATTGGGCAGACGAAAGTGGTCAGGATGGATTATCCGACCATACGGGTATTGTTCAAAAGGTCGAAAACGGCAAGGTTTATACGGTCGAGGGCAACTCCGGCGACAGTTGCCGAGTCAATGAGTATTCTATCGGTTATTACGAGATTCTTGGCTACGGCGCACCTGCCTATTAAAATACACAAGCC
>ENA-OPMG01001665-OPMG01001665.1-human-gut-metagenome-genome-assembly--contig:-NODE-1665-length-12322-cov-5.306758_pt1 | contig 12322 bp, 10 predicted proteins | sample MGYA00241522_ERZ501741 | MGnify/ENA primary metagenome ERZ501741 (study PRJEB25962, sample SAMEA2042616) | human gut metagenome | biome: human gut; feature: human-associated habitat; material: faeces...
CAGCCAGTCGCTGGCGGGGGTCATCCCCACTCCGGCGGGGATTGGATCCGTAGAAGCCGTCTTCACATTGCTGTTCCGGCGTCTCCTGCCGGAGGCCAAAGCCCTGTCTGCCGTGCTTCTCTACCGTTTCGCCACCATGCTGTTACCTTGTGCGATCGGTGCGTTTTTTGTACTGGGGGAGAGGATTATTTCTCTGCACAGGAAAAAGAGAACGGCAGACTAATATGCTTTCCTAAAATCTCCACACAAAACAAGCCACTACACAGTATTCTGTGTCGTGGCTCTTATTATGTTCCGTTATTATAAAAACAAATGCTAAGTATTACTTTCTCTGTAAGAAATCAGGAATCTTCAGAGATTTCTCTTCTACAGAGCTTCTGATATCTGCAGGCTTATGAATACCGGGCACCGGCTGTATGGGTCCCGGAGCCTGTCCTCCCTGTCCCTGGGATGTCGTAGGAGCGGTAGACTGTATATTCATTCCCTTCAGAGAACTGGGAGTCATATGGGAAGCAGGCTGTCTGAATGCAGCGCCTCCTCCCAGACGATTCTGTACACCGTTGTTGGCCTTGTCTTCCAGACCGGTAGCGATCACGGTGATCGTACAGCTATCGGACTTGGACTCATCATACATGGCACCGAAGATAATATTTACATCGTCTCCTGCCAGCTCCTGAACATAGCTTGCCGCATCGGAAGCATCTGCCAGGGTAATGTCACCGGAAATATTGATGATAACATGGGTAGCACCGGAAATCGTAGTCTCTAACAGAGGGCTCTCCACTGCCATCTTGACAGCTTCCATAGCCTTGTCATCGCCCTTGCCTTCACCGATACCGATGTGAGCAATACCCTTGTCCTTCATGACAGTCTGTACATCTGCGAAATCAAGGTTGATAAGTGCAGGAAGATTAATAAGATCAGTGATTCCCTGAACTGCCTGCTGCAATACCTCATCTGCCTTCTTGAGTGCATCCGGCATTGTTGTGCGACGGTCTACTATCTCGAGAAGCTTATCATTTGGAATGACAATAAGTGTATCAACGCTCTCCTTAAGTCTCTCTATTCCTGAAACAGCATTAATCATTCGCTGCTTTGCCTCAAATTTGAATGGTTTTGTAACAACACCAACTGTAAGTATGCCCTGATCCTTTGCTATCTTTGCAACAACAGGAGCTGCACCTGTACCGGTTCCGCCTCCCATACCACATGTGACGAATACCATATCAGCACCCTTTACTGCTGCCTGAAGCTCCTCTGCGCTCTCCTCAGCGGCCTTCTGACCGATCTCAGGCTGCGCACCTGCGCCGAGTCCCTTTGTAAGCTTCTCTCCAATCTGTATAAGTGTAGGAGCCTTACAAAGCTGTAAAGCCTGCTTATCTGTATTGATACCGATAAACTCTACTCCACCAATATTCTCATCAATCATTCTGTTAACTGCATTGTTACCGGCTCCTCCGACTCCAATGACAATAATCTTTGCGCTGTTATCAGCCTCGTTACTTCTTATCTCAAGCAAGGTGATTCCTCCTCTTTCTTTCCCAAAATTTAATTTTCTATATAAAAATATCGAATATTCTTAAACTCATTTATTCTATAATATAATTTTTCTCCAAAATAATCAACTATAAAATATGATTTTTTTTATTTAGTTTTTCATTATTCTGACTTGTCAAACACAATATTTGTTGTTTCTTCCGTCCAGCTCTCTAAATGTAGTGTACCGGACTGTCCCTCAAGCGATGGCATGATAGCCTTAAGCCTCTCTATTTTACGTGTAAGCTTTGTAGTGTCACCAATTATCACACTCACATTACCATACTTGACTACCGGTGCATTTTGCGCACCATAATCCACAGAATCCGGCACAAGGTCCTGCCTTTTTAATCCCTGGGTAAGCTCAAGGATATCTTTTAGCATAGTCTGCTTAATAGGCAGCTTCTCATAAAGCACTACCTTGTCACAGCTTATGCCGTCTATGCATGGCACACCCGGCACCGTGTCTGATGATGTCTCCACCACAAAGCCATCCTTATCAAAATATGCATTCTCATTAATTCCAGGAATATATATGTATCCAAGCATTCCTTTTTCATAAACTGATATATGAAGAGTATGCGGACTATCCAGGCTTATGCTCATTGTATCAATAAACGGTATTTTTTTAGTATCCTTTACCTTATATTTCAGATAAACATACAGTGAATTCCATGAGTACTTATCATTAAGTACCGCATCCTCTATAGTCTTTTGGTCGTAAAGCTCATTGCCCTCAACAACTACCCTTTTTACCGTAAACAGCTTAAGGGCAATGAGAAACAGTATCGCGAGCACTGCTATCGTAATTAGCAGTCCCATAAAAAAATGCTTTAATCTCTTTTTATGTTTTCTTTTTTTCTTAATCATTATATTTCACGCCTTAATCTACACATTTTCAAGCCTGATGCCTCTTGACACAGACAAAACAAGCCCTATTTCCGCCATCAGGAATATGATTGACGTACCTCCATAGCTGATAAACGGCAGAATAACGCCGGTATTTGGAAGTGAATTGGTAACTACCGCAATATTCAGTATCACCTGGATTGCAATATGACTCATCACACCAATCACTAAAAGCGAGCCATACAAATCCCTTGCATTGTTTGCAATGACCATCATACGCCATATAAGCAGTATAAAAAGTAAAATAAGGCAGATAGCGCCAAACAGTCCAAGCTCTTCACAAATAATTGTAAATATCATATCATTTTGTGACTCCGGCACATTGCCAAGCTTCTGTAAGCTCTCTCCAAGTCCTTTTCCAAACAATCCGCCCGAGCCTATCGCATAAAGTCCCATCATAGTCTGGAATACTGCGTCTGTTCCCGCAGTCTCCGGATGCAGCCATGCCTCAATACGTGTACTTCTATAGCCTGCCAGCATGACAAACGCCACCGCAAACACAACTACCGCCACTGCTACAATAATAAACTGCAGATACTTTGGGCTTGCGACAAACAACATACAGACCGAAATGCCTATGATGATAACTGCCGTACTCAGATTGCTGATTGCAACAACTATTATGAGCGGAATAAGCATAGCAAGCACCTTTACCAGACTTAAAAATTTATCAAACTGCTTGGGTATCTTGTCTATAATCATAGCCATAAACAGTATGACCGCAATTTTAGCCACTTCTGAAGGCTGGAACTGTATTGGTCCTATGCCAATCCATCTCGATGAACCATGTGAGCTTGAGCCTATTTTTGGCACAAACACAAGCACACACAGTATAAGCGATGCTATATACGCAAAAAAGCCAAGCTTTTTCCAATATCTGTAGTCGACCTTTGCCAGAAATACCATAGGTATAAGTCCCAGTACAATATTTCGTATCTGAAGCTTAAGATAGTGCATGCTGTCATGATTTTTGATGGCCGATGTGTATGCACTCGAGCTATATAACATAACAAGACCAAAGCAGAGCAGAAATATAACTATAAACAACAGGTTGTAGTCGAAATAAGGTATTCCTTTTTCTTTTTTTTCTTTATTCTTGCTACTTCTTCTACGCTTTCCTGCCAAAATATTTACTCCTTAAATCCTTTTACTATTTCCTTAAAGATACGTCCGCGCTCCTCATAGTTAGGAAACATGCCCCAGCTTGCACATGCAGGTGATAAGAGCACTGCATCACCTGAAACTGCATGCTCATAGCAATAATTTACTGCATCCTCAAACGTATCCTTCTTTACAGTATTCATGAATCCGTGTCTGTGTGCACACTCTTCGATTTTATCTGCAGTCTGACCGATAAGCACAAGTTCCTTTACTTTACCGTCAAAGGCCTCTATCCACTCATCATACTCCGATTGCTTATCATATCCACCGCCAATGAGAAGTGTCGGTCTGTTCATGGCACGTATACCCTGAATGGCTGCATCAGGATTGGTGCCCTTTGAATCGTTGTAGAATCTGACTCCCCGCTTTTCGGTCACGTACTCTATCCTGTGCTCAACTGCCTTAAATACCTTAAGCACCTCGACAATCTTATCCATCGGTACCCCAAAGCTTATAGACATGGCACACGCTGCCATCACATTCTCAAAATTATGCTTTCCAAGGAGATTCAGCTCATTTACATCAATTACCTCATCGCGTACACCGTCGTGTGCGTATATGATGATATCTCCGTCCAGATAAAAGCCCTCTGAAAGCTCAGACCTACTGCTGAAAAATATAACCTTAGCAGGGCACTTTGCTGCAAAATCTCTAAGCACCTCGTCCTCGTAGTTTAACACGCAATAATCATCTGCTGTCTGATTTTTTGTGATATCCTCCTTTGCCCTGATGTAATTTTCCATAGTATGGTGTCGATTCAGGTGATCTGGTGTGATATTTAAAATTGCGCTTACATGTGGCTTAAAGGTATCTATTGTCTCGAGCTGGAAGCTTGATATCTCTGCAACCGTTACTGTCTCACCTGTGCTTCCTGTGACCATTGATGTATAAGGGATTCCGATATTTCCTACCACTCTCACATCCTTAAAGTAATTCTTCATTATCTCACCTGTCAGGGCTGTAGTGGTCGTCTTTCCGTTGGTTCCTGTGATAGCGATGATCTCACCTGCCCCAAATGTGTATGCAAGCTCTATCTCACCCCATATTTTAACGCCCCTGTCACGTAAGGAATTGACCATAGGAATGTCTGTTGGTACTCCCGGACTTAGCACAGCCACATCAAACTCATCAATCTGTTCATCTGTCAGGTCGCCTAAAATAAGCGGCACCTCCTTAAGCTTTGGTGCTTTCTCATAAAGTGTTTTTGAATCCAGTTCTTTATTTCCATCAAACAATACTGTATCGATGCCATTTGCGCACAAAAGCTCAGTCGCTGCAATGCCACTCTTTCCTGTTCCGACAACAAGTACCTTTTTTCCTTGTAAGCTCATTTTTATTCCTCCATCTTTTATTGCAGCCATCCGTATGGATATGTTTAACAAATCAAATTCTCCAAACGACTGCCTTAATCATTAAATTATAGTATACGTTATTTAGTTCTATTTCGCAAGAGCCCATAAATCAGTTACACACTCCTATCTCCTGTGCATACGGTATGATTTCCCTAAATATTTCAGCTGCAACCGGTGCAGCGATTGTTCCGCCATAGTATGCACCGCCCTTTGGATTATTTATTTTCACAAGCACCATAAGTGCCGGATCATCCACCGGATAAAACCCAAGGAATGAGGCTATATATACATTGTCACTTCTCGGAAGTGTCTGCGATGTAGCAGTCTTTCCTCCTATCGCATAACCTTCAACCTTTGCATTTTTTCCTGAGCCCTCTGCTACCACGCCCTCCAAAAGCTTTCGCAGTGTATCAGAGGTCTCTTCACTGCATATACCTGACGTCTGTTCAAAGGACAGCACCTCTTTTACCGTACCTTCGGTGCCATGAATCTCCTTACCTATATGAGGAGTAATTCTGTTACCACCATTTATAAGCGATGATACTGTTGTCATAAGCTCGATGGGTGTGAGCTGGAATGACTGTCCAAATGAAATTGTTGCAAGCTCCACCTGGCCTATCTTATCCGGCTGATGCATTATGGTGGCGGCCTCTCCCGGCAAATCAATACCTGTCTTATCAAGCAGACCAAACCTCATGAAATCAGCATAATACCTCTCACTGCCTATTCTAAGGCCTAAATCAATAAAGACCGGATTGCATGAATTCTGTATTCCCTGCACAAAGGTCTCACTTCCATGTCCTGTTCTCTTATGGCAGTGTATGCGTCTGTCCTCCACAGTAATATATCCCGGGCAGTAAAAGCGGTCATCAAGGCTCACCACATCCTCCTCCAGTGCGATTCCTGCCGTAATTATCTTGAATACTGAACCGGGCTCATATGTATCACTTACACATCCGTTTCTCCAGGCTTCATCATGGTTTTCACATGAAAAAGGATCATTCAAATTATATTCCGGGTAGTCGGTCATGGCATATATTTCTCCATTTTTAGGGTTTAAGGCAATTATACTCACACTGTCTGCCAGATTTTGTGCATATGCCATCATTGCATTTTTCTCACATACTCTTTGTATATTTATGTCGAGTGTAGTGACAAGTGTGTCTCCTTTTTGTGGAGCTTCTCTTCTCTCCTTGTAGCCCTTCACCTCCACACCTCTGCCATCACATACAGTGTATATCCGCCCGGGTGTGCCACGCAGAATTTCATCATATGTGGTCTCAAGCCCAACAACACCCTGACCATCTGCTCCTGCAAAGCCTATAACCTTTGAAAACAACTCATTAAGCGGATAGTACCTGACACTTGACTCGTCAACCTTTACCCCTGCCAAGCCATATGATAGTATTTTATCGCCTGTTTTTTTAGAAACATTGTTCTTTATTTTTTCAATGGATGTAACCTTATCCACCTTACTGCGGATAGTCTTTTCGTCAATCGAAAGCTCACTGCTTAAAACAGAGATGACTGCTTCCTTGTCGGTTATCTGATTGTGTATAACGCTTATGTTATATGCAGTTTCATTTGTCGCTATTATCCTTTCATTTCTATCCACTATATCTCCGCGTATTCCTGCAATATCACGCTCTCTTTCCTGAAGCGCACTTGCCTTTTTACTGTAATAATCGCCTTTTACTATCATGAGATAAAACAGCCTGAAACACAAGGCGATAAGAACAGCTGTCAGTATACTGCAAAATACGCATATTTTTCTTCTGTAGCGCGTATTGTTAAGTATCATAAACAAAAATGCCTCAATATTTTTACACTAATATATGCAAAAAATATTGAGGCTATTCTCTATTCGCCCTGCTCACCCTCCTGTGTGACCTTTTCTCCTGTCGGAGGATTTGTGCCTGTTATCGTAAGGTCAGCATTTACACCGGTCTGTTCCTCATCAGGGTATATATTCATATACGGAAGTACTTCCTTTAATATCTCTCTGGTCAGGTTCTGTGCATAGTTACTGTGAGGCTGATCCTGTACATTCGGCTGGTCGATTACAGTGTAAATAACAAGCTGCGGATCCTGCGCAGGCACACAGCCTATAAATGATACAAGGTAGCTGCCCCTCTTTCTAAGGTGCGTTGTCTCATCATACATCTGTGCTGTTCCTGTCTTGCCTCCCATTGAGTATCCGTCAACCTTTGCCACCTTACCGGTTCCGTTTGCAACTACGTTCTGCAGGTAGTTTTTAAGTGTCGCACTTGTATTCTCTGACACTGTCTTTTTTAGCAGTGTAGGCTCAATTGTCTTTACTGTATTGCCGTTGTCATCTGCGATTTTCTTTACTACGTGCGGCTGATAATAATTTCCGCCATTCACCAGTGAAGAAAATGCACTGACCATCTCTATCATGGTACAGTTATAGTTCTGTCCGAATACGTTTGTCGCTAAATCGACAGGCTTTATATTGTCGAGTGTATACATGAGCGTTGATGTATTTGCCTCACCCGGCAGATCAACACCTGTCTTTTGACCAAAGCCAAATACACTCTGATAATACAGAAAATTTTCTGCACCAATCTTATATGACATCTGCATGAGTGCATCATTACATGAATCCATGAGTGCCTTTTCAAGTGTCTCTATGCCATGTCCGCTACGGTTGACGCATGATACCTTTTCACCGCCAAACATCTCGTATCCATCACATAAAAATGTCATATCAGTAGTGAGCGTGCCTGTATCCAGTCCACATGCCACGGTAAAAGGCTTCTGTACAGACCCCGGCTCATATGTATGTGTAACACAGAAGTTCTGCCACAGCTTATTTAGTGCATCCATCTCCTGAGTACTGTCCTTTTTAAATGCCGCAAGCTGTTCCTCACTGTAATATGCACTCATATCCCTTGGATTATTCAAATCAAAATTCGGATAATTCGCCATGGCCAGTATCTCACCATTTTTAGGATTTTCTATAATGACTGCAATATTTTCTGCGCCAAGTCCTTCTCTTGCATTATTTGCATAAGTATCTGAGAACAGTTTTATCTTATCCTCAACAATCGACTGGATATTTGCGTCTATAGTTGTATACAGGGTATTTCCGTTTTGTGCAGCAATTACTGTCTTCTGGAAATCATTGTCTGCATTCAGATAGCCGTACTCCCTGCCATTTACACCATTTAAGGTGTCATTGTAATAGTTTTCGAGTCCGGTTGTACCTACATTTCCGGCGGAGGTAAAGCCGATAACTGAGCTTGCCAGTGTTTTAAACGGATAATTTCTCTGATACTCTGTCTCAAACCACACACCCTTGATGTTTGGGTTCTTCAGATTGCCCTTTTCGTCTGTTGCATCCTGCAGCTGTACAAATGGCTGAATTGCATCATATGACAGCTTTTTTAACAGTACAATATATTTGTTATCCTTGCTGTTATTTGCATAATCCTCAAGTGTTGCCCTGTCTAAATCCGGAAAGCACTGTGTCAGTGCATCTATCGTCGGAGTTATATACTCTTTCTTACTGGTCATAACCGAGCAATCAAGTACAACATTATAAACAGCCACACTCGTAGCAAGCACTGTGCCGTTTGAATCTACAATATTTCCTCTCTGAAACGGTATTGTTTTGCTGTCATATGACTGTAATGATAGTACCTTTTTAGTATATGCGTCTCCGCTTGTATATTCAATAAACATCAGCCTGCCAATGAGTCCAAGCATGGCTACAACTATTAACATAAACAACGCAAACAGCTTTGTTTTCATTTTGCGTCCGATTTTTCTTACCGGTCTTTTTCTTGTCCTGGCTGCCAATATGATTCCTCCAATTTATTCAGGGATATCACTGTACTGATCCATATAGTTGTTCTTATCAACTGAGTAATAAACTATTTGATCCTGTGAAGCATATTTCATACCAAGTCTGTTGATAGCTGCATCCTTGATTGCATTTAAATCGACAGATGTAGTAATCTGCTTGTATCTGGCATCATTGTCAGCCTTCATATCATTTATCTGGCTCTCAAGTGCTGCAACCTCCTTCATCTGCTGTGTCACATTTGACCTTATCTGAATAAGTGAAACAGATACAAGGGCTGAAGCTGCCACACACGCTGTGAGAAAGGCTACAAATGCCCTGTTCATTGAGAGTGCTCTCTCCTGATTTCTTCTTGCAGATGTTCTTCTGTTTTTCTTTCTTCTTATTTCCTCAAGCTCTCTTGTCGATTTCTGTGGTCTTCTGACCGGTGCTGCCTCGTCAAGCTCTCTTACGGCATTCCCATTTATATAATAAGTAGTTTTATTCATTTAGCTGCTCCTTTTGCTGTCATTCTACAAATCATTCTTTTCAAACACACGAAGCTTTGCACTCTTCGAGCGTGAATTCTCTTCAAGTTCCTTTTCTGACGGAAGGATAGGTTTTCTTGTGATAACCGTTCCCTTCGATTTATTACCGCATACACATACCGGAAAACTCGGTGGACATGTACATGGATTTTCGTTTTTTTTGAAATTGGATTTTACTATTCTGTCCTCAAGCGAGTGGAATGTGATTATACATATCCTGCCGCCCGGATTAAGTAAATCTATCATGTCATCCAGGTTGTCCCTTAGCACATCAAGCTCATGATTCAGTTCAATTCTTATAGCCTGATATGTTCTCTTTGACGGGTGCCCACCGGTAGCTCTGACCTTTTGGGGTATCGCTGCCTTTATTATCTCGTTGAGCTCTCCTGTTGTCGTTATCTCTTGCTTTTGTCTTGCTGCTACAATGTGCTTTGCAATATTCTTTGCAAACTTGTCCTCACCGTAATCCCTGATGATACGGTACAGATCATTTTCGCTGTAGGTATTTACTATATCCCTTGCAGTAAGGGCATTCCTGTCATCCATACGCATATCAAGCGGTGCATCCTCACTCCTGTAGGTAAAGCCCCTCTTTGGTGTATCAAGCTGGAAGGATGACACTCCCAGATCCAGCATAATACCATCCACCTTTTCAATTCCGAGTGAATGAAGCACATTCTTCATATCAGAATAATTGCTTCTGACTATCGTTACCCTGTCTCCAAACTCCGCAAGTCTCTCTCCTGCCGCCTTTATGGCATCTGCATCCTGATCTATGCCTATCAGCCTGCCCTTGTCCGAAAGTCTCTTTGCTATCTCATATGAGTGCCCGGCTCCTCCGAGAGTACCATCCACATATATCCCGTCAGGACGGATGTTTAAATTTTCAATTGTCTCGTCCCTTAAGACTGAATAATGCTTAAATTCCATGTGGTCTCTCCATTTAAAATCAAATTCCTATGCCAAGCTCTGCCATATGATCTGCTATCTCATCCATATCGTCAAAATCAGAGTTTTCAAGGTATCTGTCCTTGCTCCAGATTTCTACTCTGCTGTATACTCCGACAGATACAACTTCCTTATCTATACCTGCGTATTCTCTTAAGTTCGCCGGTAAGAGGATTCTGCCCTGCTTGTCCACCTCACAGGTGGCTGCTCCTGCAAAAAAGAATCTCATAAATTTTCTTGCTTCTCTTGATGTGAGTGGTTTGTCGCGAAGATTTTCCTCAATGCGATGCCATTCTTCGTTGGAATAGACGAACAGACAGCCATCTAAGCCCTTGGTAACTACGAACTCATTACCAAGCTGTTCACGGAACTTCGCCGGGACAATCATACGGCCCTTGGCGTCTATTGAATGATTATATTCGCCCATGAACATGGCATCCATCCTCCTTTTCCTCATTTTGAAGCTTTCCACCACTTCACTCCACTTATATGGTATTTCGCTCCACTTTCCACCACTTGAATACAATATTACACCTAACAGCCCACAAAATCAAGGCTTTAAGCTAAATTCCCATAAAAAAGCAACAAAAAAGACGCTCAGTCTTTTCGTGGACTTTGCGTCTTTTTTATAAAATACATATGAAATTTACTCTTTAGTGGAGGATTGTGGTGGAGTGTCCACCATTTTGCCCATTTTCATCTGCTTATATCTGACAATACCTATCCATATGGCTGATACTGCCACCAAAGTGGCGGCAAGTGCCATAGACACCGGATAATTGATATGCGGGATGAGAAGCTGGTCTGTACGCAGGCTTTCTATCCAGAATCTTCCTATACCATAGCCTAGTAAATATAGAAGAAACACCTCTCCGTCAAACTTTCTGTGCTTAAAATAAAGCATCAACAAAACAAATAAGCACAGGTTCCAAAAGGATTCATACAAAAATGTAGGATGCACCGAGATATACTCCACTCCGTCTATCACAGTTGTATGTGACATAAGCTTTTCAGTCAAATCCGATGTCCTGACAGCTGATACCGGAAGCTGCATGGCAAAAAGTCCGTCATAATAATCGCCAAATGCCTCCCTGTTGCAAAAGTTTCCCCATCGGCCAATCGCCTGTCCCAGTATCAGTCCAAGCCCCGCCGTATCACACAACAGTGGAAACGACAGCTTTCTGACCTTTGCAAAAACGAATGTGGTGATAATTGCTGCTATCACTCCTCCGTAAATTGCCAGTCCTCCCTGCCTGATATTGAATATGCTAAGCAGGTCATCCTTGTACAAATCCCACCTGAATACCACATAGTATATTCTTGCGCCTATCACCGAGCATATGATTGCCACAAGTGCCAGATCAAAGTATGTATCAGGATTTTGTCCTGATTTTTTAGCCACATAGCAGGCCACGCCCAGCCCCGCAAGCATACCACATGCTATTATTATGCCATACATCGCAATACCAAAGCTTCCTATTGATATGCTCTTTATCACATGCTGCAGATATATATGAAGATGTGGGAAATTTATATTATAATCCATATTTTTCCTTTCCTGACTGTAATTGCTGTCTGTCACACCATAATATATACAGCAGCAATCACAAATTACGAAAATATATGTACCCGGAGCACCATAAACCTGATACTCCGGGCAACTGTCATTATGCGTCTCTTAGTCTACGCCTGACACTCAAAGCTTGCACACTCTGTACTGCACTTGTTTGGTGTACAGTTTTTCTTGATGCCAATCTGATTGGCCATGCAGCTATTGTGATCATTGTACTTACACTTTGCCGCATCACAGTGCACATCTGTCTCCTTGTGAATAGCTAACTCTGCAGATACCTCACAGTCACAGGCCTTGTTTGAAAAGCTGCCACACTGTGTATCGCAGGCTTTCTTTGCCTTAGTTCCTTTCACATCGATTTCTCTGAGCTTACAGCAGTTATCTGCATTATACGCACATTTTTCAACATTACAATCAAGTCTTGTCATACTTTTGCCTCCTAGTATAATAATGGTGTAGTCAATCAAGACTACTTGGTTAATAAGTTTCT
>ENA-OPMG01001684-OPMG01001684.1-human-gut-metagenome-genome-assembly--contig:-NODE-1684-length-12211-cov-4.524186_pt1 | contig 12211 bp, 10 predicted proteins | sample MGYA00241522_ERZ501741 | MGnify/ENA primary metagenome ERZ501741 (study PRJEB25962, sample SAMEA2042616) | human gut metagenome | biome: human gut; feature: human-associated habitat; material: faeces...
CTAAAAAACAGGCACTACACTAATTCAAAATGTCCTTGACAAAGGGGACAGTTTACATCTTTTCCAACCTATTTGTACTATTTCCTTTACAACTCACAAACTATACTGTTCACATGACATTTCTCTGCGGCTCTCGGATTTTTCTTTGCGAACTGGCGGTTGATTCTCTTTTTCACTATCTCGCAGTCCTCACGCTTGATTCCGATGAGCATGATAAGAAACTGCACCTTTCCATACGAGGTATATATGTCACTGTAGCGGATTGATTCACCAACGCACTTCTTGAACTGCCTTGAATACTTGTTTATCTTTGTCTCGCTCTGTACCTGTCTGCCTTCCTCGTCCTCCAGAGTACAGAGCATGAGATATACAGGTACCCTTGTGCGTTTCATAATACGGATGGACGCCTGGTATATTCCTTTGAATACCGGATAGCTGCAGAAATATCCGCCTCTTTCTGTTTCCTCCTGCTCGTTCATGCCCTCCTGGATGTTTTCCAGTATCTCATGTGCATGATTCATCTGATTACTGTATTTCTCAAGGATTTCCAAGAGTCTTGAAGATGGATAAATACCGCACTCCCTGAGATAATAGTCCACGACATCCGTGTATAGCTCTTCCGCCTCATGATAGCGCCTGGTCTCTACCATCGCCTCCATGATGAGCTCCTCCCACTCATTGAATGGATCGACCTTTGCCGCATATACTCCGAGCTTCTCCAGCCCCTTGAATTGTTTTCTCTTTCGCAGTATGTACGCGGCTTCATTTATGATTTTCTCAAACATAATGTGATAGCGTCTGGCCTCCTGTGCTATCCACGTCTCGCCTGTATATGCCGCCAAAAACTCTCCCTTATACAGATATAGTGCTTTTACGTACAGCTCAAGCATATTGTCTTCTATTTCCTTTATCCGCTCATCACACACTGTCTCTGCACTCTCCGGTTCCTGTGGCATCTGCTTTTCCAGTGCACAGGCCTCGTTATAGAGCTTCTCAAACTCTGCTGCATCCTCTTCTATCTCTATATCCGGAGTCCAGTAATATATGCCTCCCTCCAAATATATGAGGTTCTTTCCCGGCAGTCCGAGCTGTGCGAGCTTTTGCTTTGTCTTGTATACAATAACTCTTAGTGCCGTGTGAGGTGCATCTATGTCACGCTCACCGATTACTATTTCCTCGAGCTTATCCTTTGCTATTCCGCAGTCAGAATAGTGTATCAAAGCCTGCATCATGCGGTTGAACTGGCTTTCCTTATGCATTTTTTCCGCCACAAATGGTGCTCCGTTATAGTCCATTCTGAAATTGCCAAACATCTGTACCTTGATTTTATGCGTCATAGGTGCCTCTCTTCCCGAGTTTTATAAACCTGCTTATTATAGAATTCATATTATCATTGACTCATATATTCAGCTAGTTTTTAACTAAACAAATTAATCTAATTATCATTATACATCAATTCCACGCATGGCAATAACAACGACAATTTACACAAAAAGTGTCAAAACTCGTACTTGACAAATCGTAAGATATATGATAGCTATTCGAAGCCAGAAATAAAAAAAGATCCTGCAAGAAAATCTCACAGGATCCGGCTTTTCAGATATATTAAATTAGAAAATAGCATTTACAATTGTTGAACCAATGGCTGTTGCAAGGAATGCCAGTCCACACACGAGTGGAAGCTTATTGTCATCCTCTTCTATTGCCCTTACTCCAAAGAATATGCTTACATATCCTACTACTCCCGCAAATGTATGCAGCCAGCTGCTCACATTGCCAAAGAACTGGAATGGGATTATGTCGATGATTGCTGCCACAAGGATAATCGGAAGGTATACTGCATCATACAGACATGCTGCTGAAAGTGTCTGTGCAAATGTCACCTTTTTATCCTTCTGCACTGCGTTTAATACAACCAGAATGACTGCTGCCAGAATGAGTACTCTCACTGCCTCTCCTACGATTCCTGAGAAGATTCCCTCAAAGAAGCTCGCCGGGTAAAATGAGAATCCAAAGCCGCCTATGCTGCCAATTACGCTTGATAACAGATATACTACAGACAGCACTACCTCTACTATGGCAAATAAGCCAATAAATATAAAGCCTGATGCCATATTTGCATTCTTTACAAAGTCTGCTGCAGCCTGTGCCGGCTTCTTAACAAGACCCTTGTAGAATGTAATGATAGATGCCACATTCTTGTCATTCTGCAGCTGCTGTCCTGCTGCACTCACCTGCTGTGTGAAGTTATCAAACGCCTGCGACTGTGCGCTGCCCTGTGGCTGTCCGTTGAACTGTCCCTGTGGCTGTCCATTGAACTGTCCCTGTGGCTGTCCGTTGAACTGTCCCTGTGCGTTGCCCTGCGGCTGTCCGTTAAACTGTGCCTGTGCACTGCCCTGCGGCTGTCCGTTGAACTGTGCCTGCTGTGCTGCATTATCTGCCTGTGCATTGTTGTCCTGTGTCTGATTTGGTGCCTGTGGCTGTGCCTGCTGACGACATGTGCATACCTCATCATCAGCTAACTGCCTGCCACAATTTGTACAGTATTTCATAACTGAAACCTCCTTAAAATAATTAATAAACTGCTGATAATTATATTAGCATTTCGGATATTTAATAGCAATATTTATTTGATATTTATTTGATATTTATTTCATATTATATTATGATTATTTATAATCATTCACATTCTACAGAGGAATAAACATGCCACAAACACTTAATATAGCTGTATGCGAGGACGAAGCTGCAGAGACCGTGCTGCTTTGTGATATTCTCAACCACAGCGATATCCAAAATACATACACTGTCTTTACGGATGCAGATTCTTTTCTTGCCTCATATGAGTACGGAAAGTATGACCTGCTGCTCATGGATATATACATGAAAGATTCCATGACCGGCATAGAGGCAGTCTCCATAATCCGCGAGACAGATGCCGATATCCCGGTTGCTTTCATCACGACAAGCACGGAGCATGCCTTGGAAAGCTACAGGCTGTCTGCCATCGGATATATCGAAAAGCCGGTTTCTGCAGCTGAGCTAAGTAACATTCTTCACCTTGCCATGCTGAAGAAATCAGATGCCCCGTCTCTTTATGTGAAGAGAAACAAGAGTATGGAGAGGCTTGCCCTTTCTGATATCATGTACATAGAGCAGAGAGCCAGGCAGATTTTCATACATTTAAAAGAAAATGAGGAAATCAGCTGCTATGAGAAGCTTTCAGATCTTTCAGATCAGCTGCCCGCTGAGCTGTTTTTTCTGCCGCACAAAAGCTACGCGGTAAACCTGTCGTATGTCACACGCATTGATACTTCACTCAAATGCTTCGTGATGGCCGATGACACAAATATCCCTATCAAGAGAGAGCTCTCCGGCAAAGCCAAAAAGGCTCTGGAGAGATACTACTTTGATCACACCAGAGGGCTTAAATAAGGCACTTTCCTATTGATTTGATATGAGCTAGACTGTCAAAAGTAATACACTGCAAGGAGCCCGGATTATGAAAAAAATTAGCGCTATACGAAATATTCCCTATCTGACAATTATACTGCTTACACTGATTTGCATACTGCTTCTTTCCTCAAAAAACATGATTATGAGCCAGGCGAGCTATCCTGAAGCCACTATCGTAAGCTCTGCATATGCCGTAGTGGAAGGCTCGGATTCAGATAAAGAAGAAATCACATTTCCACATACCTTTAAGCACCTTTCGCCGCGCACACATGTCACCGTCACCACACATATCAACCTGAACAAGGATGATCCAATCTACATAAAAACTGTCTATTCCCCTGCGAAGGTCTATCTGGACGATGACCTCATATATGAGTTTGGCAGGGCCGAAAACTATCCATCCTATATGAAGGATCCCGCAACCGAGGGGTACCTGATAGGCACTGACGGTCATTCAGGTGATACAGAGCTTCGCATAGAGTATCTGTCTCCTGTTACCAGAAGCTCGCTTACGGTATATTCTCCTATCTACGGAGCATACAAATCCTTATTTTTCACTCTGTTAAAGCTGAATAAATGGTCATTCTTTATAGCACTGCTTGAGCTTGCCGCAGGTGTTTTGTTTATATTTATCTCACTAATGCTTTTATGCTACGATAAAGAGGTTTGCAAGATGATATTTCATTTTGGATTCTTCTCACTCATGGCCGGCATGTGGTCTATCGGCGAGTGCAACTACACAGGTGTCATAATCAAAAACCCTACACTGCTGTATCTGTGTGCTTTTATAGGGCTTTTCTCGCAGATGATTCCACTGCTGTATTTCTGCAGGCTTGCAGTTGGTTTTAAGAATGACAAGCCAATTATAGTTATCGCGAAGCTCCTCACCGTGCTTGACCTTGTCGCTTGTGTCTTACAGCTTAGCGGTACGGTTGCACTATCCCAGAGCATGTACGTGTTCCATGTCATTTTGCCTCTCATACTTTGCTTCCTGACTGCATACATCATCCTTGAGGCTGTTCGCAGCCAAAACAGCAGGGCAAAACGGCTGATGGTTCCGGTATTCATACTGGCACTTGCTTCATGTGCCGAGATAATCAATTATCATTTAAAATTTGTGGCCTCATTGTCATTGCTGTACCAGATTGGAACTCTGCTTTTCATTATAATCATGGGAATTGTAATGGGGCTTAATATAAGCGATATGCTCAGTATAAAACGTGAGAATGAAAGGCTCATATTTGATATGAATCTCCTTGAGCATTCCCTGTTGGAGCAGAAGAAATATAATTCGCTCATCACAACAAACGAACAGCTTTTTAAGAAGCAGCGCCACGATCTGCGTCACCAGCTGGTTGCAATAAAAGGCCTCGCAAACACTGAAAATAAACAGCTGAATGAATACCTGGATTCCCTGATCCACAGCATACCATCTGCGCCTGCAAGCTATTGCGAAAACAGGGTAGTCAATTCCATTCTGTCATACTATAGTGCCATATGCAGAAATGAAAATATCGCTCTTGAGACAAAGCTTATTGTTCCGGAAACCGATGATGCGGCCTTGGACAATGACCTGTGCCTGGTATTTGGAAATCTGATAGAAAACGCTATAGAAGCCTGCAGACGCATGGATACTTCTGATTCTTTGAACGAGAAATCATCGCACTTTATCCGACTGCATGCCCACGTACACTATAAGACACTTATTATTACTATGGACAACAGCTTTGACGGACATGTTTCCATCCAAAACGGAAAATACCGTTCTTCTAAGAGGGACGACTATGGTATAGGTCTGTCATCCATCCGCTCTGTTGCCGGCAAATATGATGGTGACGTTGCATTTGAAGCAGCTGATGGTATATTTCAGTCATCAGTATACCTTCAAATATATAAATGACACACTAAAATCATTAATTTATATTAATGCTTCATACCTAAATATCATTTTCAGAGTCCAACTAACTTATTGTATATAATGCATACATATGCTATAATAATAAAAGAATTTTGTGCATTATACACATATGGAGTTTTAATTTATGATAGAACACACGATATACAAGGAATTTATTGATAAAATTTCAGAATTGTCAGACGGGATATATCCTATCATCACCGACCTGGATAATGACTTATCATACGTACCGGATAAGACAGCTGATTTTTTCGGCTTTGAAGCCGGCGAGCATACCTGCTTCTTTGAACAGCTGAGCTCTTGTGTCAACGACGTTGACCTGCCGGAATATAAGCAGGAAATCCGCTATCGCTTAAATGGCGAAAAACCGGATGATATATTTTATGTCCGAATGGGAAAGCATACCAAAGAATATATGATGGGATTTTATTCTGATATTTTTACCGGTGATGACGGACATCGCTACCATGTCCTCGTGCTCAGAAACGAAAATACCCTTCCGGATATCGACCCATATACATATCTTTATGGTCAGTCAAAGTTTGAAAGAGACATCAACGGCTATATCATGGAAAACAGGTCTGTAGCCATAATCGAGGTGGAGATAGGTCATATAGATGAGTTCAATATACTGTATGGTTCCAATTTCAACACTGCAATCCAGCGTGAGCTTGCGCTCAAGTTCATCGACATGATGGATGGCAGCACCGCTACCTACTATATGAATAATTGCAAGTTTGTATTTGTGGTAAAGGAAGCAGACCGTGCCTTGGCCAAGGCCTTCTATCAGAAAATTGCCGATACAATAAAGTCCATGTATTTCTTTAAATGCTTTAAATTTGAGTTTGATATATATGCTGCGTGTCTGATTCTCAAGGATTATGATGGTGATACCTCAACTGTCATCAGCAAGGTGGAATACACTCTAGACCGCGCGAAGGAGCTTCACAGCCCTGATTTGTTATTTTTCAATGATATGGTCAGGTTCAATGGCAGCTCGCATATAGATATCATGAAAATCATTCATCAGTCGGTTATCAATGGCTGTGATGGCTTTTTTGTAGAGTTTCAGCCAATTGTAAAGGCTTGCAATGGTGAAATAATGGGTGCTGAGGCTCTGGTGCGCTGGAAAAAGGAGCCTTTTGGCACGGTGCCACCCGGACTGTTTATCGACTGGCTTGAGGATACCCCTGCTATGTATGAGCTCGGAAATTATATCATGAGAACTGCAATAAGCGCAGCCAGTGAATTTGCAAAGATAAAACCCGGCTTCTTCATCAATGTAAATGCATCCTCAGAGCAGCTTGAAAAGGAAAACTTTGTAAAAGATACTCTGGCAATTCTTAAAGAGTATGATTTTCCACCTTCACAGCTGTGGATAGAGATTACAGAGCGATGCAGAGATCTGCCTATATCTATGATAAAGAAAACCGTCACTGCATTCAGGGAAGCCGGAATCCACATCACTATGGATGACTATGGCACAGGAAGCTCTTCATCTCAGATGATGCTTGAGCTTCCTGTAGAGGGTATCAAGATAGATATGTTCTTTGTTAAAGACATTCTCGAGGAGAAAAAGAAGCAGGCACTTGTAATCGGAATGATTAATTTTGCCAATGCCGCAGACTTAAAGATATGTATTGAAGGTATAGAAAATGATAACCTTGAGAGCTATCTCAGGCAGTTCAACGTCACCTGCTTTCAGGGCTATCACTACTCTAGGTCTATCTGTCAGGATGAGCTTATGAAGCTTCTTATAAAGCCATAGTCCTGAATATTACTCAAGATTTTCCTTAAATACTGTCAGTGCGCCATTTTTCTTTAAAATCAGCATGACAATTGCTGCCACTATGCTTCCGGCCACTGTAGAGATAAGGAATGGCACTATGTATATAAACATGCCTTCCGGCTGAATAAGCATCACGTATTTTGCAAGAGGATACGCTGCCAGGCCTCCGAGTATGCCTGTGCCAAGCGCCTCTGCAATACATGTCGGTATGATTTTTTTGCTGAATCTGTACATCAGTCCACAGCACAGAGCGCCTACCATGCTTCCCGGGAATGCCATGAGACTTCCAAGTCCTGTCAGGTTTCTGATAATACTCGCACAAAATGCCACACCGACACCCCATGCAGGTCCTAAAAATACTGCTGCGCATATATTTACCATGTGCTGTACAGGTGCACATTTGCTGCCGGCAACAGGGAAGCTTATTAAGCTTCCTGCTACAGCAACTGCCACAAGCACTCCTGCCATGGCAATCTTTCTGATTGAAAGAGTTCTTTTTTTAGTATTCTTTTTACTTTCCATTACTACCTCACCTTAAAGTATATCGTAACTGTTCAGTACCTTCACAGTTGCGAGTCGTTTCTGTACTGAATAGTTATAGTATATCAATATACTCTCCTGCAAGTGCCTTGTTCATGCTTCGCACTGCACAGAACTTACCGCACATACTGCATGCCTCGCTGTGGTCATCCTCAGGCAGACGGTCATCCCTGATAGCCTTAGCTGTCTCAGGATCAAGCGCACATGCAAACTGTGCATCCCAGTCGAGCACACGGCTGGCATCTCTTCCTCTGTGGCATCTGCCATCTTATCATCTATATCTCTGGCTCCCGGTATTCCCTTTGCAATATCAGCTGCATGAGCCGCAATCTTTGACGCAATAATTCCCTGCTTTGTATCCTCCACATTTGGAAGAGCAAGATGCTCCGCAGGTGTCACGTAGCAAAGGAAAGCTGCGCCGTTCATTGCTGCCACTGCTCCACCGATTGCTGCTGTGATGTGGTCATAGCCCGGTGCGATATCTGTTACGAGAGGTCCAAGTACATAAAATGGTGCTCCCATACAGATTGACTGCTGTACCTTCATGTTTGCTGCTACCTGATCAAGCGGCACATGTCCCGGTCCCTCTACCATAACCTGTACGTTGTGATCCCATGCACGCTTTGTGAGCTCTCCAAGTCTTACAAGCTCCTCTATCTGGCATACATCTGTTGCATCTGCCAGGCATCCCGGTCTGCAGGCATCTCCAAGCGAGATTGTCACATCGTGCTCCTCACAGATTTCAAGTATCTCATCATAGTGCTCGTAGAAAGGATTTTCCTCTCCTGTCATGCACATCCATGCAAATACAAGGCTGCCTCCACGGCTTACGATATTCATCTTACGCTTGTGCTTTTTAATCTGGTCTATCGTTTTTCTTGTGATTCCACAGTGAAGTGTGACAAAGTCCACTCCATCCTCTGCATGGAGTCTGACTACATCGACAAAATCCTGTGCTGTAAGTGTTGCAAGATCACGCTGATAGTGGATAACACTGTCATAAACAGGCACTGTTCCTATCATTGCAGGACATTCGCTTGTAAGCTTCTGTCTGAATGGCTGTGTGTTGCCATGGCTTGAAAGATCCATGATAGCCTCTGCTCCAAGCTTTACAGCGCTCATGACCTTCTGCATCTCCACATCATAGTCCTTGCAGTCTCTTGACACACCGAGGTTTACATTGATTTTTGTGCGAAGCATGCTTCCAACTCCCTCTGCATCAAGTGACTTGTGATGCTTGTTAGCAGGAATAGCTACCTTTCCGCTTGCAACAAGCTCCATCAGCTTGTCTACATCCATCTTCTCTTTCTTTGCTACCTTTTCAATTTCAGGTGTTACGATGCCCTTTCTTGCGGCATCCATCTGTGTTGTGTAATTACTCATTGTACTCTCCTGTTCTTTATTTTATTACTGTTAATTAGTAGTTATTACTATTCTTATTATTACTGCTATTAATTATTTAACATGTGCTTATTTCATTGTATGAACAACGCTCCATGATTCATAGGACCGCTGCCGTGTCCCAGGTCAAGCATGGCTTTTAAACATGCTGTGACATATTTCTTGCCGTTATCCACAGCCTGCTCGAGCGACTGACCCTTTGCCAGACCACTGGCTATCGCTGATGAAAGCGTGCAGCCTGTGCCGTGTGAATTTGGATTATCCACTCTTTTGGTCTCAAATGTGATGATTTGCTTTCCATCCCACAAATAGTCACACACACATGCTGTGTCTGTGAAATGACCTCCCTTGCTTAAAACCGGACAGCCGTATTTATCATAAACAGCCTTTGATGCCTCTATGATGTCATCTGTGCTTTCAATCTGTCTGCCTGATATCACCTCAAGCTCAGGGATATTTGGCGTGATGATGTCAGCCAGTGGAAACAGCTTCTCCATCAGAGTGTTTGCCGCATTTTCCTCAAGCAGCCTGCTTCCGCTTGTAGCGACCATCACCGGGTCCAGAACTATGTTTTTTGCCTTATATTTTACAAGACCTGCGGCAATCGCCTCAATCGTATCTACCGATGATGTCATACCGATTTTCACCGCATCCGGAAAAATATCCGAAAAAACAGCCTTCATCTGTGCCTCGATAAAATCAGCCGGTACATTCATCACCGCATCAACTCCCATGGTGTTTTGTGCCGTGAGTGCCGTGATTACGCTCTCGCCAAACACACCGTTTGCAAGCATGGTCTTTAAATCGGCCTGCACGCCTGCGCCACCGCTTGAATCGCTTCCCGCAATTGTAAGTGCTGTATGCATATTTACGCTCCTTTCTACTGAATGTTGTGATTTCTCGTAACTGTTCAGTATCTTCAAAATATTGTTTAATTACTGTAGTTATAGCAGTTTGTCATACTGTGATTACAGAATCTTGTCGCATATTTCTGCAAGTTCCTTGGCTGCATCCTTTATATCTGCGCTTGCAAATATCGCTCCTACCACGGCGATTCCTGCAATCCCTGTGCCCTTTAGCGTGACCGCATTGTCTGCATTTATGCCTCCGATTGCAACAACCGGTATATCGACAGCCGCCGTGATTTCACGCAGAAGCTCCTTTGTCATAGGCTTTGCATTGAGCTTTGTGGTAGAGCCAAACACGGCTCCGCTTCCCAGATAGTCCGCTCCATCAGCTTCTGCCCTTTTTGCCTGCTCCACAGTCTTTGCCGTGACTCCTATTATCTTGTCAGTTCCAAGAAGCTTCCTGGCCTCTGCCGGATTCATGTCATCCTGTCCCAGATGTACTCCATCGGCATCTATATCAATTGCAAACTGCACGTTATCGTTGATGATGAGCGGCACCTTGTGCTCGTGACAGATTCTCTTTATCTCAAGAGCCTCATTATACTCATCCTTAAGCCCTGCATCAGAATCCGTACTCAGAATATCCTTGTCACGGATCTGAATCATAGTGGCACCGCCCTCTATCGCAAGCTTCACATGCTCAGAAAGCCTCGCTCCGTGCAGCCACTGCCTGTCTGTTATAGCGTAGAGCTTTAAATCAGTTTTGTTCATATATACCTTTCACCTCTTATCCTGTTGTTTTCCAAATATAAGACTCATGACCTTCATACCAATTGTCTGTCATACAGCGATATTCACATCTGTTCATAATCACCATCGCATATATGATATACTGCATCAATCAGCCTGTCCCGGTATGCAGCATTTCCGGGCTTAATGAAATAACAGCTGTTTGTCTCTCTGCCGTGCTCTGCCATATCAGAGGCAGCAAGCCCGCCTGCACTCTTCATGCAGCTAAGTGCTGCTGTAACTGCACCATATTTATCATCGCAATCAGCCGCAACAAACGCACAAATGAGCCCTGAAAGCATACATCCGGTGCCTGTCACCCTCTTCATCATAGGATGGCCGCCTGTGATGCTTCCTACCCTGTAATTATGCGTGTATCCGTCAGCATCCAACGCAACAGCATTCACTACACAATTATCCATCACACCGGTACCCGTTGCATCAGTACTCATCGCATCAGTACTCATCAAACTGCTTTCATTATTGTCATAGCAACCAGCTTCATCACATAATTCTGCCACATAATCGGTCTCACCTGTAATCACACAGATGCAGCCATATCGCAGGGCCGCCCTGCACGCAAGCGCCTTTGCATCAGACTCATCTGCCGTATCGGTCACTTCCACGCCGCCATCGCACCTGCCATGCTCCATAACAGCCTTGACCTCAGACAAATTGCCCTTAATCACATCCACATGCACCTCGTCAAGCAGGCTCAACACAAAATCCATCCTGAAGCGGCTAACGCCCACACCAACCAGATCAAGCACAATAGGAATGTTCTTTTTCGCTGCCATCCTCGCAGCAATGCGCATCGCCTCAAAGCGCTCCTCAGAGGGAGTTCCTATATTCAGGTTCAGCCCATCGCAGATACCCGTGACCTCATCCATCTCCTGCGGTGCCATAGCCATAATAGGCCTGGCCCCACATGCCAGCTCAATATTGGCCACATCATTGATAGTAACCATATTTGTGATGTTGTGAATCAAAGGACTGCGTGACTTAAGCTTTTCTATAAAATTATTCATCAGTATCTCTTTACAGCTATTCATAATCACCCACACATTCAAAAAGCGGATATACCGCCAATGAGTATATCCGCCTAAAAATCGTGCGATATTATCCTACGTTGGCATTATCCAAATCAGGTTATGGGTCGAAGTTCTTAACTTCCTCTCAGCCTGGTACACAAGCTCCCCGTGTTTTATCTACATATTTAAGTATAAGAACTCATACACGAAATGTCAACTCATTTTTTATTCATTTCTGACTTTTTTCGAAACAACTATTTTTATTCATTCTATTTATTATCAAAAGTAATATTCCGTACCATATTTCTGTTAATCAGCTGTGTCCCTTTCTTTGTATCAACCTTTACCCACTGTATATCTGCGCCCATGAGCTTTCCTTTGATTGCTCCTACTTCATTGAACAGACTTACCGTACAATCTTTTCCCATATACTGATCTA
>ENA-OPMG01001691-OPMG01001691.1-human-gut-metagenome-genome-assembly--contig:-NODE-1691-length-12138-cov-4.713813_pt1 | contig 12138 bp, 13 predicted proteins | sample MGYA00241522_ERZ501741 | MGnify/ENA primary metagenome ERZ501741 (study PRJEB25962, sample SAMEA2042616) | human gut metagenome | biome: human gut; feature: human-associated habitat; material: faeces...
TGTCCACAAAGGCTTTTTCTTCCGGTGTGTCAAATTCCACAGCACGAGCGGAAATGCCCTGTTCCAGCGCTTCTTTCAGTTTCTGGAGCACGTCCACTTCTTTCTGGAGGGATTTGTCCGCTTTTGCCATTTTGCCTGTTTTTGCAATACGGCGTTCCAGGATTTCCAGATCGGAGAATACCAGTTCCAGATTGATGGTTTCGATGTCACGGATGGGGTCGATGGAGCCGTCTACATGTACCACATTGCCGTCTTCAAAGCAGCGTACCACGTGTACGATGGCGTCTACTTCACGGATATGAGACAGGAATTTGTTGCCCAGACCTTCGCCTTTGCTGGCACCACGCACCAGACCGGCAATGTCAACGAATTCGATGACCGCAGGTGTGGTTTTTGCGGAGTTATACATTTCTGTCAGTTTTGTCAGTCTTTCGTCAGGCACAGTTACGATGCCCACGTTGGGGTCGATGGTACAGAAGGGATAGTTTGCCGCTTCTGCTTTCCCCAGAGTCATAGAGTTGAATAAGGTGCTTTTGCCCACGTTGGGCAGACCTACGATACCTAATTTCATATATACTCATTCTCCTTCGATTTTTCCTTGATTTGCAAGGGTTTTCGGGTTTTGGCTTTTCGGCTACTACGCCATTTTTACGCCATTTTCGCATTGAGTTTTATGTCAGAAAACCCTTTTGACTCAAACTGCCGTACAGCTTGGTCGAGCGAGTCGGTAGTTACATGAACATACCTATCCATCGTTGTCTTGATACTGGCATGACCCAATAGCTTTTGCAGCACTTTCGGCTGCATACCACTTTCGATGGCTCTTGTGGCGTAAGTATGGCGTAGAGCGTGCATACAAAAGCGATTTATCCCTGCTTCGTCGCAGAGCTTGTAAAGGTGGGTATCATAGGAGCTGTTCTTCGCTGGCTCTCCTGTACGCCAGTTGATAAAAACAAGGTCACGCATAACAAGCTGTGAGGTTGTGCCTGTGCGCCTGTCTATGTATTCAAGCGTCTGTGAAAGCAAGGGAGACTCTTTCCTGTTATCCCGGCTATCCCAAATGCTTTTCAGAATATCGTAGGCTCTGTTCGTCAAGGGAATTGTGCGATAACTCTGTTGAGTCTTTGGAGGACCTGCACGCCAGTATTTTTGAGCGTGCCTAAACTCCAAAGTCTTGTTGACCGTAAGTGTTCGTTTTTCAAAGTCAATCGCATCCCAAGTTAATCCAATCATTTCGCCAGTACGCAAGCCTGTTTCGAGGATAAGGGCGTATTGGTTATAGTTGTGGGAACGCTGGGCAACTTCAAGAAAACGTTGTTGGTCATCGCAAGTAAGAAACTTTATATCATCCACAGCACGAACTGGCTTTGTAAACCGCACACCATCCATTGGGTGTCTGGCAATCAAGTCATTCATTTTCGCCGCCTTGAACAATGTGCCCATAGCAATATAGGCTTGTCGGATAGTAGAACCAGCATAATCAGCGTCCATCCGAATCAAGACTTGCTTACAGTGCATGGGCTTGACATTGGCAATCGCCATTCTACCGATAACGGGCTGAATGTTTTTGGAATATCGCTCCCGATAATTGCGGAGCGTATTAGGGGCTAAGTCACCTACTATATTTTCAATCCAGAAACTAAACCATTGGTCAACCGTTGTTTCGGTGGCAACAAAAACTTCTTCGTGCTTGTCGGCATATTTCGCTTCTTCCATCCAATTCCTTGCTTCGGGAATAGTCTGAAAATACTTCTCATGCCTTTTTCCTGTCTTATCAACAAATCGTGCGCTGTATAAACCGTCCTTTCTTTGGTAGATACCCTTACCGCAGTCTTTTCCTTTGAGATTTTTTCCCATGAAATGCTCCTTTCCCTTGAAGGGAAATGGACGCACTGCTACACAATAAGTATAGCAGATTTCGTCCATTCCCTCAAGTAGTTATTGTGAAAAACTCTCCGGCAATTTGTAAATTTTTCGGAACTTCTTATATCACCAGTTTCTCACTGATGAATTGCTCAAATTCCTTTCGTTTGACCAGCTTCTTTGTGCCGACAAACAAAACGAAGGGGCAGTTGGGCGAACGCAGCATACTGTCAATCTTGTTAATGCCGATATTACTGTATTCTGCCGCCTCTTTGGTGGTCAGCGTCATTTTCAGATGAATCGGAACGGTGCCGATGCAATTCTCCATGTAAAGGCTCCTTTCTTGGGTTTATCAGCCGAGCAGACGAGCCGCCTTTTTCAGATTGTCGGCAGCGGTGCTTTTGCGGAAGCTGTCACCGTCAAACATGATGGGGACGCAGACTTCCAAGATGCGGTCAAAAATGCGGCGGTCATCCAGATCGGCGGCTTGCTTCATAACGGAAAGCGGGATATTGGTCGTGACGATCATGGGCTTACCTGACAGCAGCCGCTTGTCAACCACATCGAATACTCGCTCCTTACCGAAGCTGGTGTTGCGCTCTGCACCCAAATCATCCAGAATGAGGAGGTCGGGGCGCATAAGCGATTTCATGTAATGGTCGCGGTCCGTGCCGAAATTGCCCTGCATACGGTTGACTACATCAGACATTCCCACAAAGAGGACAGACTCCAGACGGTCAATCAGAGCGTTGGCAACACAGCCAGCGGCATAGGATTTCCCTGTGCCAACGTTCCCGAACAGGAGCAGCCCGATTCCTGCTTTTTTGAACTCGTCCCAGTTCTGCGCGTAACCCCTCACCTTTGCAAGCTGGGGCGTTGTAACTGCGGCTGACTCAAACCGCCAGCCAGCGGCGGGCATATCGCGGAACGCCTCGCTGCGGAGCATCGTCATGTAAGACATTCTCTCATATTCCCGACGCTCCGCTTCTTCCCGTTCTCGGCGTTCGGCGGCGCACTTGCACATAACCGGGTGCTTGGTAAAGCCCTGTGCCTGAAGGTCAGCGGGGTAAAAGGCTTCTTTCGGCGTATGGCACTTGCCGCAGTATTTCAGCCCATCAGCGGAATTGATGTAATCGTCAGGTGCGGCATTAGCCGCTTCAACGGCATCAACCATTTTTGTAAAAATCGGATTCATAGACACTCTCCCTCGTTATCGTCGTAGGTGTAGTTTTTCGCGCTCCTGCCCTTGCTGTCCTCGTTCAGCCACTTCTTGATGGTGGCATAGTGATTGGCATAGTGCCTGTCATTGGAAGCCATGTACCGGGACAGCCGCTCAATGTATTCGGCAGCTTTGCCGGGATAAGCCGTCTCCAGCCGGGAATATTCCGCTCCTGACAGAAAAACATTTTGAAACTCTCCATATCGGCGGCGCGTACTCTCTACTCTTTCGGTCTTACTCTGTTCTTTATATTCTGTATCAGTATTACTTGTGGGCAATTTCTGCCCATCAAGAGGGGCGGTTTTCTGCACTTCTGAAAGGCAGCCTTTGCCCATCAGAGGGGAAGAAAGCTGCACCCCATCGGGTATTTGCAGAAACAGCCTGTTAGCCTTGGTCAAGCCCTGTCGGACGCGAGTCAGCAGCCCGGCATTTTCCAGTTCGCACAAGGCGGTTTTTACCGTTCTTTCGCTCCGATTCAGGTCATTCGCCATCTGCTTGATTGTGTAGATGACATACACATTTCCGTCCTCTGATACCCACCCCGATTTTTGCGAAAGCATCGTGCGGTTCAGCAGGAGGGCATACAGCAGTTTAGCGTTGATGGAATGTTCGCTGACTACCATAAATTGTGGCAAAGGAATGAACGGTGGGAGCGAGGTATCAATCTTGATATAGATGGCGTATCACTTCCTTTCGGTGTCTGCGGTATTCATGGTGGCGTTCCATCGGGTCCGCGAGGGGAGTACGCAGATGTACCACCCTTTTTTGCCCTCTTGGACCGATAATGCGGACAAATAACGACAACCGCCCGGAAACTCTGCTTGCCATCGTGGACGCAGCGGCGGCAGAGCGTGTTGTACGCCTTGCGTCCCCGGTCATTCAGGAAGAACGACCATTCCAGCTTTTTTGATTTGCTCATGCGCGGCATATCTGTACTCCTTTCCCAAATTACAATTCGTTTCTCTGCTGTACTTTCAGCAGCTCCCATACGTCAGCCATCCGTTCTTTCAGCTCGGCAACGTCGGCATCGTAGAAATGCCCGGTGCTGTTGATGCGGCGGCAGACATGGTTGATGTTGGTGGCAATCCTGCTGACAGCGGCAGCTAACTTTTTCTGCTCGGTGTAATCGACCTTGATGATGTACCCGTCAATCAGCATTTTCCGGGCATACGCGCCGAAGTTGCGGGTGCCGAGTTGATTCATCTTGTGGCGAACTACGCTCAATTCCTGCTCATTTAGGCAGATTTCCTTGCGGATGGGTCGTGTGCGGTCTGGCATATCAAAGAACTCCTTTCACTTTACAACGGACACCTTTTTGCCGTTTGTTGAGTATGGCGGCAAAAATTTTTCCCTTTCACTTTACAACGGACATTTTTAAGTCAAAACGCAGGGATCGAAATGAGAAATTTTCAAAAAATATGCGCCCCTGCTTTTGCGAAAGCGGGAGCGCGGTGTATCTGCGGATATGAGATTTGAGAGAGTAGCAAGCACATCCGGTGTCCGTACACACCGGAAAAATGAGCGGTTCTGCCTTGCGCCCGAACTGCTCCTTTTGTTGTTGGGGAATCCCCACACCCCTTTCATGTCTGAATTGAAAATACTTCCTGAACTTTTCAGAAAGCCCTTGCTTTTATTCGCTTTGACGATTATAATTATACTGTGATTTTATAAGCAGACGCAGAACGGAACTGCAACAGGAGTACCGCCCATGAAGTATTTATCTATCGCGCAAACCGCCGAACGCTGGGGCATCTCCACCCGCCGTATTCAGATTTTGTGCGGAGAGGGGCGCGTCCCCGGTGCTATCCGCATTGGCTCGGTCTGGGGGATTCCAGAGGACGCAGAGAAGCCAGCGGACGCGAGAATCAAGAACGGAAAGTATATCAAGAAGCCCGTCGCAAATGAAAAATGAGCCGCATTATATCAGCGACTCTGACTCGAAATAATGGGGTCTATTTCCACCTCGCGGGTGCGAATGGGCGCACTGCCCCCTTGTCACGAATCTACCTAAATCGTCGATTCGACAAACGATGACAGCGTTGGACAAAAAATTAGTCCTTCCAAGACGGGACAGGTCTTTCACCACAATAACCGCTATACAGACATAGCCAGAAGTGACCCTCATTACTGATGAGGGTCAGGGTAGAAAAACCCTCATTTGAAATGAGGATAACACGATTATGGAGGAAATCAGCCATGCCAACACTTGAATGGATTGGAAAGAGCAAGGTCATCAATCATCATCAGGAAGTTCCGTTCCGGGTGTTGGAGCGCAAGTATAGCTTTGATGAAAACGGACAGCACAACGAGGATAACGGCAGCGAAAACATGATTATCCGGGGTGACAATCTTGAAGCCCTAAAAGCCCTGCTGCCCCGGTATGAAGGACGGATAAAGTGTATCTACATCGACCCGCCCTACAACACAGGAAACGAGGGATGGGTCTACAACGATAATGTCAATGACCCCAAAATATTGCGCTGGCTTGGTGAATTAGTTGGAAAAGCTGGCGAGGACCTAACGCGCCATGATAAATGGCTTTGTATGATGTACCCACGTCTAAAATTGCTTTATAAATTGCTATCTGATGATGGCGCAATTTTTATAAGTCTCGATGACAACGAGATTTTTTACTTGCGCTCAATATGGATGAAATCTTTGGTGCATCGAATTTTACTGCCCAAATTACACTTCTTTGCAATCCGAAAGGCAGAAGCCAGGACAAATACTTTGCAACCTGTCATGAGTATCTGCTGGTTTATACAAAGTCCGCTGTTCCCGCTGGATGGTTTAGTGTGGAGAAAGACGATGCCAAAATTGAAAAGGATTACAAATTGTCCGATGCGGGCGGCAAATACCGTTTGCTGGAATTAAGAAACACACATCGTGAGTTTGGCAAAGAAAACCGTCCGAATCTCTGGTATCCAATATACGCAAATGCTGATGATGGGACAGTTAGCCTTGAAAAAGATGAACAGCACAACATTGAAATATACCCGACTTGGCCCGATGGGTATGAGGGCTGCTGGACATGGGGTACTGAATTGGCATCAAAAAGCACACAACTGCTTGTTGCACAAAAGAAAGCCGGTGCGTGGAAAATCTATCGCAAATCTTACGCTGCAACAGATGGCGAAACCGTCAGGCAAAAGCTGTTCACTATCTGGAATAATCCGCAATTTTTTACCGAAAAAGGGCAGGTCGCTTTTGGTCAGATTTTTCCCGGAGCAAATAAAAATGATTTTCCGCAACCTAAATCAGTTGAGTATGTGATGGAGGCTATCAGAACAATCACGCATGATGACGATATTGTTTTGGACAGTTTTGCAGGATCAGGGACAACAGGACAAGCCGTTTTGAACTTGAATTCTGACGGCGGTCACCGCAAGTTCATTCTTGTCGAGATGATGGACTACGCCGACAGCATCACCGCCGAGCGCGTCAAGCGCGTAATCAAGGGCTACGGCGAGGGGAAAAACGCCGTGGAGGGCACGGGCGGCAATTTCAGCTTCTATGACTTGGGTGAACCGCTGCTTGTGGGAGATTGCCTGAATGAAGCGGTTGCCCCGGAGAAAATCCGGGAATACATCTGGTTCATGGAAACCAAGCAGCCCTATGCCCCGCCCAGCGGCGGCAATCCCTATTATCTCGGCAAGCACAACAGCACAGGCTATTACTTCTACTACGAGCCGCAGCGCGTGACGGTGCTGGACTATGCGTTTCTCTCTACCATTACGGAAAAAGCCGATGGAACGGTGATCTATGCCGACCGCTGCTCCATCAGCGAGGACAAGCTGGCAAAAATGGGCGTTACATTCAAAAAGATTCCGCGCGATATTAGCAGATTGTAAGGGGGTGTTCGCTATATGGAACTGAAAACATATCAGAAAAAGGTGATAGCGGACTTGACCCGCTATCTGGAACTGCTGAACGAAACAAAGAGTGACACAGCGGCGTTTCGCCTGTTTTGGCAGGAGAAATCAGCCCCGACTTTAGGGCTATACCAAAACGTTATACCCGGTGTCCCGAACCTTTGCTTCAAGGTGCCGACGGGCGGCGGCAAGACTTTTATTGCCTGCAACGCCGTTCGCCCTATCTTTGACGCGCTCCCCGCTACCAAGACAAAGGCGGTCGTGTGGCTTGTTCCGTCGGACGCGATTCTGACGCAGACGGCGAAAGCCCTGAAAGACACATCCCACCCCTACCGTCAGAAGATTGACGTGGATTTCGGCGGGCGTGTGGAGGTTTACACCAAGCAGGAACTTTTGAACGGTCAGAACTTCAACCCCACCGCCGTAACGGAGCAGTTGTCGGTTATGGTGCTGTCCTACGATTCGTTCCGTGGGCGCGGCAAGGAGGTCTTGAAAGCCTATCAGGAGAACAGCAACCTTGCCGAGTTTGCAAAGGTACTGGGTAAGCCCGACAGCCCCATTGAAAAAGCGGATGAAACCGCACTGTTCCAGATCATCAACCAGCTTAACCCGCTTGTCATCGTGGACGAGAGCCACCATGCCCGGTCGGAATTGAGCCTTGAAATGCTGGAAAACTTCAATCCCTGCTTTGTGCTGGATTTGACCGCCACGCCGAAAAAGGAGAGCAATATCATCTCCTATGTGGACGCGGTGCAGCTGAAAAACGAACACATGGTAAAGCTGCCCGTGATCGTCTATAACCGGGACAGCCAATCCGAGGTACTGATTGACGCGATCGACCTGCGGAACAAACTGGAAGAAATCGCAAGCGCGGAGTACGCCAAGACGGGGAAATATATCCGCCCTATCGCGCTGTTTCAGGCACAGCCGAAAGGCAAGGAGGACGCGACCACCTTTGAAAAACTGCGGGACAAACTGGTGGACGCCGGGATTCCCGCCGAGCAAATTGCCATTCGTACCGCTGATGTGAACGAACTGAAAAATGTGGAGTTGATGTCCCTAAGCTGTCCGATTCGATACATTATCACGGTCAATGCGCTGAAAGAGGGCTGGGATTGCCCCTTTGCCTATATCCTTGCGTCTCTTGCCAATAAGACAAGTCAGGTTGACGTGGAGCAGATTTTAGGACGGATTCTCCGTCTGCCCCATACGAGCCAGCACACACAGAGCGCACTCAATATGTCCTATGTGCTGACTTCTTCCAACGACTTCAACAATACTGTGGCGCATATAGTCAAGGGCTTGAACAGCGCAGGATTCAGCGATAAGGACTATCGGATCGGTGAGTCCGCAAAACCGCAGGTTCCCGAACAGCCAGCAGAACAAATCACGCTGCCTGATCAACAAGGGTGTCCTGAAATGGAACCCCCTTTGGAAACCGCCGAGGACGATTTTTCGGGGCTGGATGGGAAATCTATCGGGGCAGAGTTGGAGCGGCGCAGAGAACAGGCACAAACGCCTGAAACTGCCCCGAAAGCCGACACCATGCTGGACGCTGCCGCAGAGGTCGAAAAGGCATATACAGACGCTATCCAACAGACAGACAATGACCCGATGATGGACAATCTTCCGTGGGAGGTGCGGGATAAAGTGAAATCATTCCAAGTAAACCCGCAGTTCCGGGAGGATATTGAAACGCTGCAAATCCCGCAGTTTTTCCTGAAAGTTGAGCAATCTTTGTTTACGGACGGTTCTTTTGAACTGCTGGACAAGGAAATGCTGGCAGAGGGCTTTACCCTCAAGGGCAAGGCATACGATATTGACTTTGCCGCCGCAGACGATGAAATCCGCGAAATCGATGTGCGGGAGCAGGACGGCGGTTTGCCAAAGGTGTTCAAGATGGAGAGCGCCGAACAGCGGTACTTCAAAGAGTGGTTCAACAATCTGCCGCCGGAAAGCCGGGTACGTCAATGCAAGGAAATGATGTTCAATCAGCTTAACAAGCTGAACATGGTGGACGCCGCCGAACTGAAAGCCTACATAGACCGCATTGTGAACGATATGGATAAGGCGCAGCTTGCCGCTATGGAGAAAGCCCCGCTGGGCTATGCGGCAAAGATCCGCGCCAAAATTGAAACGCTACTGGAATCCCATTATCGAGAAAACTTTGAAAGGTGGCTGGAAACGGAGCGCATCGTCTGCAAGCCCTATTTCCGTCTACGCCACTCTATCCATCCTGCCACATATACCGACATATATGCCCGTTCTCTGTATGCAGCAGAGGACGGTGACATGAACAAACTGGAGCAGAAGTTGATTGTAGAGTTGACCGCCCTGCCGAATGTCCGCTGGTGGCACAGAAATATTGCACGTCAAGACTTTGCAATTAACGGCTTTATCAAGCACTACCCCGATATTCTGATTATGACCCAGAGCGGCAAGCTCATCTGTGCGGAAACTAAGGGCGAACATCTGAAAAATGATGACAGCCGGGAGAAAATCGCACTCGGTCAAGCGTGGCGCACAGCAGCGGGCAAGAATTTCCGCTATTACATGGTGTTTGAGAATGAGGAAAACCTCTTGCCGGGTGCGGTGAGCATGAGCCAGTTTATCGACACGGTTAAGGCATTGTAAATCAAATAACCATATATCCGTCACTTGCAGGGGGCGATAAAATCTACCCCCGATAAGAAGCAGTGCCGATTCGGGCAGCAGGAGCAATTCTGCTGCTCGTTTTCTTTTGTGTGACCCCCTGGCTCATGCGCCGCAGGGTAGTCATAAATAACAATCAGCAAGGAGGTTAATTGTCCAATGAAAAACAGTAAGCGAGGAGGTGCGCCGCCTATGAACCACATCGGGAATATCCGTATATCTGCAAGGGAGGGCTTATATGGCAAAGAAACTTGACCCTCAAGAGATAGAGCAGTCCCGCCGAAAAAAGACTCGCGCCGATAATCGGGAGGAACGCAAGGAGCGCATACATGACGGAATCCGCAAAAATCGGGAAAGCGGCTTTTTCCATTGAGATAAGATTTGGCGGTGTAATTATAATACCGCCACCCCCAGCCGTACAAGCGCAAGGGCAGGCTCCCCGAAAAATGCGTGTTGCAGCTTATGTCCGTGTCAGCACACAGGAAGAACAGCAAGTAGGCAGTTTTGAGATGCAAATTGTCTATTTCAAATCCAAAATTGAGAGCAATCCCGATTGGGAGTTAGTAAAAATCTATCAAGATTACGGCGTAAGCGGCACTTCCACGAACAAGCGGCAGGGATTTAAGGACATGATTGATGACGCAAAAGCAGGCAAGATTGACCTAATTTTGACAAAGGGCATAAATCGCTTTGGTAGAAATACGGTTGATATTTTGAACAATTTGCGTACTCTGAACGCCTTGACTCCACCTGTCCCGGTGCGATTTGAAAGCGAAGGGCTGTCCTCTATCGGGGATGGCAGCAACAATCTACTGATAGCGGTCTTGTCAGCACTTGCAGAATTGGAATCACAGCAAAAGAGCGAAGCCATCAAAAACGGTATTCGCTGGCGCATGGCAGAGGGTATCTACCAATTCTCGGTGATAAACACGCTTGGCTACTATTGGGACCACTTCGGACGATTGCTGATCGAGCCAACAGAAGCAAAGATTGTTGAGTACATCTACGAAAGCTGTTTGGAAGGTGCAACCCCCGCAGAAATTGCCGCCGCGCTGACCGAGCAAGGCATCAAATCGCCTAAAGGGAAAGATTTTTGGCGGGCTGCTACTATTCGCGGTATTCTCCGGAACGAGAAATATTGCGGGGACGCACTCATGCAGAAAACTTGTACGATTGATTTTCGGGAGCATAAGTCAGTGAAAAACACTATGCTCAACAAGTATTTCAAAGAGGAACACCACACAGCAATCATAAAAAAATCCGATTGGCAGAAGGTGCAACAGATTTTAGATGAAAAGCCACTACCCGGCAAATCGGCAAGGCTACACGCTATGCCAAAGCGGTTCACGGTCACACGTTCTAAAGACAAGTATTTCAGAGGGTATATCATTTTAGACCCGCGCTGGACAGCTTCGGAACGCCGCGAACTGCTGAAAGAGCTGAAAAATCTCTAATACCGAAAGGAAAATCCATTATGAAATTTGATTTTAACGCACTGAACTTTGAGATCCTTGATGCGAACACCAACGCATACCCCGACATTTTCATTAACCAGAACGGTGTCACCTTTACGAAAAAGGTACTTGATGACCTGAACTATCCTGCTTTTGTCCTGTGCCAGCTTGACGCAAAAAACAAGGTTTTTGCGGTTCGTATGTGTAAGAGTAGTGAGCAGAGGGGCTACAAGTTCTCCAAGCCGAAGGGTGAGCAGAAGGCCACGGTCAGCATCACCAACAAGAATCTGGTTGACCCCATTCGTGCCGCTATGGAGGGCGTTTGGCAAAGCGATAAACGCTATCGTGTGCGTGGCTTTTGGGTCGCAGACGCAAAAACGATGTGTTTTGACCTCTCCGAGGGTGTGCAGGAGGATTATAGAAATGCCGCCAGCGATAATGAAAGCGAGGAATAAATCGGTGAACGGATTGTTCACCGTCTGAACTTCCGAATGACAGTGGGGCAAGCTCATTATGGGCTTGCCCCTTGCTTAAATAAAGGCGGGTATTTGCAGATTGTAACGCACAAGGGGCAGATAAGTGAAATGTAGGGTGGTAATATGGCAGAGAAAAATAAACGGCGCACAAGCGATAATATCCCCGATATTTGCCCCGAAGGACAACAAAAAAACAGGCGTGGGAGTTGTTAGCGTCCCACACCTGTTGGAAAACTGATTTGTAGCAGCGGCGTACCTATATCCCTCGTGTAAGTTTTCTCTACGCCATTTTTACGCCATTTTCGTATAGAGTAGCATAGGAAAACATGAAGTTATATATGGTTGGTTTGTTCCAAAATCCGCTTCAAATCAAGTAATATTCGTATTTATTGAGGATTATTGAGATATAAAATCAGGTAGCGGTCCTCCGATACCCAGTTTCATGTTATTTCTTCCTTTCCAAACGGTTTGCGTGTTCACTGTTAAACATTATAGCCAAAAGCGGTGAAAATGGCAAGGAATACCTTGCTTTCAGCGGAAAAAAGCCCTTTTGACAGAGTCAAAAGGGCTTGGGTTCATTTTTTTCTGCCTTTGAACAGGAT
>ENA-OPMG01001712-OPMG01001712.1-human-gut-metagenome-genome-assembly--contig:-NODE-1712-length-12003-cov-3.070137_pt1 | contig 12003 bp, 10 predicted proteins | sample MGYA00241522_ERZ501741 | MGnify/ENA primary metagenome ERZ501741 (study PRJEB25962, sample SAMEA2042616) | human gut metagenome | biome: human gut; feature: human-associated habitat; material: faeces...
GCTCAAAATCATATGTGGTTTGACTTTGATGATCTATAATTTCCATATCAAAGCGATGCTCACCTGTGCATCTTATATGAATACCAGCTCCTATTTCACTTCTTATTGTAATATCTTGTGGTTTTACAATAAAGCCTAATGTATTTAATACTAGTGAAGCTAATTCTTGATTTTGCATAGCATATTTAAAGCATAAATCATTTGATAAATGAACTTCTTTTCCTTTTTTTGATATTAAATATTGATAAAATGAAATTATTTCTTGTTCCATATAAGTATACCTCCAGTAGCGTAAAATCAATCTATAATTTGATATTAGCATCAAGGTATAAATGTGTCAAACACCACTAAAGTGGTCCTTTTGAGAAAAAAAGAATTACAAAATCAATTCTATTATTTAGCTTTATAGGATTCACTTAAATATTTTCTCCAAAAATAAGATTTTTCATTAAAAAAAGCTAAAATTGTGATTTTTAAAAAAAGTTATCTTGAAAACGCTTTCACAAAAAGAAAGGCCAATTTCAACGTTATTTAACCTTTAATAACAAAAAAAGATGCTACCAAAAGATAACATCTTAATTGTATTAAATTACTTTTTGAGGGCATTTTTATTTATTTCATCTAATATTTCTTTTTTTACTTCTTCACGAAGTGTTTCTTTAAGCATTTTAAGATTATGCTCTTCTTGCATCTTCTTTATATTCTCATCATTTTTCTTTTTAATTGTTTTAGCAATTGAAATCCCCTCCGAGATAAGAATAACAACGTATATTAATATACAAATTGGAAAAATGAAATTTTTATTTTTAAAGATGCTAGTAAAATTTAAGAAATTTACCGTTTTAATATACTTACCATAATACATATTTTCATCAATTTGCAAAGAGTCCTCAACAGGATTAGTATATGTATTATCACCTTTTGTTTTTAAATTTCCATTTTCTAAAATTCTTGTGACACGGTGAATGATGTAACGTTCACCATCGTAGTAAACAATTATATCACCAATATGAGCATCTTTAATTGAACCTTTTTTTATTAAAACCGTTTCTCCCGGATTAATTGTGGGTTCCATTGATTCTGTTGGAACATAAGATATTGAATAACCAAAAAAAGATGAAATTTGATTATTTTTTAATGCTATTGTATTTTTTATTAATATAATCAAAAGTCCCGCAACAATTAAGCTTAAAATAGATGTAATTATTATACTTATTATTTTTTTAACGTGCATGTTTATTCACTCTATTTTTTCTCAAAGGTTTATGTCCTCTTTTAACATCATCAATATAAATAGACTTTCTTCCTTTAGGAACCTTTTTTGTTTTATCTTTAGATATTCCCTTAGAATCTTTAATATTGCTTCTAGCTAACGCCTTAGCTTTTTTAGCAGCTTGTTCCTTTACAAGAATATTTTCAATTACTTCATTTTCATCAAAGCGAATTATAACATCATTATCAATATCTTCATCATATGCAAAATTTTCACGATTATTTTCAACTAATTCGTCCTCACTATATCTTAAAACAACATCTTCATCTAAATCCTCAAGATATTTATTTTTTATTGTTGTTTGCGATTTTCTTGATTTTAATTTAGCATATTCATCATCCGGCTTAGATGTTTCTTTTGTCTTTTCATCTAATAAAGACGGTTCTACAGGTAATTCTTCTTTTTGCTCTTCAGTACGCTTTTCTTCTTCTTTTTTTAGTCTTTCTTCTTCCTCTTTCTTTAATCTTTCTTCTTCCTTAAGTCTTTCCTGCTCTGCCTTTATTCTTTCTTTTTCAGCCTTAAGTCTTTCTGCTTCTTTACGTTTTTCCTCACGAGCCTTACGCTTTTCTTCTTGAAGGCGAAGCTTTTCAAGACGGATAGCTTCTTTTCTTTCTCTTTCTTTTTGTCTTTCCTCTTGGCGTTTTAAATAATCTTCAAGATTCTTTATATTTGTATCTAAAGTCTGAGTTTCTCTATCCATTTTATTTAAATCAATTTGTTTTTGCTCTCTAATAAGCTTCATAACACGTTGTTTACGTTTTAATATTTCAAGCAACTCAGGTGTTTTTTTCATATCTTCTGTATTAACCCCAAATAAATTAGGATAAATACGGTTCAAAACATCAATCATTTCCCTGAAAACACGCTTAACACTCATTTCATAGCTTAAACCTTGAGACAATGACTCTTTATATTTTTCTTCAAATATTTCTGATATCCGACTCAATAGATACTCAGATATTTCTTGGTGGGATAATTTAATATCTTTAGGTTCTAATTCATATTTAGTAATATCATCATGTTTTAATTCACGAACATTTTTTTCGCCATCAAAGGCTTCTAATGATCGGATTCCTCTTTGATGCATCAAATCATTAATAAGAAAAACTCCAATATGATTAAAATCATTAAGAATTACATCATCGTCATCATTAGTTTTCTCATCAGATTGAACATTATAACCTACCTCAGTTGTGCGGTCAATATAAAGCCATAAATTATAAGCAATCTTAAAATCAGGATTATGAAGAATTATATTAGTTTTCATAATTGGAGGTACAACATCTTTAAGCTTAGCTACAGCTTGATATAATCCTGTTCCTTTTAATGCCCGGTACTTATCAAGAGCATTCTTTGTTTTGTCAAAAAGCTCTCTTGCCTTTTGCGTTTCATCCAAAATTTCATTAGATATTTTTATATTCATTTCTAAATCGATTTTACGATGTGATAACTTAATATTATTTTTATACCTAATTTCATCAGCACTAATTGATTCTAGGTTTTCATCCATTAGCTTTAATCTTGTATCTAAAAAAACAATCACACGATTGATTAAACTTTTAATAAAACGGTTTTCATAAATACCAATATTATCTTCCGCATATGTAGATAATATTTTTGACGGAATAACTTCATTTTGCTCATTTATATCACGTATATATTGGGTATGAGAGGCTAAATGTCTAATCGATTCTGAATCAACCTTTTTAGCCTTTTCCATTGCTACAACCTCTTGCATATAAGCAAGTGTCTTTTTAGGATCACGACATATTTTTAACAAGCTTGGATATGCCCCTATAACAACATCTAGAAAGTTTCCATCAAAAATCTTTGTTTCGCGAACTGTTTTATTATATATTGTTTTTTCGCCTTGCTGCAATTCATTAAAAAGAAAATCACCCAAAGGTGATTTTGCATTTTCAATACAAGAATAAAATGCTTCATAGAATTGCGAAACGGCCTTATCACTTAACTCTTCTTCAGTTGGTTTTAAAACCTCTAAAGCCATAATATCACATCCTAACCTACATCATTTTCTTTAAATCTTCAATATATTCAATTGATACTTTAAAGGAATTCTTTCCAAATAATTTATCTAGAAGTTCGATTAATCCATCAAGCTCATTATGAAGGAAAGATAAATTTAATGATTCAAACTTACGTAAAATCTTATTAGCCAACATATAATCAAGACCTTGAACCTCTGTAAATCCACAGGCAACATATACAGGAACGAATAATTTAATTTGCTTCATAATACGGTTACCAAAAGCAATCTTGAAGTTTTGTTGAATATACTCGTCGACTTTTTTAAATGAATCCATAACCTTAGTTGACATAGTAATCTCAGCTTGAGCCTTTTTAAATAACTCGTCAAGATAATCAAATGTCATCTGTACATTATTAGTATAATCACAATCAATTAATTCCGCTTTATTGTTAATTACAATTGGGGTTGCACGGTCATATACCTTATCAGTAATTGTAAATGTTGAGTCATCCTTATTAGCTGTACCAATAAACCAAGTATTTTGATTAATAAATAGCTTACCATTAATTAATAGCTTAGGATCACCTGGCTCAGAAGCAGGAACTAAATCAATTTTCCATTCATGAACATCTGGCATTTCCATAACTGATAGGAATTCAGCGAAATAATACTCGATACGAGCCAGGTTCATTTCATCTAGAACAATAAAATTAGGTTTATCAGAATAACCTGCTTGATAAACAGCTTTTAAGAAATCAGTTTCATTAAATTTCTTTGTAAATTCATTTAAATAGCCAAGCAATTCTGCACGATCACGCCATGATGGTTGAACAGAAATAATAGATGTTTCCTTGTTAAAGAATTTACCCATTGCATAAGGAAGGGAAGTTTTACCAGTACCAGAAATACCTTCCAAAATTAAAACCTTTGAAGTGGCCATTCCTGCAAAAAATCTAGCAATAATCTCTTTTGTATAATAAAGATGAAGCTGAGAAGCACTGTATTTAATAAATCTATCAATAAGCTCAGGTAAATTAACCATATCGCTTGATTGCATTACCGTGAATTCAGATGAAATTTCATAGTCTTTATCAACCTGTGTAAGCTTAACGAAACGTGAATCAGATTGAAGAGCAGGTCTTTTACCTTTAAGAGATGAAGTTCCTCTTTCCATATCAGCCTGTCTTGCATAGGCTTCAGTACCACCAATTTGATTAATACGTAAAGCTAAAATCTTATTTTTTTCCTCAACTAAATCAAAAACACGATTATTTAAAACTGCTATTTCATCAACAAGCTCATCTTTTTCAATCTCACGCTTTCTAAATCTTATATACTTACGTAGGAACTGAAAAATAACAACAATTACTAAGCCAAAGAAAATAACTAAAACAATTGATACTAATACAAGAACAATCCAATCTAATACTTTAAAATTTTCATTATTAACACAAGATGTTATAATATCATTTATATATTGTTTAGGATATGAATAGAATATCTTAGAAAAAAGACTAAATAAGGTTTTAAACCAATCAAGAAAATTTTCAAAGAATTTCTTTAAAAAGCTTATAAAATATTTTGAAAACTCAGCCATATTTAATCCTCCTTACTAAAACTTAATCTAATCAATTATTTGTTTTCTTCTTTTTCTTTTGATTCTTCTTCATTACCTGATTCTTTAAGCATTTCTTTTAAAAGCTCTGCACGAAGTTCTGCCTTAAGCTTTTCTTTTTCATCTGCAGAAATAGTCTCTTGATTTGCAAGCTCTTGACTAGTTTCTTTCATTTCAAGTTTTAACTTTTCTTCTCTTGCACGCATTATATTTAAAACTAAAACACCAATTTCAAAAACCAATCGAATAGCAACTGGTACAATAATAATCGCAATAAAATGATTATTTATAGTCTGAATGGTCTTACCAAAACCAGACCATTTTCCAGAATAAATACCACGAATAGCAGATGCTGTAAATACCTGGTACTGAGAATGACCTAATCTATCAAACGTCTCATTAACCTCTTGCTCCGTCATATTTGCCAAACTATTAGCATTAAAATTAATATTTTTGGCTATTTTATCTCCCATTGTATAATAAATTGTTGTCCCTTCAGTATTTTTACCAATGTAAACAATTCTATGGGTATTTAAAGCTGTACCTGCACCCTTATTAGAGGCTAAATTAGAGTCATAAAAGGTAACTATATCGCCGACAACTAACTTTGAAATCTTCTTATCGTTTGCGACATTTACAATAATCATATCACCAACATTAAACGAGTCCTTATTATCACCAGTCATTGAATCAGAAAGTACATTTAAATAACCTTTTCCAAAAATATTAGGAATTTGATCATTTTTGTTTTTAGCTCTAATATTTGAAATGGAAAATAAAAGTACCAATAAAATTAATAAATAAAATATAACGTTTAAAGCGATTTTTACTCCAAACCAAACTTTTTGTTTAGTAGTCATCGGAGTTTTTAATTCTTTGGTAGTGTTTTCTCGCATATATATACCTCTCTTCAATCTTATGTTAATATTCTAACACAAATAAAATCATTTTAAAACATTAACATAAAATAGCATTATAAAAACGCATTTTATTTTTTAAATACTTGATGACATACCAAGCTCAAATGTAAATGTTTCACCTTGAAGTTCAGTAATGCAATCTGCATCCCATCCTTCAAGCCACAAATACACTGTCATTTTTTTCATCATACCTGAATATAAACCATCATTTGAAGAAATAATTTCAGTTGTATCATAATCAAGATCATTTCTTTCATTTTGGGGAATTGATATTTTATTTTCACTTCTTTGATTATATAAATCTACTGCCAAATTATATTCTGTATTAATTCCACCAAAATTATATACATTATTCTTTACATTAGGAGCATTTCCTCCTATAGAATAAATAGTGGTATGTGGATTATTGCTAGAATTTAAAATATCACTATATAAACAAGCATCATATGTTGTAAGAGCAAGCCTCATTGCATTTGCAACATTCATTTTAACACCATCTGATATTTTGCCAAGTGATGTTTCATCATTAACATTCTCACCATCAAAGCTTACATACTTATCAGATGCTTTAACGGGATTAATTGTTGAAAGCCTAACAGACGTAGCTTCTTCGTTATTATCGTTATTAGAAGCAAGATAAATATCAAATGATATGTATTTATAATCAGATGCATCTTTATTATCTACATACTGAAATCCTTTATCTAAGGAAGTATAATCCTTAGGAGTTACAGGATCTAGGACAATATTTAATAAAGAGTTAACCTTATCATCACTTAAACCGGAAGCATCTATTCCTCTTTTTTGAAGAATTGCTTTTTTTACATCCAGTGATGATAAAGAATCTTGAAAATCAATACCATTGGTGGAAATTGCAAGTGAATTTCCACCTTTGATATCAAAATTAAAATCTTCTACATTATTTGTACGAGTCATAGCATACCAAGCATATGTTGATGTAACACCGGTTATTAACACTAAAATACTAAGTATAGCTGATAACCATATTTTTTTTAAGAAATATTCCATGGTATGCTCCTTTCGTTAAATTTTATAGAGTATTATTCGCTTTTAGGTGTTGCTTCTAATTTAAAATTGAATGTCAATCCAAACTCATGAGCAGCAATTGCATCAAAGCAAGCCTTATCCCAACCATTTAACCAAAAATTAAAGTCTAGTTTATAATATCCATTCGCTGTAATATTGTTGATAACTGTTATATCTCCAGTAGCCGAAATTATACTTTTCGCTTCAACATTATCTTTAGTTTCAAGTTCTGTTGTTGTTAAGGCATTAGTTTCATAAGTAACTTTATCAGTTTCTGTTTTTGAATTTTCAGTAATCTTATTAAAATAAGCTAAACCATCATAAATTGCTTCACTTTTATTTACTTCGTAATATTTAGTAGATGTTGCAGCACTAAAGCTATTAGATGATGAATATTGCTGTCCGATTGAAACATTCATAGCTTTTAAAACATTATCCCACAAAGATGTCCCCTGACTGATTGCTGAATATGTACCATCTTCTGCAATTGCAGTTTGCGCCTCATGAGTTTTAATCTTTTGAATATCATTATCAGTTGCAGTAGTTGATAATTTAATACTATAATTATTTTTAGTAGTATTAATATTTTGAACTGAAAAATATAATGAAAAGCTCATATAGTCTTCATTTTTTGTAGCTTCTCCATCATCCAAACTAGAAAGCGTATGATTTGTAGCCTTCATTTGAAGTGGTGCCATCTTTAGTTTTGAAAAATCAGCAGTTGGTTTAACAGCTTTAGTTCCATATGAAACGCCATCATTAGATATAAATAATGATGCTCCTGATGATTCTACTGTACCTGAAACAGTACTAGATACCTCCGTACTAGATACAAACCACGCATATGTTGATGCGGTAGTTCCTGCAGCTGCAACGCCTACTGCTACAGCTGACATTATTAATTTTCTTCTTAAACTTTTTTTCATAACTTCTATTCTCCTTATTCAAGACCAAAAGTAAATTCCATTCCAAATGTATGAGAAGCAACAGCATCAAAAGCAGCATCATCCCATCCATCTAACCAAATAGTAAAATCTACTTTATAATAACCAGCAGCCGTAATATTAGCAATTAAATTAATTTTTCCGTCAGCCTGACCAGGATTATTACCATCTACATTATCAATATTATTAGAGCTTATTGTATCAGAAACTTCAAGGACATCGGCACCTTTTTCTAAGGTATCTAATCCGTTTACATTTTTATAATATGCTAATCCATCATATTGACTAGCAGTTGAGTTAATTTGATAATTTCCTATAAGTGTTGAATTATCCTTAGTATCTAAATTGGTAGCATCTGCATCAGTAACATAGCTGATATTCATATTAAGTGTTTTTAAAACATTTTCCCAATATTTTTTACCAGTTTGAATTTCTTTATAATTACCATTTGGAGTAACATTTGCCTGTGCAACATGTTGTGCTTCTTTTTTAGAATAATCTTTATCATCAGCCTTCATACTCATTGTAATCGTTTTAGGAACAGCTGCTGAAACATTTTGAACAGAAAAATAGATTGAATACTTAATATATTCTTTTTCAGTTACTGTCGTCTCATTATTTAAATGCTTAAAATCAAAACCAGTAGAGCCTGTTTTTGTAATTGCTTGAAGTGGAGCAATTTTACTATCACTAAAATCAAATTCAATTCCTTTTGTACTAAATGAAGATGAATCCTTTGATATGTAAAGTGATGAATCTGAACTTGCAACATTTCCAGTCACAGATGATGTTACATCCGTATTACTAACAAACCATGCATATGTCGATGCAGTGGTTCCAACAATAGCAGTAACAACTGCTATAGATGACATTATTAGCTTTCTTTTTAAACTCTTTTTCATTATTTATTACTCCTATACTAAGCAGCTACCGTCTTATCTGCTAATGCAAATGTAAATCCTAATTCAAATGCATGAGAGGCAACAGCATCAAAAGCGGCATCATCCCATCCATCCATCCAAATTGTGAAAGAAGCCTTATAATATCCTGATTGTGTAATTTCTGGAATAAAATCAACACCTGTTGTATTTTCAGCCTTCTTAGTGGTTTGTGAAATTTCTGTTTCAGTTAGATAATTTGTAATTTCTTTAACATTAGCTGGAGTATGTGTTTCACCTGTAACTGCATTAAAATATGCTAAGCCATTATAAGTACCTTTAGTATCATTCAAAGCATAATAATATGACGTTGCTTGTGCAGCATCTAATTCAGCAACAGATGTAGCATTTTTTATATCCACTTGAACATTCATTGCCTTAATAACATTTTCCCATAATGAATCACCTTGATTAATAGCCTTATAACCATCAGCAGAAGCTACATTTGTTTGGGCAACATGCGTTTGTTCACCCTTATCTTCTGCAGTTGTTTTAATTACTACCTTTTTAGATGCATTTCCTTGAAGTTGAACCGAAAAATATAAATCAAATGTAATATAATTTTCAGTATTTGCATTATTACCTTCTAAATCCTTTAATGTATATGCTCCAGTTGCACCATCATTTGTTAATTGAAGTGGTGCAAGCTTTGATGTCTTTGAACCTAAATCAATCTTTTGTGTTCCAAAGTTTTTTCCATCCTCAGAAATATATAATGAAGATGTTGCATCTTCAACAGCTCCACTTACTGAGCTTGAAACATCTGTATTAGATACAAACCAAGCATATGTTGATGCAGTAGTTCCTACCGCCGCAACTCCTACTGCTACAGCAGACATAATTAATTTTCTTCTTAAAGATTTTTTCATATTATCTAAATCTCCTTTATTTTTTAACTATTTTATTATTGCCATTTGGCATACACGTCTCCTACTTGATCAGTACTTAATACACTTTGATCAAATAAGGTGTCAAACGATTCTTCTAAATACCACCCCATAAACTTTTTACCTTTTTTATAAGGTATATTATATGGTACTGTATTTAAAAGGGCACTACTAAGATAATCAACACTTGTAACATTATCACCATCATGGTAATTAATTCTATAAGAATCAATGCTTTGCATACCTCTAAATGATAATGAAATATTTATATTTGTTCCTTGGATACCTTCGAAGCAATCTGCATCCCAGCCTTCAAGCCAAAAATTAAATTTGACTTTTTTTATTTCGTCCTTTTGTTTAAATGATACAATTTTTAATGAGTCAAGCAAGTCAAAGCTTTGATAACTTGAAGGACATGCATCATAATTTATTGGACTAAAACTCGCTCCTTGATTTACACTATAAGTATAAGATGCATTCTTATTACTATCAAATCTAGAAGCTGTGGACTTATATGAATCATTATACAATTCACTATCTAGTGATGTTGCATAAGAGCCAATGCCAATTGAAGGCTCATATATTTTGGCTTTATCTTCTACAATAGTCGAAAATCTCATTGCGTCACTAGGACGAATTTTAAAGCCTTTAGTATCTTTCTTATAATAAGTTATATTGCCTAATTCATCATATGCTTCAAATCCACTTTTCAAGCTAAATGCTTGATTAGAATTAAGTTCTAAATAATCAGATGATATATTAAGAACTTGCTTAGATGCATCATAATTATTAGCCTCGGTATTAAAGCATAAATCAAATGGTGTATCAACATTAGCTTTAAAATATAAGTCAAAGCTTATATACGCACCGCTAGCAACATCTACACTTTGATTAATTCCACTATAACTTACCCTCTCAAAGATAATTCCATCTGAGGATGTTATTGGGCTTAAGCTTATCTTTTTGAGTTCAGTTTTAACAAAATCATCAGATGTTTCAACCAATTTCATTCCATCATAGAAATTACCATCAGCGCCAACTGTATATCCCTTTGAAGAAGCTACAACTGCTTTATAAATTTCATCCTTACCAAGATTCTCACTAAAATTTACTCCATCGATAGAAACTAAAGAATAATTATCTTTATAAAGACTCATTTCAAGGTTACCAACTGAAGCTGTAAGACCTTTAAGATATGCTGCATATGTCGCCGTTACAGCTGTACCAATTAGCAAAATAATATATAATGATAATACAATAATTTTTCGTCTCATATTATCACCTTCTGAATAATGAGAAATAAATCTCAAATCTAATTGTACCACCAAGGATTTCTTCGCTTAAGTCAGGGTCTTGGGAATCAACCCAAGTAATTAAAGTAAACTTTTTAACATCCCCAGGATGCAAGTCATAAAATTTATTCTCATAGGCAATGTTATTTTCAAGATCATATAATTTGGGATCAGGATATCTTTCAAAAAAGGGATCAGATGCTTTATCCGGTACATTTCCGCCTTGATAAACTATTCCTTCATTATCATCCTCAAAATATTCAAGCCAAGTTACTAATTCAAGACCATCGTTCTTACCTGTAATTGAGCATTGTTGCATAACATTAACTATTTCACGCCCCATATTTTTCAAATAAAAGGTATATGAAACATAAGAATTGTTTTCCCAAATTCTAGATCCATCAGTATTTCTACATTCTTTTGCTTTAATAAAGGGATACATAATGACATTAGCTTCTTTAACAGACGCAGCCTCGAGTCTTGAATCATACCAAGAAAAATCTTCTTTTTCAGAAATGAAAATTTGCCTTGATGTTAAATCATCGCCAAGCTTAATTGAAAATGATCCAACATTTTGACCAAAATATGCCAAAATAACAATCAAAGTGACTAAGATACCAGTGAAGCATAGCGAGATTATAAGTCTTTTCTTTTTCTTCTTTTTAGGACCATAAATATCTTTAACATATATGTTCTTTTGGGGCATCTTTTCACCTCCTAGCATAAAAAAAGTTGCCAATAATAGTTTACTTACTTTTATTGACAACTGGCTATCTCATTTAAAGACCCTATAGCTTTGCGTCACAGCATTTCTACTGCTTTGCCTTTTACACTATAATATTAAATTTGTGCGCATTAACTAAATGCAATTATATTATACAAAATAATTAATAGTTGTCAAGTTTTTTGTTTATTATTTCCAGTTATCTTTTACAAAATACACTCTATAGTATAATTATACATTATAAAAGCTTTGTTTTAAAGACACATTACATAATTTTTATATGCTCATTTTGAGAATAATAAAAAAATAAAAAAGTTGTGTCAATGACTTTTGAAAAGTTCCTAAAATAGATTAAACATTAGCACCGTTTTGA
>ENA-OPMG01001719-OPMG01001719.1-human-gut-metagenome-genome-assembly--contig:-NODE-1719-length-11961-cov-2.615572_pt1 | contig 11961 bp, 6 predicted proteins | sample MGYA00241522_ERZ501741 | MGnify/ENA primary metagenome ERZ501741 (study PRJEB25962, sample SAMEA2042616) | human gut metagenome | biome: human gut; feature: human-associated habitat; material: faeces...
CGGTACAACCGTCTGTTCCGGTGCCGTCGGCGTTGTCTTCTGCTCATCTCCCGAAGGAACGGTACGGCTGCTTCCCGGAATTTCACCGTTATGATAGCCGCGATCAGAGAAGTCATCGACACTTCCGTTCAACTTGGCAAAATCTTCCGGCATCCATGACTTGATACTCTCCGTCAGTTTGGCAGAGCTTTGCCAGCCGTGCCCCAGCGCCTGATTTATTTCTGCCGGGGTCTGCTGAATATCCATGGCCAATTTATAGGCGTATTCTTCTTTGCTTTCAATTCCTTCAGGCAGTTTAATCTCGCCCTTTTCTATCATATTATAAATATGCTGCGTATTTTCTTCGCCCAAAAACTTATTGGCCCGGTTCTGCCAGAAGCTTGTGTTTTCCTGAGCGGTTTCCGCGGCCGGATGTTCATGATATCCGCGTGGCGTATCGTCCTGCCGGGCCGTATCAAAAGAATGCGGTTCAGGTTCAGGAGCCGGCGGTTCCTGATGAGACCAAGGCATTCTGAACCAGTTATGGGCCGGTTTATCAGACAGAGATGACTCATCCTGATTTGACCAGGGCATTTTTAACCAGTCATGAGCCGGTTTGTCAGCCGGGCGCTCCAGATAATCAGGAATTCCGTTATGGTTTGCATCCCATTCCTGTTTCGGCTGAACCTGGTGTTTGAAATCGTCACCGTCTACCGGCGATTCATGCGCCTGAGGCGAATCCGGATTGTTGGCTTTCATAAAACCGGTAAAGCCCAAGCTGATTAAACTACCGGTCAGAACGCCGCCAAAGGATTTCCATGCATTCCGGCGCAGTTCCTTTCTTTTTTCGGGATCTTTTTCCCTGAACGAGGCAACCATATCAATCGCCCCGGCAGAAAGGCCGCCGGTCAGAGAAATTCCCATACGGGCCATCCGCTGGCCGTCCTGAGTGGTGGCCGCCACCTGCTCGCCAAAACGTTTGCCCCAGGAAGAAATTTTTTCGGTCCAGGGAACGTCTTTACCCGGTTCGGTTCCGGAAAAAGCATTGCTGACCGTTTGTTTCATTGTATCCCAGGTGTTGCCCAGGCCGTTTTGATAAACTTGTCCGCTCAGACCGAAATCATTGACGTTCAATCCGTCAAGCCCGACCATGTAGCCGGACATTACCGTACCGGCAACACTGACAGCCAGACCAATGGCTTCTTTCGGATTTTTTCTCAAATAGCCGAACCAGTTTTTATACTGTCCGTCTTTATTGGCTTCCCGATAATGTTTAACACTGTCTCTGATTGCCTTGCCGGTTTTATAAACCGACAGGGCAGCCAAACCGACGCCGCCGGTCGTTAAGCCGATTGCCGAGCTGACAGCCAGATTTTTGAGGAACGGGTATGCCTTGGGATATTTCTTGGCCAAGCGCTTGTCAAAGTCTTTAATCCGGCTCCACAGGGATTTATGTCCGGTTTTTTGAGCCACGCGTCTGGAAACATGTTCCAAAACGGACGTGCGGGAGGCCAGCGTGGTCAATGCCGCCGCATTGCTGACTTTGAAACTGTTGTTTTCCCCTTTTACCGCAGCAGAAATAAATTCCTGCGCCTGTTGATTAAATTCTTCAGGTTTCTGCGGATGCTCAGGGTCGGCTTTGGCGGCATTTTCCGCCATTTGTGCTGCAATCAGGCTGACCATGCCGGCCTGCATGTGAGTTGCATAAGCCTCGGTCAGCAGCTGTTGCTGCTGTTCTTTGCTTAATTTGGCAAAATCAGGATTCAGGCTGAGTTCCAACATGGCTTCGTTATAAGCCAGTTCAGCCATATTTTGTTTGAAATCATCTTTGTTTACGGCATCAAAATCTTTATTACCGTTTTCGATTTCAAGTTTGTCATAAAAGCGGTCAATTTCATTGAACTCGGGATGAAGAAGTTTTCCTTCCTCATCTTTGGCAAAGGGATCAAAATCTTTGCCCAACGCCTCCAGCGCCTGCTGGTTGGCTTCCAAGTGCGGGGCGCTTTCCGGCGTCAGATTGGAAAGGCCGTATTCGGCATCAAATTTCTGATAGAATTTATTGAGGCTGTCGCCGATTTTGGCATTGCGGTCTTTCTTTTCCTGACTGTTATTATTGGCCTGAATGTCGTTGCTGACTTTCAGCCATTCGGAATATTCGGGAGCAGTTTCCATGGTCCAGGGCTGCTCGGGATTGGCCGAAGCCATCAGCTGTTCGGCATAGTCGGCCATTTTCAGTTTGGCTTGCAGAGCTTCCGGACGGGTAGCCTGGGCAATTTTATCGTCAAGGAGACCTAATACGCTCCATGCCTGGCGGATTTCTTCATAACTTAATTTGCTCAAGTCTCCCCGGGTGAGGGCTATGGCTGCCCGATATTCTTCTTGGGAAACGGCTTCATTTTCCGGGTTTTGCGGCTGTGCCGGAGCATCGGCATTTTCCGGATTTTGCTCATCTTGCGGCGCGGGTGTTTCGCCGGAGGTTTGATTCTCGTCCGAAGGCCGGTCGTTTGCCGGTGCCGAATCGGCAACATCAGCGGAACGCAATTCCGCAAGGTAACCGTCAAAAGCTTCCGGGCTGAAAGTTACCGCAGCATCCGCATTATGGTCAAGCAGCGCCTGACGCTGTTCCGGCGTCAGGTTGGTTTGAGCTTCAAGCCATTGTTCAAAGGTTACCCGTTCCGGCTGGGCCGTCTGCCCGTCACTATTGCCCATAACGTCGTTAACTTCCGAAACTTCGTCCGCTGTTCCCTGAGAAAGAGCATCAAGATTAATTGTTGTATCTTCATTATTCTTATCAGCCATAACCGTATCCTTTAAATATAACTCGCATTAAATAAATGGTAACATACCGCAAGTATATTTTCAATAAATTTTGTCAAGAATATTGTCGATTTCAGTAAAATGTAACCAAACCTTAATATTTGGCTTTCAGTTTAACTGATAATGGTTAAATTTTATTTAGTTTTTGCCGGCGGCGGCCAAGCCCTAAAAAAAGGCGCCGCAGCGCCTTAAAAAACTTAGCTGCACTTAGTCCGGCAAAATCTTCAATACGGAAAAAATCCCGCCGAAGCGGGATTTTCCTTTGATCTCTGCCTTATGCCCGTTTTTGCTGATGAGTAGAAACAAAAGCATTTCGGGTATTGGTGTCCATCTCGACCACTTTGGTCGGTTTCTGAGTTGGTTTCAATCGGCCTTGAGCCATCAGAATCCGACGTGCCTTTTTAACTTCCTGATGTTTAGCTTCTTGTTCCGGTGTCCGAGCGGCTTTCCGCTTATTTAATGCCTCCTGTGCCTTAGACGGTTGCTGAGTTTCCGTTCCGGCAGTTCCTTCATTTCCGGTTATTCCCGCAAAATTGAATGTCTCAGGGTTGTTCGGGTCAGGCGTCCGGGCTGCTGTTTCCGCCGGTTTGCTGTCCTTCGGCGACGACAAATCTTCCCCTACGCCCTCATTTCCAGTAAGACCCGCAAAGTTATAGCTTTCCGGATTATTCGGTTCAGGGGCACGCGTCTCAGGCTTTTCTTCTCTGGTCTGAGGCTTGACTTCGGGTGCCGTCTGCTCTTGTTCTCTGCCCGCCGTCGGCGCAGGTTTTTCCTTGGCCGGGAACAATGCCGGATTTTGCTCGCGTATGGCTCCCATTTGTTCGTCCGTCAGGCCTTTTTCCTTAAAGCCCGTTTCCATCATGTTAACCAAACCGTTATACATTTCATCTCCGGGTTTCAGACCGTTTTCCGCCCCCAGCTGCTTCAAAATACCCAGCTGAGATTGGACAAATTTGTCTTGTTCCTGGCTTAAAGGCGGAATTTCTTTTTCCTTCGGTTTTTCCGCGGTCGGCTGGGGAGCCGGAACTTCCTGCTCTTTGGGCTGTTCCTTAACCGGAGGCGTTTGGCTTTGGGATTCCTGTTCTTTGGTTTCTTCCGTTTTATAGGGATTCTTTATGCCAAACTGCTCCAACTGTGCCGCAACATTGCGATTGCGTTCTTCTTTGGCCACAACATGGTTGTGGTTCACCTTATCCTGAACCTCTTTGCTGATTCCCAACCAAGCCGCGGCTAACTGGGCATTTTCCGGCGTCAGCTGAACTTTGCCGGAATTAATGGCATCCAGATATTTATCTGCATAGCCCGACATATTATAATGGGCCCCGCTGCCGGCCGAATATTGGTCAAACAGATTGACATCCCGCAGCTGAGTCCAGGCAGCTGTTACCTGCTGCGCATTTAAGCGGGAAATTTTTTTCTCGTTTGAAGCCTGCTTGATGGCGGTTTTCGTATCTTGTGCCACTAAATTCGGATCCCCCAGCGCTTTGGCCTTCAACTTCTTATAGCCGTTGCGAATCCAGTTGATGCCGGCTTTGATTTTATTATAAGTCCACTTAGCGGCCTTATAGGGAAGAATGACCGGTGAAGCGACAACATAAGCAGTCATCCAGGCGGCTTGTTTGGTGCCGTTCCATACTTTTTTGCCGAAATTTTTAACTTTGTTGACACCGTTGTTAATCTTGTTTTTAACTTTGGTTACCCGATTGTTGATTCCGGTTTTAACGGCATTTACCGCACCGTTGATTTTGTTCTTGGCGGCATTATACCCCATAACAGCCAATTCTTTGACGCCGAAGGCCAGCACAAACGGCACTTCGGCAGCGGTTTTGGCTCCCTGTTTGACTTTTTGCGCCGCTTTGTTTTTAAATTCGACGGCTTTAGCCTTAGCCTGGGCAAACATTTGTTTTATTGCAGCTTTATCGCGGTTGTACTGCATCCGCCGCAGACGGTTGACCGCCTTTCCCTTGGCTGCCAAAGCCTTGGCCTTGTCAGAAACATGCTGTTTGACGGCAACGGCACCCTCTTTTATATTATGGGCCGTATTGACAACACCTTCTTTAAATTGCTGCTGAGCTGCTTTAGCCTGCTCGCTGACCCTTTCGCCGAAAGACTTTTCTTCAATGCCGCGCTCAACGTTGAACCATTTCTGTTCCGCATCTTTAAAAGTTTCAAAATCTTTTCCGCCGTCCATATACATGGTTGAAGGAGCATGATCAAGGATGGAACGGAAATTGTTCGTCTCCCGCGGATCCAGCTTATATTTGCCTTTTGCAACATTTTCAATCATCTTCCAGGCAACATCTCTGACCTGTGCCCGCTGGGCATCGGTAAAAGCGGCCGGATTGCGCTCCATTGCCAGCTGCAGATTAGAAATATCGCGCGGCTCAAGTTTTTCTATCGTGTCTCCGCCCAATTGAAACCAGGCCTGAGCCTGTCCCTCATTCATCGGACCAACGTAATATTTATCTTCTTCGGCCATAACACACCTCGCTTAATCTTCTATCTGCTTATTCTGACCTATTAAAACAGAAATTGGTTAAAATAACCTTATTCTTAATTTATCACAGTTTCTATCTTTTGTCTATAATTTTAGACAAATGTCATAAATCCGTTACATTCAGAATATATTAAATTCAGCCATTTGTAAACTACAAATGGAAGTATATTTTATTTTTTTCCAAAGGTCTTACAACTACAGTTCATTAAACGTAAATTATTTTTCAACCTAACAATTTTTGCCGCTGGAACTAAGGACAAAAAACCCCGCCGAAGGGCGGGGTTTGGGAGGTTCCTTGTCGCTTACGCAACTTTCGCATTGCTGACTTTGGCATCAAACACAAGTTTGGCACCTTCAATATCGGCTTCAGTTCCCGAGAGGCAGGAAGCTTCAATTTTAACCGCCAGAACCTGCTCGGCAACATAGGCTTTGTTTTCTTCCAGAGCTTTGGCCAGCTCGGCATCTGCCGTCTGATAGCAAAGTTCAATCCGGTCAGAAATGTTAAAATCTTTATCTTTGCGCAGGGTCTGCACCAAACGGACAAAGTCACGGGCCATTCCTTCGCGTTTCAACTCGTCAGTCACATTGGTATCCAACGTGACCACCGCTTTATTGTCGGCAAAGGATTTTCCGGCGACGCCGTCTTTCATCTCCAGACGGACTTCAAACAGGTCTTTCGTCAGGTTCTGACCGCCGATAGACAGGGTTCCGTCGGCGTTCAGCGTCCAGCTGCCCTGCTTGTAAGCCGCCATGACCGCTCCCATATCTTTACCCAGGGCTTTACCAAGCAACGGCGTATAAAGATAGATTTTCTTTGCGGCATAGTTTTCCAGATTGCTGTCAAATTTAACTTCTTTTACATTCAGTTCGTCTTTGACAATTTCCTGATAAGCCGGATTCAATTCGGCGCCGATAACCGTCAGACTGTTCAGCGGCAGACGGTTGCGGAGATTTTTCTCTTCACGGATGAATTTGCCGGTTGAACAGAGATCCTGCACAAAGTCCATGGTGTTTACCAGTTCTTCGTCATAATTTATGCCGCTCAGAGACGGATAGTCCGTCAGGTGGACGGATTCCTCCCCGGTAAGGGCCTTAAACACATATTCGCAGAGGAAAGGCATAATCGGCGCGGCAATTTTGCAGACATTGACCAAAACGGTATAAAGCGTGTCAAAGGCGTTGGCATTCCCTTCCCAGAAACGGTCACGGGTGCGGCGGATATACCAGTTATTCAAGACTTCCATAAAGTTTGCCAATTCGTTGGTTGCCAATGAAACGTCATAAGTTTCAAGCCCGGTCTTTACCACTTCGCCCAAATGTTTCAATTTTGAGAGAATATAATTGTCAATTGCTTCCGGCGAAGAGGCGATTTCCTTAGCCTTATATTCCTCGGCATTGGCATAAAGGGTAAAGAAGTAGAACGCGTTCCACAACGGAATTTGTGCCACGCGGGAAGCCTTGGCGATTTCTTTGCCCTCTTTATCGACGGCGAGATTACCGCCTTTCAAAACCGGAGAAGACACCAGGAACCAGCGCAAAGCGTCAGAACCGATAGAATCCAACACTTCGTTCGGGTCGGGATAGTTTTTCAGGCGTTTGGAGAGTTTCTGTCCGCCCTCGGCCATCAGCAGGCCGGTACAAATACAGTTTTTGAAAGCCGGGCGGTTATGCAGCGCGGTTGACAGCACCGTCAGGGTATAGAACCAGCCGCGGGTCTGATCCATCGCCTCGACAATGAAATCAGCGGGAAAATGATTCTCAAACCATTGTTTGTTTTCAAACGGATAGTGAACCTGAGCATAAGGCATTGAACCGGATTCAAACCAGCAGTCAAAAACATCGCCGACACGGCGCATCATGGTTTTTCCGCTCGGGTCGTCCGGGTTCGGATAGACAACGTCGTCAATATAGGGCTTATGCAGGTTAGTCACTTCAAAACCGGTCTTTTCCTTAATTTCGGCAATAGAACCGAAAACATCAATACGCGGAAATTGCGGATTATCCGATTTCCAAACCGGAATCGGCGTTCCCCAGAAACGATTGCGGGAAATCGACCAGTCGCGGGCACCTTCCAGCCATTTGCCGAAGCGGCCGTCTTTAATATGCTCAGGCACCCAGTTAATCTGCCGGTTGTTTTTAACCATATCGTCACGGAAATCGGTTACTTTAACAAACCAGCTGGACATCGCTTTGTAAATCAGCGGGGTGTCGGTACGCCAGCAGAAAGGATAAGAGTGGGTATATTGCTCTTTTTTAACCAGAAGGCCTTTTTCTTTCAGCAGCTGCATAATCGGTTCGTTGGTTTCAAAAACCTGTTTGCCCTCATAGTCGGGAACTTCGGCGGTAAATTTACCGGCTTCGTCAACCGGACAGACAACCGGGAAATTCTCATCATAAGCGCGGCAGGCTTCAAAGTCGTCCTGGCCGAAGCCCGGGGCAATATGGACAATGCCGGTACCGTCTTCGGTGGAGACGAAGGTTCCGCTCAGCACTTTGAAAGCGCCTTTGTTTTTCAGGTGTTTGAAATAAGGGAACATCGGCTCATAGCTCATGCCGACCAAATCTTTGCCTTTCAACGTCCCCGTTTGCGCGGCGTGTTCAAGCTGTTTTTTATAGCGGCCGAGCAAAGCCTGAGCCAGAATATATTTCTCGCCGTTTTCTTCCATGACCGCATAGTCGATGTCCTCACCGACCGCCAGCATCAGGTTTGACGGCAGTGTCCAGGGCGTGGTCGTCCAAACCAGCATATTCATGCCGTTTTCGAGCTTGAACATAACGGTAATCGCGTTATCGGTTTTATCCTGATAGCCCTGATTGACCTCAAAGTTAGAGAGCGGCGTTTCCGCGCACCAGGAATAAGGCAGCACGCGGTAATCCTCATAAACCAAACCTTTGTCATAGAGCTGTTTAAAGTTGGAGATAACGCTTTCCATAAACGGCAGATCCATGGTTTTGTAGTCATGGTTAAAATCAACCCAACGGCCGATACGCTTAAACATGTCAACCCAGATGCCGGAATATTTCAGCACGTCGGAGCGGCAAAAGTCATTAAATTTTTCAACGCCGAATTCCTCAATCTGTTTGCGGCCTGAAACACCGAGCTGCTTTTCGGCCGACATTTCCGCCGGCAGTCCGTGGCAGTCCCACCCCAGACGGCGCTCAACCTTTTTGCCGTTCATGGTCTGAAAGCGGGCAACGACATCTTTGACATAAGAAACCATGATATGCCCGTAATGCGGCGTGCCGTTGGCGAACGGAGGGCCGTCATAAAAAACGAATTCCGCCGCACCGTCGCGGTTACGGACTGATTTTTCAAAAGTTTTGTCTTCTTCCCAAAATTTGAGAACTTCTTTTTCAAGCTCGACAAAGTCGGCCTTCGCCTTAACTTCAGCGTAATGTTTAGTCATGTTTAAACACCCTAAAATTTAATTTAACTGTCTGATTTGTGTGATTGGTATGAAATATGTGCAAAAAATGATGTATCCCCTAAGGGATAATAATGGAAGGAATGGTATGTATCAAAAAGCCGTTCATCATTTTTTATTCGTAAAAGATTATTTTTTTACATAAGTAATACAAGAATCCCGACGAGTCAAACAGAAATTCATATATTTGAAACGCCAGGGATATTATTTTCCAAACAGAGAGGTTAATATTTTGGCCGTCCACAGCTCACGAAAAGCCGAGCGGCGCCGTTTCATTTTTTCAATATCCTCTCGGCGCTGCAGTTGGTAACGGGCTTTTTCACACAGCAGCCAGCGGCGTTTCCTTTCCTGCCGCAGAGCCTGCGACGGGCTTAATTCGCTGCGGGTGCCGCTTATTTTGTTCTGCCAGGCCAAACGATTGCCTTGGCGGTCATAAACGTTGATTTTATCGACCAACTTTGACTTTTCACACAACCCGGTTACGACCGGCAGGGCCTTAAATAAAATGAAATGTTTGGCAAATTCGGGACGGCGGGGATAATTCACAACGTCTTTCGGAGCCGATTTGTTTTGATTTTCAAGCGCCTGCTCGTAGCGGTGAATCATTCCCAGCGTGCTGCGGCGGCGGTCAAGCGCAAGAATGTCCACTTCCGTTTGATAGCCGTGTTCCCGGGCATGGCGCAAAATCCGCGCCGTCTGCCCCGGCAGCAGCATATTGCGCAGGCGAAAGATAACCAAATTGTAGCGAAGCTTAACCGCTTCATCGACAATTCGGTTAAACCACTCGTCGGCCATTTGCGGGTTCCGCTCTTCGCCTTCCGGCAAAAAGGCTTTCAGTTCATCGACTTCCAGACAGGCGGGCGACGTTTGAAACGACTTGAGCAGCAACGGTTTAATATTGGTTGACTTTCCGGCCCCCGGTGACCCGAAAACGAAAATCAACCGCGGTTGTTCTCCGGCCAGAACCTGCTGTTTTCCGGTGAAAAAGTAATTGCAAACCTGAATAAAATGTTCGTTCTTTTCCATGGTCTTCTTATTTGATGTTTGACAATAAAAAAGATAATAACTTATTTTGTCCATTTTCGCAATATCATTTTAAATAAAAAAAACCGGAAGTCAGACTTCCGGAAAAAACGGTTGAACAAGGCAGGTTTATTCCTGCTGTTCGCCATAAACAATTTTAATTGTCTTACCGTTTTTATTGGTGATTGTAGCGGCGGTCCAGTCAATCTTCGGCGTTTTATCCGAAGCATCGGTGAACCAGAGGGTTATTTCCTCTTTTTGGCCGGTGCGAATAACCAGATAGGTTTGTTTCGCATCATGCTTGTACCAGTATTCAACCGGGACGCCGCGGGTAGTCAGCGTGATGGTCTGATCGGTTTCAAAGCTCCCGTATTCGATAGCTCTGACCGACTTGGCGGCATCGGCATCACGATAGCTGTCCGCATTCGGACGTTCGCCGTACATGTTGATTGTCTTGACCAGCTGCTCTTGAGCATTCACGGTGAAAACAGCCGCTGCGGCCATGATCACCAAAAATAAAAACTTTTTCATTTTTGTGAGTTTTTTGAGATTAATAATATGTATGTAATTGATTTTGGATTTTAATTTAGCAGAAAAATCATTTTTTGTCTATATATTTTTTATAAAAAAATGCCGCTGCCGGAATTGCCGGCAACAGCATCTGATGTTTTTAAATATCTCCAAACGTTCCTTTGTCGGGAGAAACGGAAATTACCGCTTTTATTTTCTGCCCGTTAATCACCATGGTGACAGCGGCTGCGGTGTTGCTTATCTCCAGAGAATAGTTTACCGTTCCGTGTTCGTCATTCACACTTTCCGGCAATGTTTCAGACGTACGTGCAGAGACTTTAGGCGTTCCGGAATCCGCAGAAAAACGCACGACAATATATTCCTGTTGATTGGTTTCAAAGTAATATTCATAAGCGTTTTCCGAAACAGCCAGCCAGTGATAACAAGTCAGCTGAAGCCCCGGCTTATAGAAATTGGCCGTCAGCCATTTGCCGCCGTCTGCCGTGACGCCTTCGTCCATTGAAACGACATCGATAGATGCGTCATCTTCGGAACAGGAAACCAACGATACGGAGAACATAAACAAAGCTGCAAAAATAAAAGATAAATTTTTCATAACATGTTAAATTTGCGGCGAAAATTTCGCCAGATTATTGAATTGAGTTAATTGTTTTCCCCAAAAAGGTTCTTATAAACAAGTCAATCGCCAGCTGCAAAGCCGCAAATTTACTCAGAATAATGAACCTAAAAATAATATTCAGGGTGTTTTTATAACATAAAATTAAGCACATTTAAACCCCTTGCCGGTACTTTTTAGACAAAATTAACATTTCCGTAACAAAAAAAAGCCCCGCGGGGAAAAGTTTTCCGACGGAGCAAGCAAAGGAACTTAAAGCGAGCAACTTCAGTCCGGCGTTTTCCGGTTTATCTGATTTTCAAGGCATAACCGGCGTTTCCGAGAAAATCATAAAATAAGCCAAAAAAGCAACTAACAGCATAATGATAAAGCATTCAAAACCCGAACGCTGCCGCGGCCGAATATTTCTGTCTTCAGCAAAGCGGTCATTTTCTTTTACAATGTCCATTTTCTTTTATTTTTTAGTTTCACAATAATAATTTCAATTCTTTCAGGGTTCGCACAATTCGCCGCAGACCATCGGTTCAGGCACACCGGTTGTGGCCGGGAAACTCACCGGCAGACAGTAAAGCCGCCGGGCGGCCAGATAAGCAACGGCCTGTGCGGGCAAAGCATTGGTGTTAAAGCCTTCTTCGGCGGCCGTGTGAATGGCCATATCAGGCAGGCGCTGGCGCAAGAATCTTAAAATCGTGGGGTTTTTGGCTCCGCCGCCGCAGACAATTAAAATTTTCGGAATTTCAGGCAGATACAGCAGCAGAGAATAGGCTATTGATTCCGCCACAAATGCCGTGGCAGTCGCCGCACCGTCTTCAAGGCTCAGCCCTTCCAAATGTTCCAATTTCTCGACAAACTCGCTGCGATTGGTAGATTTGGGCGGATATTTGGCAAAATATTTATGCCGCATCATGGTGGCGACAATTTGTTCGTTAACTTTGCCGGTGATTGCCAGCTTGCCGTTATAATCCATGTGCATACCGCCGTGTTTGCGCACCCATTCATCTATTGCGGCATTGCCGGGACCGGTGTCGAAAGCCGTCATCTCGCCGTAAGAACCGATCCAGGTTACGCGGGTT
>ENA-OPMG01001735-OPMG01001735.1-human-gut-metagenome-genome-assembly--contig:-NODE-1735-length-11867-cov-2.731798_pt1 | contig 11867 bp, 10 predicted proteins | sample MGYA00241522_ERZ501741 | MGnify/ENA primary metagenome ERZ501741 (study PRJEB25962, sample SAMEA2042616) | human gut metagenome | biome: human gut; feature: human-associated habitat; material: faeces...
CCCAGCCGGAATCAATGCCCAGAGCATTCCTCCCAAAGCCCCTGCCGCCAAACACAAAAGAAGATGCAAAGGAGCCGGCAGTCCTTTTATCATATATCCTGCCAGTGCGGAAAGCAAAGCGCCTATATAAAGCTGTCCTTCCACACCTATATTAAACATACCGCCTCGAAAACCTATAGCCGCTGCAACTCCTGTAAATAAAACAGGGGTTGTCCATCGGATAGTAGATGCAATAGCAAACTGGGAACCTAATGCTCCGGACAGAAGCTTTCCGTAAATTTCAATGGGATTATTTCCTGACAGAGCAATAATCACTCCTCCAGAAATCAGACTGATTGCAATAGCCAGAAATACCGTCTTCAACCTGGAATTTTCACCTATCTTCTTCCATAATTTCATATTGAAGCCTCCTCTCTGACACCGGCCATTAAAAGCCCCAGTTTTTCTTCCGTAGCATCTTCTGCCAGAAGCTCCCCTGTAATTTTCCCTTTATACATCACTAAAATCCGGTCACTTAAAGCATAATTTCCGAAAGTTCATTGGATATCAGTAAAATTGCTTTCTTTTTGTCCCGCATTTCCACCAGCTTATTATGAATAAATTCCATAGCGCCGATATCCACACCTCTGGTAGGTTGGGCTGCAATCAAAACAGAAGGATCCAAATTATATTCTCTGGAAAAAATCAGTTTCTGCATATTCCCTCCTGATAGCGATGAGCCCTTTGCCTTTCCTCCAGGAATTTTGATCTTAAAAAGATCAATACATTTGTCCATTTGTTCCCGGATTTTTTTCCTGGAAATAAAGCCGAAATGGTTTATATCCGGTTTTCGGTATGTCGTCATTGCAAAGTTATCTTCAATGGATGCTTCCGGCGCTGAGCCTGCGATTTGGCGATCTTCCGGTATATGTCCCAAGCCCATTCTTCTTCTCTGTAAAGGAGAAGTTTTTTCCATAACACTTTGATCCCCCAAAAGGATCCTCCCCTTATACTCCGTATTCATTCCTGAAATGATATCTACCAGTTCTGTCTGTCCGTTTCCCTGTACACCGGCTATTCCTACAATTTCACCATAATGAAGAGAAAAAGACACATCATCCACAACCAAAACGCCTTCTTCATTTTTACACTTCAGATGTTCTACCGAAAGTGCTTTTTTCCCGGGACAGCATTCTTCCTTTTCCACTTTTAGAAGAACACCTCTTCCTACCATCATACGGGCCAGGTCCTGCTCATTAGTGTCCAAAGTCCTGACATGGCCTGTCACCTTCCCATCTCGTAAAACAGTAACCTCATCTGTAATCGCCATAACTTCTGACAGCTTGTGAGTAATTAAAATAATACTGGCACCGCTGTCCCTCAGTTCTCTCATAGTCTGAAAAAGCCCTTCTATTTCCTGTGGAGTCAGCACTGCCGTAGGTTCATCCATGATGAGAATATCCGCCCCCAAATACAGAGCCTTTAGTATTTCAATTCTTTGTTTAATTCCCACAGGAAGATCTCCTGTTATCCCATCCAGATCCATTTCAAAATGATATTTTTCACATAGCTGTTCCACTTCTTTTCTGGCAACTTTTCCATCAATCAGACCACCTCTTCCAGGCGGTCTTCCCAAAATAATATTTTCTACTACCGTCATGGAAGGTACCAATGTAAAATGCTGATGAACCATACCAATCCGATGCTCTATAGCTGCCTTAGGAGAATGGAACACTACCCGTTCTCCCTTTAGAAAAATTTCTCCCCCGTCAGGCTGATACATTCCATACAGCTGTTTCATCAAAGTGGTTTTCCCTGCTCCGTTTTCTCCTATAATTCCATGGATGGAATTTTTGCGGATTGAAACCGTCACATGATCATTAGCCACTGTACCGGGAAATATTTTTACAATGTCTTTCAGTAATACTGCCTCTTCCATCCTTTTCCCTTCCGTTTCTTTTTTATGAAAGCTTCCGGGATTTTCCCGGAAGCCAAAATCTGCTATTCAATGGTAGACAAAATTTCCTCATAGGTAGGCATACATTCCACTACTATTTCACCATCTATAATTTTCTGACTGATTTCTTCAATTTGATCCCGAACCTCTTGAGGAATTTCACACTGACTGTCATCTGCTAGCTTGCATATGGCATATCCGTTTTCCATAGACATCAGGGTAAGTCCTGGTTCAAATTTCCCTTCGTTCCAGTTCAAAATTGCCTGTTTTGCAGATTCGTCATAATATTCTACATGGGAAGCCAGAACCTGTCCAGGAAGCCGATCATTATTGTCGTCTGTACAGCCCATAATATAATATCCTTCTCCCATTTCCTTGGCCGCTTCATAAAGTCCAAGAGCACTCTTGCCACCAGAACCCCACAAAACATCACAGCCATTTTGATAGTGAACCAAAGCAAGTTCTTTGGCCGTGGCAGGATCTTCAAAGCTTCCTACCCAGCTGGTTTGGATTTCAATATCGGGATTGATCGATTTTGCACCCTCTTCATAACCATCCAGATAGCGATGAATATCCGGATTATCTACGCCTCCCACATAAGCAATCTTATTTGTTTTTGTCATCAGCGCTGCCAGACAGCCCATTACATAAGAGGACTGCTGCTCATAGCAACAAATTCCTTGAATGTTATCCCCTGCTGTTACGGTAATCGCATGAATAAAATCAACATCCGGATTTTGAGCAGCTACATTTTTTACGGAATCTAACAGTTCGGGAAACACTGCAACTATCAGATCATAGCCTTCCGCAATCATAGCCTGCATACTTTCCTCGTATTCTCCCTTTTTGGCTTCTACCACATGAACCTGTAGTCCCGCCTCTTCACAGGCTGGCTCTACTCCCCGATAGACCATATCTACCGGCCCTTCATCTCCCAAGCGCTGAGCCGTGACAAACGCAACCTTTTTCCCCGTTTCATTCTGATTTTCTTCTTCACCTTGGGAAATCTCAGACGGCTCTGTCTGTTCTACTTCATTCACCTTCTGGCAACCAATCATTAAAGATGCTACCATAACGAGCGTCAAAAAAAGCGCTACCATTCTTCTTTTTTTCATAATTTTCCTCCTAATAATAGTTTTTCTGTCCGTTTCCAATCAGCAGAGCCACTGCCCATAGCCTTTTGGTTTTACAATTTTTTCTGACTGATACACAACCTCCCCTCTTACCATCGTTTTTTCCACTTTTGCCTCAAAGGACATATTTTCCTGGGGATATCCATTGGATTTGCCCTTTGAAAAACTTTTTGTATGATCATACTTCCATGGATGGTTCAAACTGATTATAGCAAAATCGGCATCCGCCCCTACAGCTATGTGTCCCTTTTTCGGATACAGTCCAAAACGCTTCGCTGCATTGGTGGAAGTCAGACGGGCAAAATCTACCAGACTCATCCCCCGTTTTATAACCCCTTCCGTCAGCAGCCCCGGTAAAATGGTCTGAAGTCCGGGAAAACCACAGGGAGCGTCAAAAATATTTTCAGCCGCCTGCTTTTCTTCATGGGTATATGCTGCATGATCCGAACCAATCACTTCAATTGTTCCGTTAAGAACATATTCCCAAAGCTTTTCTCGTCTTTCCGGAGACCGAAGAGGCGGATTGCATCTTGCAAAAGCTCCGTATTTTTTTAGAGTATCTGTATCAAAAAGCAAATAATGAGCACAGGTCTCTGCAAAAATAAACTTATTTCCTGCCTCTTTTTCCTTTTTAATCTGTTCGGCGCCTTCCGGAATGGATAAATGACAAATCATAACCGGACATTCTGTAATACGGCTCCATAAAATACATCTAGAAACCGCCTCCAGTTCTGCATACCAAGGTCTGGAAGCCTCATGATATTCCGGACATATTGTTTTCATCCCACGATAATATTCTGTCATTTTTCGGCAGATAGAATCATTTTCCGCATGAATTCCCACTAGTCCGCCCACCGCTTTTACAATCTTCATGCCTTCCAGAAGGTCATAATCACTGCACATTTCATAATCGGGTCCTGCATCCGAAGTAAAAGCCTTAAAAGCAACACAACCTTCTTCCTTCAGTTCCTTGATCTTATCCAGAGAGGAAGGAACCAGTCCTCCCCATAACGCAAAATCTACCACCGCTTTTTCAGTTGCTAGCTTCTTCTTCAGAAGAAATGCTTCTTTGTTCACTACTGGCGGAATACTTTGGGGCATTTCAATACAGGTAGTATAGCCGCCGGCAGCCGCAGCCATAGTTGCCGTATAAAAATCATCCCGGTATTTGGATGGTTCTCCCGGCTCAAAAAAATGGGAATGGGTATCAATGGCTCCCGGCAAAATCACCTTTCCTTGACAATCTATTTCTTTTTCCGAACAGCAGGTCTTACTCCCCCTTTCCAAAAGTCCTGCAATTTTCCCGTTTTTTACTGCAATATCCACTCTCTTGCATTCATTTTCCGTTACTACCAGTCCGTTTTTCAGTAACAGATCCATCTTTTCTTCCATTCACCCATCTCCTCACTGCCTTTTATTATTTTTCCTCGGTACGGATAGCGTCCAAATATTTGTATAAAGTAAATTTGGAAATTCCAAGATACCCACAAATTTTTTCACTGGATTTTGCAATCAGAAAAGCACCTTTCTTATCCAAAATAGATAAAAATTCCATTTTATCTTCCTTATTCATGGTCTCTACTGTTTTTCCTATAGCAGCTAAAGCTTCTGCTATCAGATGCTCCAGCAAATCATGGACATTGTTTACGAATACTTCCTTTGTCTGTTCTTTATCTTTAGGCTGTCCCTCTTCCAGGCTATACTTATTATAATTTTTCAAAAGATTTTCCAGACGGACTGTTTCTGTAATATCCGTATTGATGCATAGACAGCCCACCACTTCTCCTTCTGGATTTTTCATATACATGGATGAGGAACGTATAATTCTGGAAGAAGACAGATAAGTAATATAATTATACTGATCTCCGTCTTTTACCGTTCCCTTTAAAACTTCAAGGCCCAAATTACTGCCGCAGTCTCCGATTTTTCGATTCGTAACATGACCATTGCGGATATCGATAATAGTATTGTCATAGGGTTTTGTCAAATCGTGCAATACGATCTCATTATCGGGACCATATTGTTCTTCAAGCATGGTAAGCAGTTTTTCAAAAAATTCCTTATGTTCTTCCATATAATTCATTGTGCGACTTCTCCTGATTTTTTATTTGCAGTAATCCAAACCGCTTTCCTTATTCTACCATATTCAGCTGAAAAAGTAAAAGAAAAAGTGCCATCAATCAAATAATTTGTTTGCTGTTTACCTGTCGTATCCCCTTATTTTTTCATTTTCTTATTTATTGTTTGTTTTTCTGGTTACAGAATAAGCTATATCTAACTTTTTGTCAACTATTTTATTATAAAAATTACTTTTTTTGATCCCAACAATAAAAAGAACGTTTCGAAATACCTTAACAAGCTCAATAGTCACCCGAGTTTCCCGTTTTGTAAACGAGTTTCACATTTTGAAAGCGACCTTCAAATTTTGTACCCGACTTTCCACTTTTGTAATGACTTTCCCGTTTTTTCCCTTGCTTTTATGATATAATCACCTTATGGCAGAGTATTTTTTTGCACAAAAACCGGACGTCAGTTTTGGCTTACAAATTTTGTAAGCCATAATTCACGTCTTTTGCTGTTCTTATTTCAGCCGGCGGTCTGTGCTTTATTCTGTCTTCAGGTTACTTTTTGAGAAGTCTTGCGGTGAGGTTGATGTCTTTGGCTGCAACCTCGTGGCATCTAAGCCTCTCCGCCAGGTCTTCTCCATAATAAAAGCTGAACGCTTCATACGGACTTTTTCCGTTCAGTTTCTTTCTCCGGTAGGAATTGATATGGTTCATCATCAGCTCTACGTCTGCCTGCGTCAGTTCATCAAAGCTTCTTCCTTTCGGCAGGATCCTGCGTATAAATTCATGTCCCACCTCGATCTCTGCTTTCTGGTACGGCGCACTTGGATTGCAGTAATAGATCCTCGTCCTTTGAAATCCTTTTCCATCCGGTCCGTTCTCTATACACCTGGGATTGGAAAACTCACTTCCGTTATCCGTCAGGATGACCGGAAACAGCTTCCTAAAATCCTGCCCTCCCAGCCGGTGGTACAGTTCATCATAAATATCTATCACTGACTTTGAGGTGTTCGCTTCCCGCAGGAACCCCAGCATCAGTGACACATTTACAAAATATATCGTCAGCAGGACTTTCCCTCCCTTGCTGCCGATCACGGAATCCATCTGCACCACTGCTGTGTCCGGATGCTGTTCCATATATACTTCGTAATCATGATAATTCCTTCCCACACGGCATCCACGGTCTACTTTCAGCTCCGGTTTTTTATATCTCGGACGGTACTTTACCTTTCTTGGCAGGTCTATGTTCCTGATATCAAACAGGCATCCATCCACGTAGTTGTAGAGGGTCTTTTCACTGCACATCAGTTCATCCTTATGTGTCAGGTAGATCTGATGGATAGACTGCCCCTGTTTTACCAACGGCACCAGGATTTCATTGAGTCTGGCGATTTCCCCTTCCGTAGCAAGGATCCCGCTTCGGGATTCCGATATCTTATCCGTTGCCCGCCTCTGGGCTCCCAGAGCATCGTAAACAGTTTTTGTCAGCGTACACTTCTTTACTTCACTGCATCCGTTGCATACATATGGCGGTTTAAAGCGATGGGTACATATTTCTTCTTCATAATGCTCGCAGTAACGGTTGCATATGAGTTCACACTGTTTACAGACAGCTACCAGTGGATGCCTGCAGTCATTTGTCCCACATACTTTTTTCCTCTTACATGCTTTTCTGTACTTGCAGGTATTATGCGGGTAACTTCCATAACCGGTGTCCTGTTCGATGGAATAGTTCCTGATCTCCTTTGTGATGGTAGTCCTGTCCCTTCCCAGTTTCTCTCCAAGCTCTGTGAAAGTCATGTGCTCCTTTAGTCCGCTTTCTATCTCCAGCCGGTCCTCATAATTTAAGAACTTTGCCATACTGTCTCCTTTCCCCGCCAGCTGCTGAAGTTCTGTTAAAAAACAGGAAGAACATTTCTGTTCTTCCTGCATTTGTATCGTCACTTTCACTGCTGTAATTTATTCTGTTTGTAATCAACTTTCCCCCTCACACGGGAATTTCAAAAAACTATTGAGGATTCCAATACAGGTTCATATTCTCTGTAACGCTTTCTTCTGACAGTTGAAATCGAGTCTTTACTTTCTCAGCCGTAGTATTATAATCCGCCCCCAATTCAATGCATGTTATGATCAATGCCTTAATACCACTCTGCCGTTCCTCCTGTCTTCCTTCTTGTCTCCCTTCGCGCTTTCCCATCCTTACATATTGCTCAAATAATTCACACATAGTGATCTCATCCTCCTCTCTGATATTCATTTCCTTTAAAATAGCAGATTCTGTTGTGGAATCCTCTTCACCGGATAATACATTGATCATTCTGATCAATGCCGCTTTGTGTACCACCTTCTGGTCGGAACGAAGATTATTGCCCTCTGCCAGATAATCCAGCACAATTCTCATATCGCTGTGAAATCTCTCCCGCACCTCTTGGGGCAGGTAACGCATTTCCCAGATATGTACCCTAATATCATCCACATATTTTCGAAGTTCTTCCGGCACTTTTCCACAACATAATTCATGGATTCCCGGTTGCTTCTCCCAGTGCTCCCTTCCCCAGTAAAGTATCATTTCTATAATGGGATACATGTCCATCACTTTGCCTTCGTACTGCTCCCGATATCCTCCGCCGGTATAACCCGCTTTACGCAACACCATTTTGACATCCGGTGCCGACTGATTGGCGATCATATATTGTGCCCTGATCCGTTCCCCTGCCATCTCGTATTTCACCACATCCTGTAACTGGTTTCGCAGCCTGTTTTCTCCGCTCGTATAAATACTTTCCGTCGGTGCCGGCAACAGATTTTCTTTGGTCACAACAAGCTTTCCATTATGCAGCAACGCATTAATAATGTCTGCAGCAACATCTGGAAATGTCTCGAAATTCTTTGTAACAAGGTCGTTTTTCTCTCTGTTTTCCCTCATTTTTTCTCCCTTAAGCACACTAAACTTACCTAAGCAGGAAAAACTGAAACCGTTCCATGCACTATTTCCCTTTCCGCCTGCTTATGTTTTGTCATTTTGTTTGAATTCTTGGCGAAAAGCCCGAAATACACACAAAAGATATTGTCAGAAATTGTCATAAAGAATTCTTTAGATGTTGTAACTATAGCATAACCCTATCGTCTTTTCAAGTTCTTTTTTCCGAAGGTGTATCAATGCGTATATTTACAGTTTTAGGAAAATGTGCCCTTATTTTTCAACAATGGATAAAAGCTCCGGATTTATGTATCCGGAGCCTCTTTCGTTTCCTATTTTTATTTATTTTTACCCCAACAGGTTCTTCAGTGCTGCCATACCTTCGGCATCCACAGCGGCCTTGTTGGCCTCCTGGATCTGGAGGTAGACTTCCTTGCGGTAGATGGGCACTTCCTTGGGTGCGGTGATGCCGATCTTGACCTGATCACCTTTGACCTCCAGAACGGTGATCTCGATATCGTTGTTGATGACGATTGCTTCGTTCTTCTTACGGGACAATGCCAGCATCTTACTCACCCGCCTTTCCGGATTTCAGGATGTCGTATACCGGATATTTTACCGGGTATTTATCTCCCTCAAGGATGATCTGGCAGGCCTTGCGTTCTTCCACGTTGATCACAAAAGGTCCCTGCAGATTCACCGTCATCTTCGTCAGGTCGGCAGGCACCGTCACAGTGACCATGACCAGAATATTCTCCGGGGTAAGATTGCCCACACCGGTAAGCAGCTCGTCATCCACCTCCGGATCATATTCCGGATGGACTACCAGCGGATCCATGACCGGCATGGCGAATCCGGGTTCTTCCAGAGACTGTAAATAGCGGATTCCTACGTTGCTGCCCTTCTCCTCATCGTGGAGCATGGTAAAATGCTTCAGTTCCGGAAATCCGATAATACCTTTGTCAAAAGTGATGATCTTGTCATCCGCAATCTCAACTTCTCCAAAAAATTTTGTATTGATCTTCATAAAATACCTACGCCTTTCCGTAACCTGTTGTTCTAGATGAAATTCAACAGTGTGGTCTGCATTACTTTACCGGTAGCCATCAGTGCCGCTTCATAGGTCATTTCCGCACTCTTCAGATCAATGGCGGTCTCGGTAACATCGATATCCTCGTTTTCACTCTTTAAGGTCTCAAAGGTGGTCTTCTGGCTCTTCATGCGGTTATCGATCAGTTCCAGTTTGCTGCTTCTGGTACCGCAGTTGGTAACGCACAGGTTGGCATCATCCAGATATCCCTGGAACGTAGTAATGCCGCTTTCGAACATCTTCTGGCATTTGTCCTTGGCCAGAGTCAGTGCTTTTTCTACTGCTTCCATCTGCTTCGTCAGGGTCTCTGCATCCGTACCGGTAGCAGTCTCCTGCAGTCCCTCGATCTTGGTCTTCACATTCTCCAGATCCACTACATCCTGCATGGCCTGTACCAGATCGTCCACCGTACGTCCGATACCGTGCTGGAAGCACTCATCTGCAGTGGAATTCACCTGAATGGTCTGGTTGAAGCCTACATCATATTCGATGACCTGTTTTGCCGCATCACCCTTGAGGTATTCCTGATTATATTTCGTTACTTTCTGATCCGCATCCGTACTGGTACATGCAAAATAATGCTCAGGTCTCAGATCACCTTTGACCCAATGATCCTTCTGGTAGGTCACACGGATCTCGCCTTCGTTCTTGCCAGAAGTGGACGGATCGTCCTTGCAGGACATCAGCTTTTCATAACGGTTCTTACCAAGCAGGACCTCACCGGTATCCGGTACATAGATCAGTGCATCATCATCCTTTGCTGCCATAGAATAAGGATCCGCGGTAGAGGAGACCGTCTGGAACATCTTGGAATCCCATGTCGTCATATCCTTTTTATAGGCACCGTTTGCATCTTTCTCCCAGAAAGAAATCGAAGGTTTCGCATCCACATCTCTGCAGTCATCATAAGCCAGCCGGATACGATACACATCTATGGAGCTGACTGAATTTTCCGTAATATCCTTGTAGTCCTGATTCTGATCATTATAGTTATTCGCCGTAATATCCAGCAGTTTTCCGGTATTCACCTTTGTCAGCTGTGTGATGGAGCTGTTGTCCAGCTGCTCGGTGATCTCATATTTCGTATTGTATTCTTTATCAAAACTCAGAGAAGTATCGGTACGATATCCTGGAAACACATAACGGCCCGCATAGTCTGCATCGCCGGTGCTGTACACTTCATCTCCCAGTGCCTTCAGCTGCTCCAGAATGATCTGGCGGTCCGCGGATTTCAGATCTCCGTTAGATGCCTTGGTGCACTGTTTGATCATATTCGTGATGATCTCTGTCAGGTTCTTCAGTGCATCCTCGGTTACGTCCAGCCAGCTCTCCGCATCCGGAATGTTCTTGCTGTAATACTGCGTCACCTCGGTCACATTGCTGCGTAGACGCAAGGCACGGATGGATACCACAGGATCATCGGAAGGACGGCTGACCTTCTTCTGGGTAGACATCTGGGTGCTCAGCTTATCCTGATATACTTTGTTCGTATTGATATTGGACAGATTATTACGCTGCATGATCTTGTTCGTAATTCTCATTTTCTCCGTAACTATTCAGGATTCTAAAAATCAGAATAACTGGTACGTTATGCTTGCATATAAGTAACAGTTTTCTGATTCGAATGGTGACTCGAATAGAGTCACCACACACGTGAGCAAAATTAGCTGCGTAGCAGCGAGAAAGCACGGATACGTGCGTTTTTGCGAACATATGTGGGAATCCGAATAGCTGCCTCCTTTCTAGTTTAGACTCCGGTCTCCAGAATCAGTCTGTCATAAATCTCCGTCAGTGTCTGGATCATCTTGGATGCCAGATTATATCCATTCTGGTATTTTACCAGATTCACAGCTTCTTCATCCTCATCCACACCGGAGATGGAGATTCTCTGGTTGTCGATGGTATTGGAAATGTCTTTAAAGCTTGCATAGAAGGTATTGGCTCTGGAAGCATTCAATGCCACATCCGATAAGATACACTGTAAAAATTCGGAAGCATTACATCCGCGGAAGCTCATCTTGCTCTTATCCGTAGCCAGATTCTTCAGATCGTTCAACAGGTCATTCTGTTCCACGCCGTCAGATGCATTTTTTCGGTTTGCCATCAGGCTGGGATCCTGCTCCATGGCATCCAGAATATCGAAATTCTTCGCTGTCAGACGATAGTAGCTGTCATCGTTGACTTTTACCGTAACTTTACTGTTTTTCTTCTCCTGCTTGTCATATCTCTTGGCTGCATCATCCAACAGGAACTGCTCACTGCTGGTTGCCTTATTGCCGGTAAACATCTTCACACCGGGATCTCCGCTTCCGCTGTAGCCGGAAGTCAGAATATCGTTGAATTTCTGGGAAAATGTACGAATCCACTCATTCATCTGATTCATATAATAAGGAATTCCCTGATAGGACAGGTCGGTACCGATCTCTGCCGTTTTGCCTACACGGTCAGTGGTAATTCCCCGGGGATTCTTCTCACTGTCCGATAAAGTAAATGTATAGGAGTAAGTGGCGTTGCCGTTCGCATCATATTCGCAGGTATATTCCCAGGAATCATAGTAGAATTCCTGATTGCCCAGATCCAGGATGCCTCCCTGATCCGACAGATTACATTTATTCAGATCCTGCAGATAAGCCTTGGTTACTTTTACGGTTACGGTATCATGGGTCTTGCCGTCTGCCGTGGTCGTCGTGCCGGTGGCGGTCACCTGTCCGGTGAAGTTCTC
>ENA-OPMG01001744-OPMG01001744.1-human-gut-metagenome-genome-assembly--contig:-NODE-1744-length-11830-cov-3.825563_pt1 | contig 11830 bp, 9 predicted proteins | sample MGYA00241522_ERZ501741 | MGnify/ENA primary metagenome ERZ501741 (study PRJEB25962, sample SAMEA2042616) | human gut metagenome | biome: human gut; feature: human-associated habitat; material: faeces...
GGCTGTACCCAGCGAACCCTGATGATTGGGGTGGGCGGTCAGTATATCTTTTCCGGCGCGGGTGGACATGGACGGTGAAGGAGTGACCTGTGCGCCGAATGTCTGCATGATGCTGCGGCGGTATGGTTTCTGCTCATAGCTGATTTTCACTTGGTATACGGCGGCTTCCAGCCCGAAGAGGCGGGCGGCATAGGCCAGCGAGGCTCCCCATTGTCCGGCTCCGGTTTCGGTGGTGACATTCGTCACACCTTCCTGTTTGCAATAGTAGGCCTGCGGCAGGGCAGAGTTCAGCTTGTGAGACCCCATCGGGCTGACGCTCTCGTTTTTGAAATAGATATGCGCCGGGGTGCCGAGTGCTTTTTCCAGTCCGTAGGCGCGCACCAGCGGGGTGCTGCGGTACTATTTGTACATTTCACGCACTTGTTCGGGAATTTCAATCCAGGCATCTGTCTGGTTGAGCTCCTGACGGCAAAGTTCCTGTGCGAAGATGGGATATAAATCTTCCGCTTTCAATGGTTGCTTGGTAGCGGGATTAAGCGGCGGCATGGGTTTGTTCACCATATCGGCTTGTATGTTGTACCAGTAACGTGGAATTTCGTCTTCCGGAAGAATGAATCTTTTTGTCTTGTTGCTCATAGTGGTTATAAAATTAAAAGTGATTCAGTGTCCAAATGTAGCCATTATTTTTAAACCAATTTCTTTTTTCCATTGTTTTTTGTTTATGAAGGTAGATTTGTCTAAGTTTGCCACGTCTCTTTAACCGGTATTTTTATGAAGATTTATCATAAGTTCCTTTTGTATCAGAATAAATGGATTTATCCTTATGTGCGTGTGGCGTTGAGGGTTATGACGACTTTGACCTATCTGGCATCCATTTTGCTTATTGTCGGGTTGGTGTACGAGCATGGGTTCAGGATTTCGGCTGCGGAAGCCCACCAGTTGCAGCGCTTGTATCATGGGGTGTGGATTGTTTTCTTGGCGGACATATCCTTGCACATTGCGTTGGAGTATAAGGACACGCGGCGGACTTTCAGCAGGCTGACGTGGATATTGACTTTTTTGCTTTATTTGACGTTGGTTCCGGTTGTGTTTCATCGTCCGGAGGTGGAAGGCGCTGTGCAGGCTGTCTGGGACTTTCTGGACGGCAGGATGTATCATCTTTCATTGTTGCTGGTGCTTTCTTTCCTTAATTTGTCCTATGGCTTGGTGAGGCTGTTGGGGCGGCGGACAAACCCTTCGCTCATTTTGGCTGTCAGCTTCCTTATCATAATACTGGTGGGGACGGGACTGCTGATGCTTCCCCGTTCTACGGTGTCGGGCATCTCGTGGGTCGATTCGCTGTTCATCTCCACAAGTGCGGTGTGTGTGACGGGGCTGACCTCGGTGGATGTGGCGTCCACCTTTACGACAACGGGGTTCGTAATTATCATCCTGCTGATTCAGATTGGCGGTTTGGGGGTGATGACGCTGACGAGCTTCTTCGCAATGTTCTTCATGGGCAATACTTCTTTGTACAATCAGTTGGTGGTGCGCGATATGGTCAGCTCCAACTCGTTGAATTCGCTGCTCTCCACGCTGGTCTATATCCTCGGCTTCACGTTGGCGATAGAGGGGGCGGGGATGCTCGCCATTTGGAGTGATATTCATGGCACGATGGGCATGGACATACACGAGGAACTGGCTTTCTCGGCTTTCCATTCCATATCTGCGTTCTGCAATGCCGGTTTCTCCACCTTGCCGGGCAATCTGGGCAATCCGCTGTTGCTGGCGGGGCATCATAATCCGTTTTATATATACATATCCCTGTTGATTATTCTCGGTGGTATCGGTTTCCCGATATTGGTGAACTTCAAAGATATTATTCTTTATCACATACGCCGCTTCTGGAGATTTCTGCGCACGTGGGAGTGGGATGGCCGCAGGTTCTATCATCTTTATAACCTGAACACACGTATCGTGTTGATTGTCACATTCCTGCTGTTGGTATTCGGTACGCTTGGCATAGCCCTCTTTGAGTGGAACGGCTCTTTTGCAGGCATGCCGGTTGCCGATAAGTGGACACAGGCGTTTTTCAATGCGGTTTGTCCTCGTACGGCGGGCTTTTCCAGTGTGGATCTGGCAGGCTTGGGCGTACAGACGCTGCTGCTCTATCTTATATTGATGTGGATTGGCGGCGGTTCGCAGTCCACTGCGGGCGGCATCAAGGTGAATGCTTTTGCTGTGGTGGTGCTGAACCTTGTGGCGGTGTTGCGCGGAACGGAGCGGGTGGAGGTTTTCGGACGTGAATTGTCGTACGACTCTATCAGGCGTTCCAACGCTACGGTGGTGATGTCGTTCGGTGTATTGTTCATATTCATCTTTGTGATCAGCATTTTGGAACCGAAACTTTCACTGCTTACCATTGCCTTTGAGTGTGTTTCGGCCATCAGTACGGTGGGTTCCAGCCTGAACGCCACCCCTTTGCTGGGGGACGACAGCAAACTGCTGGTGGCGCTCCTGATGTTTGTGGGGCGTGTAGGGCTGATAACCTTGATGCTCGGCATCATCAAGCAAAAGAAGCATACGAAATACCGGTATCCGAGCGGACAGATTATTATTAACTGATTTGTGGTTTATGATTCCGTAACCGGAACATCATGAACCGTAAGTCCAAAACCATAAATCTTATGAAGTATATCATTATCGGTCTGGGCAATTACGGTCACGTGCTTGCCGAGGAACTTTCTGCTTTGGGGCACGAAGTGATAGGCGCCGACATCAGTTCGGCTCGCGTGGATGGCTTGAAGGACAAGATAGCGACAGCATTTGTTATTGATGCAACGGACGAGCAGGCACTCTCTGTGCTTCCCTTGAACAGCGTGGATGTGGTGATTGTCGCTATCGGCGAGAACTTTGGCGCGTCCATTCGTGTAGTGGCTCTTTTGAAGCAGAAAAAGGTGAAACGCATCTATGCCAGGGCCATTGATGCCATACACCGTTCGGTGCTCGATGCTTTCGGGCTGGAGCGTATTCTGACGCCCGAAGAGGATGCGGCGCGCGGCTTGGTGCATTTGCTGGAGTTCGGTGCGGATATTGAAACGTTTCGCGTAGATGCCAACTATTATGTCGTGAAGTTCACTGTGCCCGAAAGGTTTATCGGTTACAGCGTGAATGAATTGAAACTCGATAAGGAATTCGGGTTGAAATTGCTTGCCTTGAAGCGTGCCGAGACGCTGAAAAACTGCTTGGGCATCTCTTTTACGGAGCATGATGTTGTAAACGGACTGCCGGATGATGGACCGGTTGGTGTGTTACGGGCAGTATCGGGACTTCCGGAAGTTTTGGAAAGCGCTGTGAGTCAGTCTGCCACGAGGAAGAGCTGGGTACAGTACTTCGTCGTGGCAGACTGTAATTACAAGGTGAAATTATTCCAATGGTTTTAGACGGATGATGCCGGCTGAATTTTCAGGCATGATGAATTCGAATTTCTTTTTCACTATGCCGAGGTCCATAGTATGCGGAACTATCACTTCGGTATATGACACTTTTTTTGCATAACGCCATGCCATTTCCCTCATTCCCGGCCTTTCTCTCTTTCCCGGAGACACATTCTCCATGGGATCTTTGTTGTAGTCCGGATGGCTGGAATAATAGTTTTGGTCTTTCTGGTTCTTCACAGAGGTATCGTGTGACGAGATGAATTCAACAGCCGCTTTGTAGCATATTCCGGAACCGGTATTGACAGTAATGCGCTTGTTCGCGGCCTCCGAGTTCACGAACTTAATGTAAATCTCACCCGTGGAGGTATTGATGGTAGGGGATGTATATACGGTGGTGTCCGCCACATTCCCGTTCATTACATCCGACATGAGAAAAGCCCTGTCACCGGCTTTGGAGAACAGCTTCTGATAGTAGTAGTTGGAAGTCCGCCACATGCCCCGGTTGTCGAACCAGATGAGGTTAGAGTTCCACTTGTTGTAGCCTTTCTTGCAGAACAGAGGGGCATATGCAGCCATCACCACCATATCAGAATTTCTCTCCAGTCCGGTCCAGTAAGCAGCTTCGGCCAGGGTAGAAGCATAGGCATTGTTGGTACCGTTGTTGGCAAACTCTCCGACGAACACTCGCGTAGGTTTGTTCCGGTCATATGTATAGCCCTCAGCGCCGCGTTTCTTGCCCGGATTGTATCTGTCGCGGTTGGTGTAGAACCATTCGTCGCTTTTGTAGTAATGTTCATCAACTATCGTATTGATATAGTTGGAATCTATTTCCTTCATATTAGCATCGAATTCCTTTCCTGCATCAAAGGCTCCGGAGGTGGAAATAATGGTAATTTCCGGATGTTTTTCCTTGACCGCATTGTATATGATGCCGAAGCGCTCCCAGAAAGCGTTTCCTCTATTCTCGTTGCCTATGCCGAGATATTTGAGTCCGAACGGCTCTGGATGACCCATCTCGGCCCTCAGCGAACCCCATTTGCTGTCGACAGAACCGTTACAGAATTCTATCAGGTCAAGAGCGTCTTGAACAAATATGCTTCTGAATCTCTCTCTATCTTCCTCCGTATCGAGAGGGGCTATGTACTGATGTCCGGCAAACTGGCATGTAACGCCGTTGTTGAGTACAGGCAGCGGAGTTGCACCGAGAGATTCGGCCATGAGAAAATATTCATAGAAGCCCACATACTGCGAAGTCCAGTATCCCCAATGATTGCGGAATCCTATCCTTTCCTCCGGAGTGCCGATGGAGTTTTTCCAGAATACCTGTCCGAAATAGTTTGGACCTTCGGAAGCGCATCCGCCGGGGAAACGCATGAAGGTAGGATTGAGGTCGGCGAGGGCCTGCATGAGATCTTTACGGAACGGGCCGTCCTTTCCGTCGTTCCAGAGCTGGGACGCTTCCGGAAGCAGAGTGACGAAATCAAGGTAGAACACTCCGGTGGTATCGGCAATGATACAGAGGCGGCTGTCGGAGCTGCGCAGAGCCTTCAGTCTTCCTTCATATTTTTTCCATTCATCGGTGATGCTTCCGAATGCGAGTACATTGGAATTGAGGTTTCCGTCCTTATCCTCAAGATAAACCTTGAAATCACCCTTGTAGGATTCTCCCCGGAGGTACAGCCCGAGATCATAGCTGATGTCCTTTACAGCCGGAATAGAAGGAGTCTGGGTATTGTTGGAATAGTGATATTCTTTGCCTTTTCCGTATTCTGCTATTCCGAATCCATTTGCGGCTATTCCAAACCCGTCTCCGGGGTTTTTCACCTCGAAACGTACGCTGTACTGCTTGTAACGCTGTTCGTCATCATATTTATCATTTGGGTCGAAGTCATAATGACGCTTGAGATTTTTCACGAGAGGTTTGTCGGCAACAGCCCTTGCGCTACCCCTTGCATCACCCTTGCGAACGATGGTCCAGCCGAAGAATACGCTGTCGCATACGGAGAATTCGTGCTCCGGAGCATCAGGCACATTGTATGCTTGAAAAGAATTGTTTTGGATAAGTTGTGCACAGATACCGCCGTCGAGCGAATTGTTTATATCTTCGAAGAATATTCCCCTGAGTGTTGGGCTGATTTCAATTCCGAGTTTCTTCGGCTTGAGGGTAAGCGTTCGTTTTTCTTCAGACTTGAATCCCTGAAGTTGAAGCATCTTGTCGGCGAAACGGTATCCGAGGAGCCTCATTCCTTCGGTACTGAAATGGAACTGATCGCCTGTACTCTCGCAACCGAGAGCTGAAATTATATGTGCATTTGGAAGTACCTTCGGGAGTTTCGGCATAATGCTACTGTTGAATGCTGCACATACGCCTCCCTGTTCTGCGTATTTGAGTTCCCCTGCAAGAAGAGGTGTCTGTTTGGGATTGAGATTGAGGTCCTTGCATAGATTGTCGTAAATCTTCTTGACACGTTCCGGCCAGAGGGGATCTTCCGAATTAGATTCACCCTGATGCATGAGTATTCCCTTGATAACACCATCTTTTTGGGCGAGTCTTGCCATATTCACGAGACGCTCATAAGGGTTTCCGCCGTATTGGCTGACGATGTTTTTCATCCAGTCGCGCTCGTTGTCGATATAATCTTTATAGTCTTCCCTATCCCAAAGTTGGATTTTTGCTCCTGCTACAGATACGTTGATAACGCCTACATGGTATTCAGAAGGAAGAATATCAATCATTTTTCTTCCGAAAAAATCCACCGGACCGAGGTTGTTGCCTTCACGACAGATCGGAGGTATGGCAGTATACCATTTTCCCATCTCGCGCCCAAGTTTCGGCATGTCGACCGCAGCCATGAATTGGAAACGTGGATTATTGAAATCTTTGTCCTGCTCTGCCGGTACAGCTCCTGCTTCCATGTTGGACTGTCCTATACAAAGATAAATGAAAAAATTGGGGTCCGGTTTGTTTTCCGGAGTTGCAGAAGCCCTGAAAATCGGGAATATGGCAAGTACTGCCACTACAAGAAATGAAATTTTTCTTTTCATGTCGAATCTGTTTTAATTTGATGAGTGTTTTTTGTGTTATTTTGTGATAATGTCGATACAAAACTATCAAAAAAAAACAATCAGCAAGAGAAAATTCCAAAAAATATTCTTCGCGTATGCCTATGGAATGTTTAGGAGTTCTTCTTATGCTCTGAGTGCATTCTTCATACGGTAAATTGTCAGCTTATTTAGTACACCACAGCTATCAGGAGCGTATGTCCTGTTGCGTGATGACATGACAGATGTTTCCCGTTTTTAAACTTTGTAGAAAGATGTTTCCGTTATGAATTGAACCTGAGTCCTATGGGAGTGGGATTATAGCAATGTAACTTGCTCCTTTTACTACTCCTATTAATCGTTTTATCATGTTAAAATATAGTGGGTTAACATTATTTTCCTATGGAAACTATTTATTGTCGGAAAATATTGCTTTCTTTGTAGCGTCAAACTAAAAAAGAAAGAATATGAAATATGTGATTATTGGCGGTGTTGCAGGCGGAGCCACAGCTGCCGCCCGGCTGAGAAGAATAGACGAGCAGGCTGAAATCGTTTTGTTGGAGAAAGGCAAATACATTTCGTATGCCAATTGCGGATTACCTTATTATATAGGGGGAGTTATTGAAGAACGTGGAAAACTGCTGGTGCAGACTCCTGAATCATTTGGACAACGTTTCCGCATTGATGTGAGAGTGGAGAATGAGGTTGTTGCCATTGATACGGAACGCAAAACACTGGCTATCCGCAAAGCCGGCGGAGAAGAATACGAGGAAACTTATGATAAACTTCTGTTGTCTCCGGGAGCTACTCCTGTGAAGCCTCCTTTGGAAGGCATCCATTCGGAAGGCATATTTACGCTTCGCAATGTGGAGGATACCGACCTGATCAAGTCCTACATTGCAGACAATCAGGTGAAACGCGCCGTTGTGGTGGGGGCAGGATTTATCGGGCTTGAAATGGCCGAAAACCTGCATCATGCGGGCATCTCCGTTTCTGTTGTCGAAATGGGCAATCAGGTTATGGCGCCTATCGACTTCTCTATGGCTGCACATATTCACCAGCATTTAATTCAAAAAGGAGTCTCCCTTTACTTGGAAGAAGGAGTCACGCACTTCCGGCGCGATGAACAGGGAATTACCGTCTTTCTGAAAAGTGGGAAAACGATTCCAGCCGATATGGTACTGCTTTCTATCGGCGTGCGTCCGGCAACGGGGCTGGCGCAGCAGGCCGGTTTGGAACTGGGCGAGACGGGCGGCATCCGGGTGGATGAGCATCTGGAGACTTCTGTCAAAGACATCTATGCCGTAGGCGACGCTATTGAGTATCCTCATCCGCTGACCGGGAAACCCTGGCTCAACTATTTGGCTAATCCGGCTAACCGTCAGGGACGTATTGTGGCCGATAATATGGCATTGGGCAATACAATCTCTTATGAAGGGGCTATCGGCACCTCCATTGCCAAAGTGTTCGATATGACGGTCGCTTCTACCGGGCTTGCTGCAAAGCGCCTGAAACAATGGGGAATGGAGTATCAGAGTTCGGTGACTCATTCCGCTTCTCATGCCGGTTACTATCCCGATGCATTGCCGCTGACCTTGAAACTGACCTTTCACCCGAAAACAGGGAAACTCTATGGAGCCCAGTGTGTGGGGTATGAGGGAGTGGACAAGCGCATTGACCAGATAGCGGGACTTATCAAACGTGGAGGAACCGTTTATGACCTGATGGAGACGGAGCATGCCTACGCACCTCCTTTCTCATCTGCCAAAGATCCTATTGCCATAGCCGGATACGTGGCTTCCAATATAATCAGCGGTGCAATGCCGGTGATCTCTTGGCGTGAACTGGCAGGGAAGAAGGACGGCATAATGTTGATTGACACCCGTACGCCCGAAGAATTCTCGTTCGGCACTATTCCGGGAGCTGTTAATATTCCGCTGGATGAGATGCGCGGCCGTTTGTCTGAGATACCCGAAGACAAGCCTGTCGTACTTTTCTGTGCAGTGGGATTGCGGGGATATTTGGCACAACGAATTTTGATGGGGCATGGTTACCGTAACACGGCCAATCTGATAGGCGGGTATAAGACATACTCTGCGGCAATTGCTCCTGTGCCGCCTGCGGAAGTGTCGTCTGCGGAAGTGTCGTCTGCCACATCTGCTTCGCCACAATCGGTACAGGGAGTTTCTGCTAAAGAACCGCTGAAGATTAATGCTTGCGGCTTGCAGTGCCCCGGCCCCATTATGCAGGTGAAGAAAGCGATGGATAGCATTTCTCCGGGCGAACGGGTGGAAATAGTGGCGACCGATGCCGGTTTTGCGCGCGATGCCTCTGCCTGGTGTGCCACTACGGGCAATAAGCTGGTAGAGAAGAAAGAAGAGAAGGGGCGCTATACGGTACTGCTTGAGAAGGGAGATGAAACTTGCGCTTGTCCGTCGTCTCTTCCGGCAGCAGGTGGAAGGGGGAAAACTTTAATTCTTTTTAGTGATGATTTAGACAAGGCTTTGGCTACCTTTGTACTCGCTAACGGAGCTGCGGCAACCGGACAGAAAGTTTCGATATTTTTCACCTTTTGGGGGCTGAACGTATTGAAGAAGATACAGAAACCCCGGACGCAGAAAGATATTTTCGGAAAAATGTTTGGCATGATGCTCCCGTCCAGCTCTTTGAAACTGAAACTGTCCAAAATGAATATGATGGGGATGGGCAGCCGGATGATGCGCTTCCTTATGAAACGGAAAGGAATAGATTCTTTGGAGTCGTTACGTTCTCAGGCGTTGGCGCAAGGCGTTGAGTTCATTGCCTGCCAGATGTCTATGGACATGATGGGGATTCAGCGTGAGGAATTGCTGGACGAAGTTACGATAGGCGGCGTGGCAACCTATATGGAGCGTGCCGATAAAGCGAATGTGAATTTATTTATATAACAGGAATAATGGAAACTTTATGTAGGATCCGCGATATTTACCGGGCGATATCCGAGTTTGAGGTACAATTTATGCAAGAGTTTGATTTGTCATTGAATGAAGGGATGCTGCTATGTACCCTGCTGAATACGCCAAAGCTCACTTCCAGCGAGATAGCGGAAGCACTTGGACTGTCGGCTTCCAATGCCTCGAAGATTATCCGTTCGGTAGAGGAGAAGAAGCTGATTACCCGTCTGGTGGGAAAAGCGGATAAACGCCAGATGCACTTTGCCCTGACGCCCGAAGGGAAGAACCGTATTACGGTTATAAAAAACAGTACTCCCGAAATCCCGGCTCTATTGCGGGAGATTGTATGACAGGGAAGGAGGGGCCGTTTATTCGTGATGATACGGCCCGCCGTTCAGTATTGTCATGGCCCGGTATAACTGTTCCACAAAGATGAGCCTGATCATCTGGTGGGAAAAGGTCATGCGTGAAAGGGATAGTTTCTCGTGTGCCGCTTCATAGACTTTGGGGGAGAAACCATACGGTCCGCCGATAATAAAAACAAGCCGTTTGTTTACGGTGTTCATCTTGCGCTTCATATAGTCTGCGAACTCTATGGAGCGCATTTCTTTTCCACCCTCGTCCAGCAACACCACCACATCGCCCGGCTGAAGGGCTTTTAATATCAGTTCGCCTTCTTTCTCCTTTTGTACTTCGAAGGAAAGGCTTTTGGTATTCTTCAATTCGGGAATAACCTCCATTTCGAACGAAAGATACCGACGCGTACGCTGTATATAATCATTGATGGCTGTGATGAAGTGCTGTTCTACGGTTCGTCCTACGACGAGCAAAGTCGTTTTCATGTGAATTACTGATTTTCGTGCAAAAATAATTCTTTCCTGTGAGAATGCCGCCTTTCTCTGTGCATTATTTATTTCATCCCATGAGACGGAATAATCCGTCTCATGGGACAAATAAATTCATCTCGTGAGATGAAATAATCCGTCTTGCGGGACGGATAAATTCATTCCGCAGGACGGATTATCCCTTCCATGATGGCTGTGTTTATGGAAGGTTAATAAAATAAAACCGGCCTTTTTTCTTGTTATTTATAAGATTTGCTTACCTTTGCCTATCATTAATACTTGTGAAAATGAATAAACGAGTAGTAATATTATGGGTCTGTTTCTTTGTCTGGGCGGTCTCGCTTATGGCACAAGACGTGCCGGGAGGAGTGGTCGCCGCTTTTAAAAAAGGAAATTCTCAGGAACTGAACGGGTATTTGAGTGACAAGGTAGAGCTGATTCTTGAGGATCGCTCCATCAATGCAGACCGCCGGACAGCAGAGGGGAAGATGGCAGCGTTCTTTTCCGGCAATCAGGTTAGTGGATTCACAGTGAATCATCAGGGCAAACGTGATGAGTCGGGGTTCATTGTCGGCACGCTGACAACTGCGAACGGAAACTTTCGGGTGAATTGTTTCTTTAGAAAAGTGGCAAATAAATATGTAATACACCAAATAAGAATAGATAAAACAAATGAATAAGGAAGAAGAATTGATTGACAGGTTGATTGACCTGGCCTTTGCCGAGGATATAGGCGACGGTGATCATACCACCCTTTCATGTATCCCTGCTACGGCAATGGGCAAATCCAAGTTATTGATTAAAGAAGCCGGTATCCTTGCCGGTATCGAGGTGGCCAAAGAAGTGTTCCGCCGCTTCGACCCTGCGATGAAAGTGGAAGTGTTCATCAATGACGGTGCTGAAGTGAAACCCGGTGACGTGGCTATGGTGGTAGAAGGCAAGGTGCAGTCTTTATTGCAGACCGAACGCCTGATGCTGAACATTATGCAACGTATGAGCGGCATTGCCACCATGACACATAAATATGCCGAGAAGTTGAAAGGTACAAACACGCGTGTGCTTGATACCCGCAAGACAACTCCCGGCATGCGTATTCTGGAAAAAATGGCTGTAAAGATTGGGGGCGGCGTTAATCACCGGATCGGCTTGTTCGACATGATTTTGTTGAAAGACAACCATGTGGATTTTGCCGGAGGCATTGATAAGGCCATTACCCGCGCCAAAGAATACTGCAAGGAGAAAGGCAAGGATCTCAAGATAGAGATTGAGGTGCGCAACCTCGACGAATTGCAGCAGGTGCTTGACTTGGGCGGGGTGGACCGTATCATGTTCGATAACTTCACGCCCGAATTGACAAGGAAAGCCGTTGAAATGGTAGCAGGCCGTTATGAAACGGAGTCTTCCGGCGGCATCACTTTCGACACCTTGCGCGACTATGCCGAATGTGGGGTGGACTTTATTTCGGTAGGTGCTTTGACGCATTCCGTAAAGGGATTGGATATGAGCTTCAAAGCCTGCTGATAAAGGCGAATATAATACAGGGGAAAGCCTCTCATAGGGAATACTGCCCGTTGTTGCAGGTCTATGAGAG
>ENA-OPMG01001747-OPMG01001747.1-human-gut-metagenome-genome-assembly--contig:-NODE-1747-length-11819-cov-2.373937_pt1 | contig 11819 bp, 8 predicted proteins | sample MGYA00241522_ERZ501741 | MGnify/ENA primary metagenome ERZ501741 (study PRJEB25962, sample SAMEA2042616) | human gut metagenome | biome: human gut; feature: human-associated habitat; material: faeces...
TAAATTCTGGTGTTAATGCTTCTTTTAAACATACAGCTTTCGCTGCGATTACATGCATTAAAGGACCACCCTGGATTCCTGGGAAGATAGCTTTGTTGAAGTTATATTTCTTATTCACTTCATCGCTTGATAAAATCATACCACCTATGAACAAAAATACAACCGATATCCACATGGAAAAACGATACCCCTTCTCTGCACGGTCCGACTGCTTTGCTCCCATGTTCTGCCCCACGATGGTGGATGGCATTGGAGGGCAGCGTGATCAGTCCATTCACTTTGTTGCCGATGCCATAAGCCGCCATGGCTTCCGTCCCGTAGACAAACACGTTTTTACTCATCAGCAGAAATCCCAGCTGCATGGTACTTCCGCCGATAGCGGTAGGCAGACCGATCTTAAGGATCATTCCCAGTTTTTCCTTTTGTAAACGCATGTATTTCCGGTTCAGGCAGATATCATTTTCCTGTCTGCACAGAAGTCCAAAAGCCACTATGGCCGGAATCGCTTTTGCCAACAATGTTGCCAGTGCCGCTCCTGCAGTCCCCAGATTCAGAATGATCATGAAAAACGGATCCAGGAACAGATTCAGCGTGATGCCACCCAGATTCAGAAACATAGGGCGTACCGTATCTCCCTGTGCCTGATGTACTGCGGAAAAAATGTTGACCATATATAAGAATGGCATATCCCAGATGACTACACGCAGGTAGACTCTTGCATAATACGCAGTTCCTCCGTCTGCTCCCAGCCAGTTCACAATCGCCGGTGTCCCCAGAAAACAGAGCGTAGCACAGACCACCGCAAATCCCATGGCACAGGCGAAAATCTGGTTTGCCATGGATCTGGCATCCTCTTTTTCCCCAGCGCCGATATACTGCGCAATGAGGACTGCACCGGCCACAGTGATGCCGCTGCCGAAATTCGTAATAATATTCTGCATCGGTGTCACAAGATTGATCGCCGCCAGTTGCTCCGTGCCGATCTTCCCCAGCCAATAAGTATCCGTCAGGTTATACATTGTCTGCAAAAAGCTGTTGATCACTACGGGAATTGCCAGAGACAGGATCGCTCTGATCAGATTTCCGTGCAATATCAGATCCGGATTATATTTTTTAGCCGTTTTCATCGCCATCACTCCTAAGTTGTTCTTATCTATGTCTTTCCAAATCTAAGTCGTATTATACGTCAATTTTTCAGTGGTTTCCACGGAGATTTTAGGGTTATATGTATTAAAACACTTTTTTATTATCTTTTTTATTTACATCATGGAAAGGCGCATCGCCAGACGGCAATGCAGATTCTTGTGCAGGCACAAATCAGTACTTGGCTCATCGTATACGCAAAAAATCCCTCCCACGGCATCTGCCTGCGGAAGGGATCTTATTCTTAATTCTGCGGTCAGGATCAGACTTATTTGATTACAAGGCTGCTCCAACCATCGCTGGGGATCAGAGAGATATAGGTCTTACCGGTATTGATCTGGATCTCCTCACCGGTCTTCGCATCATAGTAATGTGTGATAGCATTCTCGGAAGACTTGGTCCAGGTAACTTCGATAGCCTTACCCTGAGTAATGTAGTAACCGGAGCGTCCGGAGTCGATGGCATTGTAGATCAGGTAGCCTTCACCCAGTTCTGCAAAAGTGGTATCCTGCAGAATAACGTTCTCGAAAGTGAGCTGTGCATTGCTGTCAGCATCCTTGTGTGCAGAACCATACTCATAGTAATCATAGGTTCCGGTCTCTTCGTTGTACTTCAGAGTAGAACCGTTGTGCTTGAAAGGAAGCGCAATGGTAGTAGCGCTGATAGCATCACTTCTATCATCAAAGGTAACTTCTCCGTCTGCAAATTTGAAGTGAGGTCCCTGATAGTAATCATTGTAAGTAGTGGTATACTTGGAATTTGCAAAACGCTGCTTCAGACCGTCATAGGTCTTGCCCTTCTGGCTGTTGGTATAGGTATCATAAGTAATATACTCGGTAAACTCAGTTGCCTTACCATTGTTGAAACGGGCGAAACCACCACTGAAGTTAGCGGAATAATCTTTTGCTACCCAGTCATTGATGAAGTAAGGGCCACCATCATGGCAGAGAACTGCGTTCCACTCAGCTGCCAGCATGAAGTTGGTAGGACGTGCACTACGAATACTACCCAGCTGCTCGATCTTCTCCCAGTCCTTTACGACTACCATGAAACGTGTAATTCTGTCGTTCAGAGTACTGTTCATGATCTCATATACAACATCTGCATCTGCGGTGCCGAAATGAGGCAGTGCGGTTCTCTCGTTATCTACCATTACCGCGATGGGACGCTGATCCTTCAGATCCTCATCGATCCACTCGTTGGTAAGTTCGCTGCGATAGGAGTGCTCCGGTGCAACTTCATCTGCGGAAGACTCAGTTGCGGCAGGCTGCTCTACCTCCTTGGTATCGGTAGCAATAGGCTCTGCTTCTACGGTCTGGATCGGAGAAGAGATCGGCTCACTGTTCCCCCAGCCGGTCAGAACGCCTACTGCAAGTAAAATTGCTGCAAGTACTTTCTTTTTCATGAATGTTTCCTTTCATTTGTTTGTTCTATCCGATCTTTCGATCGACACTCTAAAATACATTGTATCCCTAAAGTCCTATGTTTGTCCACCGAAAATTCTTAAGATTTTCTTGAGATTTTATTTCGCAAAAAATGACATCTGGCAGTTGTATGCTGATGTCATTTTTGCTTTCTATAATTATTACTTATTATTCTTTTACAGCCCCGATATTTACTCCCTGTACAAAATATTTCTGGCAGAATGGATAAATGATCATAAACGGCAGAATTGCTACGATGACTGCTGCATTTTTTACTGTATTTTCCGTAGCTCCTTCTACCGCAGACGGCAGATCACTTCCCATGATCAATGCCCGCAGTTTCATCTGGAAGTTATATAAATTTGAATTCGTGATATACAGCTTATAGTTCGTGTAATCATTCCAGTATCCCACGGCATACATCAGTCCGATGGAAGCCAGTGCAGCCTTCGACAACGGCAATACGATTTTATACAAAATTTTAAAATGAGAGCAACCATCAATCTCTGCGGATTCCATCAGGCTGACCGGAATTCCCTCAAAGAAATTCTTCATCAGCACCAGATTATATACATTGATTGCCGGCAGCAGGATCACTCCCCACAAGTTGTTTGTCAGATGGAAGTCCTTCATTACCAGATAAGTCGGGATCATACCTCCGTTAAATATCATGGTAAACAACAGCACATTGGCAATAAATGCCCGCCCCGGCATCTTCCACTGAATCAGCACATACGCCCCAAGTACTGAGATCAGCAATCCCATGATCGTTCCCATAACCGTTGTGTAACAGGAAATCAGGAATGGTCTGAGCATCGTCGGATTGGTAAAAATTGATTTATACCCTGCGAACCCGAACTGCTCAGGAAACAACTTCATGCCATAAGCCGTCTTCAGATCAAAAGAGTCCACCAGTACTTTATATACCGGGATGATCATCACCAGCGAAAATACTGTAAATATTACGATCAATACGATATCAAAAATTTTCACTTTCTTTTTCATCATACAATACCTCTTCCTCTCGTCTTATGGCTTACCCTGTTACATACCAGTACCAGAATACAGCTTATAATAGAGGAAAACATACCGACCGCTGTCGTATACCCATAATCCGGAATTGCACCGGAGTTAAATGTCTGCGTATAGATATAAGTCTGCAATACATCCGATACCTTGATAACGGCATCATTCTGTAATACGAAAACTGACTCAAACAAATTCATAACTTTCGCCAGATTCAATACAAGTACCGTCACGATTGTATTATTCAACGCAGGCAGGGTAATATAGATCATCTTCTGGAAACGGTTTGCCCCATCCATCGACGCTGCTTCATACAATTCCGGACTGATTCCCGCCAGCGTTGCCATGAAAATAATCGTTCCCCAGCCTGTATCTTTCCAGACATTAATTATGTAATACGAAAATCTCCACCATTTCTGGTCTCCGAGGAAATATATATTATCCGTGATCAAGTGTAATTTCATCAGGACATCATTGACCAATCCCGCAGATGTCGGAGACAGGATCATGGAAAATATGGATGCTGCCACTACCCAGGACATAAAATGCGGAATGTATACAATTGTCTGAAATACCTTTTTCAACTTTAAAAAAATCAATTCATTCAATAATACCGAAATAATAACTGCCGCACCGGTATTCAAAATCAGCTTTGTAATACTCAGCACCAGCGTATTGCTGAACGCCTTCCAAAACCCCGGCATACTGAACATTTTTACAAAATGCTTCATTCCTACAAAGATCGGATCATTGATTCCTTTATATGTAAAAAAGGCATAACGGATACCAAACATAGGAAGATAATAAAATATCAATGCTGCCACCAATACCGGTGTCGCCATCAGATAGACTCCCCGATATGCACGGGCGTGCTTGAACGCGGTTCCCCCAGGTGTCCTCTTAGGCAAAGTTTTTCCTTTCTCTTTCACAACGTTTACCCTCCGTTCCGGCTACTCTATATCAGCTATTCAAAAATCCCATATATTCGTTGTACTTTGTCTCTTCTGTTTTATTCATATGTATGGTCAGTCCATCCTCTGAGAAATAGAGACGGATGCGGATGGATGCAACACTTTCTCCGATCAGCCAGCAGAAGATAAACAGCGTATTTTGATCCATCCAGGCTCCGGATGAAGCACATTTCTCCTTGTATATAGGGAACTCTCCCTCTTCCAGATGTCCGATTCCAAAGGGAAGCTGACATTCTCTTCCTTCTATTTCATACGAGAGTACTCCTTTTTGATCCGCATCGGAAAAAGTCACACCACACCATGTAAATCCATACTTATTTCGGAGCAGCGGATATTTTTTCCCGAAATCTGCACAAGGTTTTCCTTCAAATACCGTACGCAGCACAGGCAACGTTGTTTTCTCCACATCGTTTTCCGGGAAACAATCCTTCAGCAGCACTTCTCTCACTGCGGCAAGTATCATCTGCTCGGCTCCGCCCATACCCTGTGTATCTGCTGTCGTTACAACGACGAGATCCATTTCCGGAACTGCCAGCATTATCTGACCGCCCAGCCCCAGCATTGCAAAAGTCCCCTCCATCGGGATCCAGAACTGATATCCATACCAGCGATCATCGCCATCAAGCTGTGTTGCCGTTCTCGGTTCTGTCGCTCTCGCTGCATAGGATCCCTTTTCCTGCTTTAACAGCATACAGCCGGTACGCAGCAGATCCTCGGGAGTAGCCATCAGGCCACTCCCTCCCATAGAGGTTCCAAAGGGATCCTCTATGATATAAGACTCCTCGCTGAAGCCATTCTGGCGCAGCAACTTTTCTTTCAGGTAATCCAGCATCTTTTCACCGGTCAGTTTTTCTACCAGCGCACAGAGCACATGGGAGGATGAGGTATCATACATAAAGAGAGTTCCGGGTCTGTGGGTGGGTTCTGTCTGGAAAAAGCTCCTCACCCAGTTTTCCGTTGTGCTGGTCTTGTTATAAGTTGTCATATTGTAACATGTCTGCATTTTCAACATATTTTCTATCGTCATCTCTGCCAGCCAAGGATGCACTCTCCCGGGCAGATATTCCGGGAAATAATCACAGATAGGATCCTGCAGGGAAATTTTCCCTTCCTGCTCCAGCAATCCGATTGCCAGTGAAGTAAAACTTTTAGTCACAGAAAACATTCTCTGCAACTTATTACGGCAATAGGGTGCATAATATTTTTCAAACAATAGGTTCCCATGTTGTGCGATCAGCACACTGTGTAAAGGAATTTTTCTTTTTTCCACTTCTTTTACAAATTCCTGCATATTCTGTTCCGTCAGTTCTCTCATTTTAGCTGCCATACCATAACCTCCCATGCTGTCGCCTTTTTATTTATTATTCAGGGAATCTACGATTGCCTGAGACCATTCGGCTCCGCCTTCCTGTTCAAACCGCTTGTATCCCTCTTCCACAGAAACACCCTGTACCACGCAGTCCGCAATAATAGAGTTCTTCAGGCTGGTCAGATCGCCGTTATACTGGCTCATCATATCTGTTGTTACCGGCAAAGGTGCCGTCTTGTTATTGGCATTAAAGATTTCCATCGATTCCTCTGTATATTTCTTTACGGGAACCAGTCTCTCGGTCAACGGACAGATATTGGTATCTCCCATAATGATGGTCGTATACTGTACTCCGGGCTGGGAACGCATCTCCATCATATGGAACTCTCCATCCTGATACGTATTGCCACATACTGTTTCTGCCTGTCTGGACCAATGAACGCCTTCTACTCCATAGATCCACAATGTTTCCATGTCTCCATCATCAAAAATGCTTTCCAGAAAATATTTGAATACGCCTTCCGGATTCTTACAGGAAGAAGTAATCGCATACACCGGTGCACATCTCTGCCAGTATTTTCCAACCTCTGCGATAGGCGGCATAAATACCAGTTCGCTGTCCTGTCCATTCGCAGCCAGTCCATCCGACAGCTGATCAGACCATCCGCCTGCCCAGTAAGTAAATGCTCCGAACTCCCCTTCCATGAATTTGGTACGGCAGTTGCTGGTCGCATTCGTCAGAGATTCCTTATCGATATAACCCTTGTTGTAAGCATCCTGTAATCTCTTGATCGCTTCCTTCATGGAATCCTCGGTAAATCCATCTCTCCATACGCCATCCTCTCCCTGATAGAAAGAAGGATATGCATCCTGATAGAATTCCGGCAGATAATTGGTATAAGGAGCTTCATTTCCTACAAATCCGGCTGCGGATACACCAATGGTATTTCCATTGATACCGTCTCCATCCGGATCACCGTTGCTGAAAGCATCCAACATTTCCAGATACTCTTCATACGTCGTCGGAATGTCCAGTCCACAGTTATCCAGCCACTGTTTTCTGAGGAAAGTCATACATCCGCCACCTCCGCCAAGTGCCAGTCCGTACAGATGTCCATCCAACATATTGCCTTCTACGACACTCACATCCGTGTTGGGATTCTTCTTCAGCTCTGAATTGTTCCAGGCATCCGTCATATCCCAGAGAGCTCCCTCTCCCGCATATCCGGAATAATAGGAAGATCCAAGGATAACGACATCTGGCCAGTTCTCCGGTCCGCTGGCAAAGGTCTGTCCCAACACATCATAGTAGGCATTGTGATCCGGTTGGATGACTTCCAGTTCGATTCCTGTCAGTTCTTCCCATTTATTGACCCATTCTTCCTGACCGTCTGCCAATGTCGCCTGGAAAGTTCCGTCTACCATAATCGTAATCTTTTCCGGTTTCTCTACATCATCTGCAACATCTGCAACATCCCCGGCAGTATTTCCTGCCTGTGCATCGCTATCTGTCTTTCCTGTATCATTTCCCGTATTTTCAGCAGAGCTCCCACACCCTGTAAATATCATGGAACATACGGTAACCGCAACCAGTGCGACTGATAATAACTTTTTCTTTACCATAAATAACCTCCGTCCATATTCTGTTATCTTCTCTGTTGTTTCTTGTTTCTTATTTTGTTTTGTTTCTTTGCTGCTTGATTTGTTGATTATTGTCACTTCGGCGCCGGAAGTATCAATGTGCTTTCATTATATCTGTCATTTTGCACAATTTAAAGTCACATATTTCAAGATTTAGTGTATATATTTTTTGTTATTAGAGGCTCATTTTTTATGTCAATGATACACATTTTATTTTATTACATTCCATTTCATTGCCTTTTTCACCTATTATGATACTATAATAATATCTCTCAGGAGGGTTTTTGTTATGAATTCCAGAAAAAATAAATACTTCATAAAATTGATAACATCCTACAGTCTGCTCTTGGTCATTGTGCTCATTCTGGGAATTGTTTTCCATTTTATTCTTTCGCATAATGCAAAGCAGGAACTATTGAATGAAAATATGCTTTCTCTTAAAAATGTATCCGAGCAATACAGCAACTGCTATGCGAATATTTATCTGATTTCCAAGCGAATGGCAAATAATTCCAGCCTTTCCCGCCTGGCGGAAGCCGATCAGGGGGAACGAGCGTTTTATTATAATGCCTATATTACCAAACAGGCTCTGGTAGATATGTATTCTGACTATTCACTCCAGCCAATTCAGACCTATTATATCCATCTGCGTCATACAGACTACATAATCAGCTATAATGATTTTGAGAATCTCTATTCCTTTTATAAAAACAATCAAATGCTGGATCCCTCAAAATATGAGGAATGGAAGGAGACTCTGGAATCCTCAGACAATTATAACCATTTTCTTTCTCTTGACCATTTTGCGACCGAATATACACCACACAGAAAAAACTATTGTTATGCTGTCTCTCTGCAGAATTATACCTTCAAAAATATCAATGCTGACATCATTTTTGAGCTGAATGCTGATTATATGCAGCAAATGGTGGATTCTGTCGATCTGATGAAGAATGGCTGTCTCATCATCCAGGATAGCAGCAGTGACACTATGCTTACTTTCAGTAACAATGAAGCGCTGTTAAAAAAAATAGATGTTTCTCTGCTTTCCTCGTTAGATTATTCCGAACGGGGATATTCCAGCACAGTATTTCAGGGTGCTCCCGTCACAGTACTCTATACCTCCGCACAGACACCGAATCTGAACTATTATCTGATTGTTCCCACGTCCTACCTGAAAGCACCGGGAAACGGACTGCAGTTACTGTCTCTATTCGTTATCTTTCTCGGTGTCGTAGGAAGCTTTTTGATTATTGTTCTGTTGTCCAAGGCCAATTATAAACCCTATGAAGCAATGGAATATCGCCTGCGGGAAGTGAATTTCAACCACGAAGAGCTCATGCGGTTAAATGAGTCCCAAAAGATCACCCTCCGCAATTATTATTTTGATCAATTGATTCATGGTACGATTCTGAGTGAGGAAGAAGCTGCGTATGCCCAAAATTATCTTTCCATTTCCGCTAATGCCAATTCCTTTGCTATCTTATACTGTAATGTCTACCTGGATACTTTGGAGCTAAATAATGACCCTCAGGGAATGATCAACATCCTCTCCCCTGATTATGCGGATGTTATTTCCGATATCCTTTCCAGTTATTTTATACATTCCTATATCATGCAGAGTTCCCGAAATAGTGTTTATACTATTTTATTATATGACAGGGAAGAACTGGACAAGGTCGAAGATTTATTTTCACATGTTCATACTACACTATTGCAAGAATACAATATCTGGATTTATGGTGGATTAGGCTGTACAACCGACACCATCTCCTCCGTCTGGAAATCGTATCGCCAATCCAAAGAGGCTGTAAAACGTATCTCCAGCCCAGTGTACCTGTGTCTGTATCGTGAGATTTTGGAATTTCAGGATTCCTTCTTTTATCCTAATGAGGTTGCGGATCAGCTATATAATTTTGTAAAATCCGGTAACTTCAAACAGACAAAAACAATTTTTAATTTTATAAAGGACGAAAATTTTAAGAAACGAAAACTTAATTCCAGACAAGTGAAATGGCTTTTAGAAAATATAGAAATTACGTTATTGAAAGTAATCAGGGATAACGACATTTCCTATGATGACTCAAGCTTAGCCGGTCTGTCCGAAGATTCTACCCTGAAAAATTACGAGCAGATTGCTCTGGAATTATGTGAAAAAAACAAGCAACCGGAAAACGACAACCAGCTGATTGTGCGCATTCAGGCTTATATTGATGAGAATTATGGGGATCCATCCTTATGTTTAAGCAGAATATCGGACCTGTTCCACATCTCCGAGAGTTACTTTTCCTTCCTTTTCAAAAAAACAGTAGGGGTAAACTTCTCTACGTATCTGGAACAGGTCCGCATGACGCAGGCAAAACATCTGCTGGAAACAACGAATATTAAAATAACAGATTTATACGTGGCGGTCGGTTACAACAATCTGACCAGCTTCCGCCGTGCATTTAAGAAAAAATACGGTGTAGCACCCAATGCCCTTCGAGAATAACTACTTATTCTTTTTCGGTTGCTTTCTCGCGCAGCACTTCCTCAAACTGTTCGATGGGTACCGGTTTGGAATAGTAATATCCCTGCTGCCAGGTAGATCCAAATTTCTCGATATAGTCGCTGACTTCCTTATCCTCAATACCCTCAATACAGGTTTCGGTGTTTGTCCTCCTGGCATAATCCACGATAGACTGCACCATGGCCTGATTCTGAGGTTTTTGCTTAATATCACGGATGAAGCTCATATCTACCTTCAGTTCGTCAAAAGGAAGCTCCAGCGCCAGACTTAAGGAACTGTTGCCTGTTCCGAAGTCATCCAGTGCGATCTTGATCCCCTGGGAATGGAAAAATTCTACCTCTCCGCGCAGGAAATGAATATCCAGATCTCTGCATCGTTCTGTCAATTCGAGGCAAAGCTCCTCCGGCTTCGCACCGGTCTCTTTTAAAATATTCATAACAGCACTGCGGAACTCTCTGCGCTCCAGCTGTGCCGCCGCCACATTGACATTGACGAAAAAGCCTTCCGTCTCCTCGCGCAGCTTCTGTACATCCGTAAGTGCTGTCCGAAGGATCCAGTTCCCCAGATCAAAAATACAGGGATCCTGTTCCAGCCACTCCATGAACACACCGGGGGACACCATCCCGTAAGGCTCCAGTTCCCATCGGAGCAGCGCTTCCATTCCCCGGATCTTGCCGGTCTTCGTATCGGCAATCGGCTGATAGAACATCCGGAAGCCTTCAAAGTTATGCGTAGCACACTGATGGATCACACCGATCAGTTCAAACTGGTTCTCGTCACTGCCACAGACCTCATCATTAAAAATCACCAGCTCTCCGTGATGCTCAAGCCGGGAATGGTTCAACGCATAAGTCAGACGGCTGCGGACCGCGTTCGTCTCCTTCATATAAGGTTCCATAAATATTGCGCCGGCAGATACCTTCAGAGGGATCTTTTTCCCCTCTACCTCTGTATTTTCAAAAGCTTCTACGATCTCATCGTATATCTGCTGTAGTTCCTCTTTGGATACATTTTTAAAGCTGATCACAAATTTCGCACCGGAGAGCCGGTATACATATCCTTTTCCCCTTAACAGGCGCAACAGCTCCTGTGCCGCACAGTTCAGAATCTTATCCGAAAAAGCGGCACCGTACATAACATTGATATGACTAAACTGATCCAGTCCGATCTTCAGCAGAGTCCCCTGTCCGCTTTCCTCCAGGAATTCCCTGATCTCCCGATCCAGCGCCGGTTCCGTATGCAATCCGGTAGTCGCATCCACCTCGTCGGAAATACCGTAGTTGTTATATCGTATTACGATCACAAAAGGCTTTCCATCCTTATCATTCAGCATTTTCGCCCTGGCACTGATCCGGTTGTAGGTGCTTCCGTCACGCACCCGGTACCCCCCGGGCTCGTCCATATTTTTCCCGGCAACTCTCTCCTGGAATCCCCTCCGGAAATCCTCCAGATCATCCGGATGAATCGATCTTTTTGATTTTTCTTGTCCGCGGATGGTATAGTTCTCCTGCATACCAAAATATTCCATCGTCTTCTCGGACCACCATGTCACGCCGTTCCGCAGATTGGTTATGGATATGTAGGACTTTTTCGCCAGAGAAGTAATGGCTTTTACAATATCCGGGAACAGGATATCCATTTCCTCCCAGAATTTCTGTTCATCATATGTATTGATACTCATGTCTCCTCCCGACACTTTCTTCTGTATGCCCACAGTCTCTGAATAGCATCCCTAATGTGAATGATGTCGGGGTCAAAAGCCCCCGACTTTGATGCCTACGGATTGTTCCGTGCTA
>ENA-OPMG01001785-OPMG01001785.1-human-gut-metagenome-genome-assembly--contig:-NODE-1785-length-11605-cov-5.578355_pt1 | contig 11605 bp, 10 predicted proteins | sample MGYA00241522_ERZ501741 | MGnify/ENA primary metagenome ERZ501741 (study PRJEB25962, sample SAMEA2042616) | human gut metagenome | biome: human gut; feature: human-associated habitat; material: faeces...
GCTTCCAGGTATTCTCTCTTTCCGGCATCCGCAAGTTACGCGAAGAGGGCGTGGAGTTCCGCTCGCACATTGACGGCTCGAAGCACTTGTTCACTCCCGAACGGGTGATGGACATCGAGCGTACCATCGGTGCCGACATCATGATGGCCTTCGATGAGTGCGCCCCCGGTACTTCCGACTACAACTATGCCAAGAAGTCCATGGAACTGACTCACCGCTGGCTGGACAGATGTTGTGCCCGCTTCAACGAAACGGAGCCCAAGTACGGCTACAACCAGTCGCTCTTCCCCATCGTGCAGGGATGCGTATATCCCGACTTGCGCCGCCAATCGGCCGAATACATCGCCTCAAAGAATGCCGACGGTAATGCCATCGGCGGACTGGCCGTGGGCGAAGCTACCGAGAAGATGTATGAGATGATTGAGGTGGTCAACGAGATTCTGCCTAAGGACAAGCCCCGCTACCTGATGGGTGTAGGTACTCCGGTCAACATTCTGGAAGGCATCGAACGCGGTGTGGATATGTTCGATTGCGTGATGCCGACCCGTAACGGACGAAACGGTATGCTCTTCACCAAAGACGGTATCATGAACATGCGTAACAAGAAATGGGAGAACGACTATTCGCCCATCGAAGCTGACGGAGCATCTTACGTAGACACGATGTACAGCCGTGCCTACCTGCGCCACCTGTTCCACGCACAGGAGCTGCTGGCCATGCAGATTGCCTCCATCCACAACCTGGCCTTCTACCTCTGGCTCGTAGGTGAAGCCCGCAAGCACATTATCGCCGGCGACTTCTCTACCTGGAAACCGGCCATGGTGAAACGTTTATCTACCCGATTGTAATTGTAGTTTACGACGATAAATATGAAACACAATGTGTTCCAGTTGTTCCGTTCCTACCTGCAAGCCGGAAAGGAACAACTGAAAAATTTAAAAGGAAACCCGTTCAAGAAGAAATGGTTGAAACGGCTGGACAGGTACATCATCGTGAAGTTCCTGGGTACCTACTTTTTTGCCATCGCCCTGATTATCTCCATCGCCGTGGTGTTCGACATCAATGAAAACATTGACGACTTCATCAACAACAAGGCGCCTATCAGTGCCATCATCTTCGACTATTACCTGAACTTCATTCCTTACTACACGAACCTCTTCAGTCCGTTGTTCGTATTCATTGCCGTGATTTTCTTCACGTCGAAGCTGGCAGAGAACTCCGAGATTATCGCCATGTTCTCCACCGGAATGAGCTTCAAGCGCCTGATGGTGCCCTACATGATTTCGGCCGCTATCATCGCACTGGTCACCTACGTGCTGAGTACCGAGGTGATTCCTACCGGTAGCGTCACCCGACTGAAGTTTGAGCAAGTGTACAAGAACAAGAAGCGGGCAGACTATGTGCGCAACATCCAGCTGGAGGTAGATACGGGTGTCATTGCCTACATGGAGCGCTATGAGGACTACAACAAGACGGCTTACCGCTTCTCGCTCGACAAGTTTGAAGACCACAAGCTGGTATCGCACCTCACGGCCCGCCGCATTACGTACGACACCACCACCGTGCACCGCTGGATTATTAAGGACTACATGATCCGTGAGATGAAGGGCATGCGTGAAACCATCACCCGGGGCGACCGTCTGGACTCCATCATCAACATGGAGCCGCAGGACTTCCTCATCACGCGCGGCCAGCAGGAAACGATGACCAGTCCCCAGCTACGGGAGTACATCGACAAGCAGAAGCAACGAGGCTTCGCCAACATCAAGGTGTTCGAAGTGGAATACTACCGGCGCATTGCCACCTCGTTTGCAGCCTTTATCCTGACGGTCATCGGGCTCTCGCTTTCGTCACAGAAACGGAAAGGAGGTATGGGACTTCACTTGGGAATCGGTATCGGACTGAGTTTCTCCTACATCCTGTTCCAGACCATCTCGTCCACCTTCGCCATCAACGGAAATGCGCATCCGAACCTGGCCGTGTGGATTCCGAACATCCTGTATCTGTTTATTGCGATTTATCTCTACCGCAAGGCACCGAAATAAATATAGAAAGACATTCTCCCAATTATACTGTGTCAATTGCGAGAATGTCTTTCTTTTTCTATGACTGGCTATCTTTATTCGTTCCATGAAATTGATTTTTCTTCAATCAAGCTGTCTGTCTTTTTATTCAACTCCCCCATCTGATTACCCAAATATGAATAAAGAGCATTAACCAGTGTCGTTTTATCCGACAAGCTCATTTTCAATGATAAAGAATCTACCAGTGACTGTACTCGAGCACCTGACGTATTAAACATTTCCCCCAACAGCACTCTCTCTTTATCTGTCATACAAGTTTGAGTATCCATAAACATCACTATGGGAGACAAAATACTATCCACAGCATGCATTCCTAATGCAATAGACTGCTCCAATACTATTTTTGAAGAATGCTCTGGATAAGCATTCGACGGGTACATGACACTATCGTCCGACGCTACGAATCGAGACTCCACACGCTTTAAAGAATCATCCTGAAACGGAACCGTCATTACAGAATTATTGTTGCGCCACATCAAGCTCCACCCTATCAAACCTATACATATTGCCCATACAGCTCCCTTTTGCAGATTCTCCAGGAAATGTATATCCTGCAAAATCTCATCTGTATTCTGATACCTTTTTTCATATCCTCGAACGCATTTCCAACCTATGTATTTATAACCCGGTCCAATATGCAATTCCTGAATGATTTTTCCTAAACTGAACAAATCATTCCGACAATCAGGCACATGACTACACCGCTGTTCGGGTGCCATGTACTCTTCAGTGCCGGCAGGTTGCTTCAGAATACCATAGGAATCTGTATCGGATAACCCAAAATCCAAAATCTTTGCATTGTGTCCATTGGTAGTGATTACCACATTGCCGGGTTTCAGGTCACGGTGTACCACCTGCATGCCATGAATATATGAAAGAGCAGAGAGCAATTCCTTTACAATTCTGATTTTTTCTTTCTTCGGATGTTTCGACAAAAGATACTCTTTCAATGATATTCCTTCGATATACTCAAAAACAATGCAATCACCAAGTTTCGGAACCCATTCCCAGCCAATGGTCTGTACGACATTAGGATGAGTCAGCTTTATTGCAATGTCAAATTCTTTCTTCAAGAGCTCTTTATACAGTAACTGATTACGAACCTCAGGCTTCAGCGATTTCAGCACATACCATTTACCATATCTTTTGGCTTTTACAAGCAGATTGAATCCTTCGGCAGAAATCTCGGACATTTCAGTAAAAACATGATCTACCGAAAATGAGCCGGCATTCAAAAAAGCAGATGTGTCATTCGCAGAAGATTCAGAAATCATATCCGATAATTAGAGTTAATTCTATTTTATCACAAAGATAAACATTTATCCAAAACCCAAACAAAGTAAAATGGAATATAAAAATCCGGTTTATTCCTGAGAATGACTCAGAAGCAAACCGGATTCTTCAGTCAAAAAATTATACAAGGCTATTTATTCCCATAGATATCATTTATCATATCCATACTTTTTTTGCTCGCATCCAACATTTCATTAGATGTTTCCATGATATCATTCATTCCTTTCATCGCTTTTCCCAATGAGTTAATGCCATTCTCCAAGTCTTCCAGCTGCTGATCTGAATCTCCGACATAAGTCACGGATAGGTTTTCTAAAGAAAATGAATTTGTTTTTGTCATAACATCCTCTGCGTATTCATCACCAAATTCATTCACAAATACAAAATCCTGCTCTGTTCCAGGTTCAGAAGACAAGAAAGTAATCATCTTGTCGGTTTCTCCGTCTGCCAGAGTCATCTGGCTGTATCCATCCACTAAACCCATTCCATCCTCATCTTTGAGTCTCAAGATCAAACCGGATACACCTTCTATTTTCTTCTCGACTGTTTGCTCAAGTTTAAGCCTAACCTTAATCTTGACTCCATCATCGTATTTTAGTTTATAACTTCCCGGAACGACGCAAAAGAGACCGGAATTTTCACCGTAGACTTCAGATTGAGAAACCGTAATAGAAACAGATGCCGGCACTGATTCTGTCTTTTCTGATTTTCCAGAAGAACAAGACACGGCAAGCAATATAAGGGTAAACCCTAAAAATAGTTTTTGCAATTTAATCATAGCTGTGTTGTAATAGAATTAGAAATTAGATGCCCCCATACTTTCAAACGCGGTGTAAATGCAATACAAACAGACTGAAAGTTTTAAAAGTGTACCTATCAGATAGGTAGAAAAAGCGGCAAGAGACGGGCGAAAAGAGAGTCGGAAGCTGCGGCGAGCCACAGATTCACCGATATAGGCAAGCAAAAAAGGCAATAATACAAGACCCGTTACCAATATCAGTACTTTAGAAGAAATCACCTCGGTGTAATTTATCATGGGCCATATCACCAGCACACCAATCAATGAACCTATTATACATCCCCATTTTCCAGCTTTTCCATAGTCTGAAATCAACCGTGTGATTCTGGGCACGTAAAAGTCCAGCACTTTACATAATACAACGGCTAACGCACATATTACCAGACTTAGCGTACTGAACGCTTGCACATCCGTACAAAAATTCATTAATAAAATACCTGCAAAAGTAATAATCGGCCCTGGAAGACGATGAATAAAACATCCCAGGAGTCCCGTAATCATCAGCAAAAAGCTTAAAACAATCCAGACTATTTCCATAATTGTTACATTTAAGTTATACATACATTTTAATTGTGATGCAAACTTAGATATTATATACTGTAACACTTTGGTCCATTCTGGTCCTTATCTCTTTGCACGTATCAAAGAATAGAATCAGACTTGTTCATTCTGTAGCTCAAAACGTATTCCGTTTACTTTTCCAGCCACATAAGATACCTCACTCATATTGTTTCGCAGCAATCTGTCAATATACAAAGGCTCCCCTTCCATAAAAACGCTGCAATAAAAAAGGTCCCCAGTTCTTAACTTCGTATTCTCAGCCCATAACACCTTAAATTTCTGATTTCCTTCATACTCAATCAAGCATTTCCGGTTCGGAAGCCATGTCAGGATAATTCTCTGTCCGATATTTATTGTTTCAGCTCTCAGGCAGCGTGAAAGGATGAAATTAGACTGTATCTGAACTGATTGCTTCCGTGAATCACAAAACTCATCCCAATCTTTATACCCTACATACTGTGACAATACATTTAATGTAGACAATCTAGGCCCTCCTCCTTCCTTCAAATATCCCCAGAAACGTTTCAGTGTAGTAGGACTAAGCATGACATGTAAACGAGAAAAAATCTGTTCGGATAGAAATATAAAGTCTTTTGGGGTAGAAAGTTTTCTACCTACAGCATCTTCTACACTTTTTCTCAGAAAAACAGTAAACGAGCTATCATTCATCATATAAATTTCATCTAATAATCGGCTTATATACGTACAAAGATATATATAATATTATTGCTGTCCGATAAAATCTATTCAGCAATACAATAAAAATGGCATACGAAGTGATTATGATTATCATCTTCGTATGCCATCTTACTTATTACAAGTCAAACAAGACTGCTTATTGCTTGTCTTTTACCGCACGGACTTTCATTCCGAAACAACGGTCATAACCATTCAACGAGCCATAGTCAAAGGCCATTGTAGCAATACTTTCGTCACACCAGCCCTTCATACCTGCGCCAAAAAGAAAACCTCCGTAACGATTTTCTTTATTACTGGAAGATTGGTGAATTTGTGTAGACAAATCACTAGTCCAATAATACAACCCCGTATATGGCCACCATGCCTTATCGAACTCCTTTATTTTAGGATGAGCACTTGCTTCCGAATCCGTTTTTTCACTACTACCATAATAACCTGTTTTAGGAAGAACAACGGTATTATTGGTCTCGTTTGAAGTAATCATCCAGGCTTCCACCTCTTCATAATAAGACTCGCCGGTTTCATGATTATACAGACGGATTTGAGTTGTACCCTCTACTGCCACCGTATTCGGACCATTAAACAAATCATCCATTTCAGCACTAGTCGGCATACGCCATCCATTTCCCCAACGCATCACAGCTACGTCATCGAAAGGTTCAAGACGTGTATGTCCATCCTGCGACTGTTTGTCTTTAGTCCACTGGTATTTTGTCAGCTTAAGCGTACCGTCAAAATAGTGATAGTGGTTATAATTGTAGTGAGTCTTACCCGACGTTTTTGCATACGGATAATAGGAAGCATCGTTCGTATAGGTTACACCGCCATACGTAAAGGATGTGTTTTCGTCATCTCCGGGATGGTCAATGGTCTTTCCTGTGAAAATCTCTCCCCACGCATAGTAACCTTCAATGTTTTCCTCTGCCCAGATAAGGTCGCCCATATCCACACCGGGATGCGGGTCTTCACTTGGTTCAGACTTCACACACATCAACGGATCATGACTATCCGCGAAGGCTTTCAGTTCTACATCGGTCCAAGTGTGTCCTTCGGTGTTCTGTGGCCAGATCCAGACTTCGAACGTATTGATGACTGGTTCTTCTTCACCACCCTGCTTGTTTCCGCCATACAGATTGTCAAGTCCGCCAACAATGATATCCATGTCACCGGAAATCGAGAGGTTCCCGTATTTGTATTCATTGATTTTGTTTCCTTTTTCATCCATGCCATAGCAACCCTCCAGATACGTTCCGTCGGTAGCACGGATAGCAAAATCATCAGCCTTGCATACAAAGTCCTCTACTCCCTTAAACGTCAGACGCAATTTTTCACATTCACCCACGCAATCTTCGTAAACGTGTATAGATACTTTAATGTAAGGAACGGTTCCGTTCGACTGGAATCCGGATGCTACATCATATTTGGCACAGACCGCCTCATTCTCGCCTACAGTCAACGTACCGCCACCGCGGGAGGTGCCTGACCGGGCTCCCACACTCATGTTAGTACCATTCGTGAATACGGATGTGACTTTAGACACCATAGACGCATCTTCGTTACCCAATGGGTAGACAACCGACGATTCCTCCGTACAACTACAAATTAATACAGCTCCCAAAATGAGGGAATAAAAACTGTTTCTTTTCATTGGTCGTTTTATTAAATTAAATCTTAATTGGAATTGTATAAAGATGCTTAATTTCAACGAGATACAAAAGTTGTTCGAGTTAAAAAAGCTCAATAAAGGAATAAAAAAGTCCGGCTATTAAAATATTTGGCTACGGACTCTTGTCATTCAGGTGCCACACCTCAATTTATCTCTCCACGACTTTCGAATTCACGACCTTCTTCCATTCACGCTTACGATGCAAATTCTCCTCATCACACAGACAGATATCGGTCATCAGCACACTCTCATTGATTCCATATCATCCTAAACAACAATGTCTTTATTTATCAATCTGACTCTCGGTAAACGGATCGGCACGATGCCCCATAAGGTCTATTTGTGAATACTCCCTGTCAAATTCCTCCATCTCGTAAGCCGTAAGCCGCACATGAGCTGCTCCCAGGAAATCATCGAGGTGGTTCGGATTCGTTGTGCCTGGGATGGGAGCAATCCATGACTTACGCGAAAGCATCCACACCAAGGCAAACTGGGCAGGAGTAATGTTCTTTCGCTCTGCCCATTTACGCACAAGTGACACAAGCGGCATATTATGTTTCAAGGCTTCAGGCGTGAATTGCGGCAATGTGGCCCGCCGGTCGGGTTTCTCAAAACGGCTTTCCTCATGAATCACTCCCGTAAGGAAGACCCGCCCCAACGGACAATATGGAACAAAACCAATGCCCAGTTCTTCCAGCGTAGGGAATATTTTGGTCTCCGGTTCGCGCCACCAGATGGCATACTCGCTCTGTACGGCCGAAAGCGGACAAACGGCATGTGCCCGACGAATAGAACGCGCACTGGCTTCCGACAATCCCCAGTGCAAGACTTTTCCTTCCTGCATCAGCTTCTTTACCGTGTCTGCTACCTCCTCTATCGGCACCTTCGGGTCCACACGGTGCTGATAAAGTAAGTCTATGTGATCCGTGCGCAAGCGTCGCAATGACCCTTCCACTGCCCGGCGAATATGATCAGGCCGGCTATTCAAGGCTGTGGGTTGCTTCTCTTCCACCCCGAAACCAAACTTCGTACCGATTTTTACTTTGTCACGAAAAGGAGCAAGTGCCTCGCCTACCCACTCCTCACTGGTATAAGGGCCGTACACCTCTGCCGTATCGAAAAAAGTAACTCCCTGATCATAAGCCCGACGAATCAAGGCAATCATATCCTTCTTTTCATACCGTCCACCATAGTAGCCTACCATGGGAAGACAGCCCAGCCCGATAGCCGATACATCCAGTCCGCCCAGATTGCGATGTTCCATATCTCCACGTACAGACTGCCCCTTACCATCCGATGACTGGGAGAAAACCTTCGATACACCAGTCCATGCACATACCGCAGAGAAGGCGGCTACAGACGACATCTTCAAAAAATCTCTTCTATCCATAATCTGAATTTTTTTACGAGCCACTACGGCTCAACAACTCTCGTAAAATTTCCATTTCGTTATCCGTCAGGCGGAAAGGGAAGCTTTCCTTTTCAGGCGCGGGAACCTCGGCTTCCTGCACTAAAAAGCATTGCATCACTCTTTCCGTAGTCGTGCGATAACGGTCTGCCATGAAGCAGACCACTTCATCCTCGTATAAATTGGCGGGAATGTCCATTGCTTTATCCATCTTTCTTGTTTTCTTGATACGGCAAAATTACCCCGACACGGGCAGAAGGCCGTAACAATACCACGGAAGGTCGTACCGTTTTTACGGATTTTACCTGCTCACGTGCGGCCAATTGGCTGAGATAATGTATTTTTGTGAAGGGACATCCCGACGAAAACAAAAGAATGGTTATGAGCAAGATTTTGAAAATAAGGAATGTAGGCGACTATAGCCAGTGGGTGGGACATACAGACACGCATCCGCTGGTCAGCGTCATCGACTATGCAGAAGTGTCTCCCGTGCGCCATTGCCTGAACAACTATAGCGTGTATGGCATCTTCTTTCACGACGAGGCAAACATCGACCTGGCCTATGGTTGCGGCAAATACGACTACAAGGAAGGAACCGTCATTTGTGTGGCTCCCGGACAGATAGGAGGAAAGGAAGACAACGGCGAGCTGGTCAACCTGACGGGATGGGCCTTGCTCTTCCATCCCGATTTGTTGCAGGGCACGGCACTGGAGAAGCATATCAGGGAGTATTCATTTTTCGACTACCGCGTGAACGAAGCCCTGCACATGACCGACGAGGAGCACGACATCCTCGTGTCGCTGATGCGCCAAATAAAAGATGAGCTACAGAAAAAACACGATGCGCTTCAGGATGCCATCCTCGTGGGCTACATCGAACTGATGCTGAACTTCTGCCAGCGTTTCTACAACCGCCAGTTCATCACCCGCAAGCTGGTCAACTCGGACATGCTCATGAAGTTCGACCAGCTCCTGCGCGATTACTACGAAGAGAAAATCCAGCTTACCTCGGGCATGCCCACCGTGCAATACTGTGCCGACAAGCTATGCATGTCGGCCAACTATTTCGGCGACCTTATCAAGAAGATGACCGGGGACACGGCCAGCAACTACATCCGCCAAGACCTCATCCAGCGAGTGAAGAACGAACTCGCCAGCGGGGCAAACATCTCGCAAGTGGCCTACGAATTAGGTTTCGAATACCCCCAGCACCTGAGCCGTATGTTCAAGAAGTTCTGCGGATATACTCCGACCGACTACCTCAGACAGATACAGAAAAAGCCCGGCTGCTGATTGTTTCGGCAACCGGGCTTTCCCGTCTCTGTGCGATACCGCATCGCGCATCACTTCAGGTACGTCTGGAAGAAGTGCGTAATCTTGTCAAAAGGAATCACATCCAGCCGGTCGTACAGGTCGACGTGATTGGCTCCCGGAATAATCAGCAACTCCTTGTTGTCGCCCTTCAGCTTCTTGAAGGCATCTTCACTGAAGTAGCGCGAATGGGCTTTCTCTCCGTGAATCATGAGCACGGCACTACGTATCTCGTCGCTATACGACAGGATGGGCATGTTCATGAACGACAAGGAAGAAGTCTTGTTCCACCCGTTGTTGGAGTTCAGCGAACGCTTGTGATAGCCGCGTGGTGTCTTGTAATATCCGTAATAGTCTTTCACAAACTGGGGAGCATCGTCGGGAAGCGGGTCTACCACCCCTCCTGCCAGCGCATACGTGCCCTTGCGGTAGTCTTCCGTACGCTGGGCGTTGAGCTGCTTGCGAAGCTCATAGCGCGCATCGGCATCCATGGCATCGAAATAGCCGTTGGCATTCACGCGGCTCATATCGTACATACCTGCAGGCTTACCTGCCAGGAACTTTGCCGCAGAAACTGCGCCTGTCGCAAACAGCTTTCTGGAATATGCCATATGGGAAAAGGTAATGACCTCATCCTGACCTGCAAAAATCACGTCATGGTCGCCGACAATCGTCCCGCCGCGCACTGCAGAAATACCGATTTCCTTTTCCGGGCGCTTCTCCCTGCGGGTCGATCTGTCGTAAACATATTCGTAATCGCCGCCAGCCGCCTGATTCATGACGTCCGCCAGCGCAATCGCCGTGCCGCCGGGAGCATCCAGCTTCTGGTTATGATGCTTTTCCACGATTTCCATATCATAGCCAGCCGCTGCCAGCACCGGAACCGCATCCTTTAACAGCTTCATCAAAAGGTTGATGCCCATGGACATATTTGCAGAGCGCAGGATCGCAACCTTGCCGGAAGCCTCTTTGACATGCGCAAGCTGTTCTTCCGAAAGTCCGGTCGTACATAAAACACAGGGAAGACTTTTTGCGACGCAGGTATCCAGCAGCCCGTCCACTGCTTTTGCATTTGCAAAATCGATCACAACGTCCGCTTCTACATCGCAGTCCTTCAGGGTTTTAAATACCGGATAGGTATTATGGACAGAATCACTCACATCCACCCCCGCAACGATCTCCATCTCTGCTTCCTTTGCGATCATCTCCGTAATGACCTGTCCCATGCGGCCATTGCAGCCGTGCATAATTACTCTGACCATGTTATCCTCCTTGTTCTGAACCTGGATTTTTTCTCTGTGGATTGCTCTGCTGTAACCCTCGCAATCCTGAAATGTAAAACAGACCGGAGCACTTTATGTCCCGGCCTGTCAAAAAGCCCTTATAATACACCAAATTTTTTCATTTCACGTTCCAGTCTTGCCGCATCTGCCTCTTCCATCTCTGTCAGCGGCATCCGCAGGGTTCCGGTGCACATGCCCTTTAACTGCATCGCCTTCTTGACCGGGATCGGATTCACTTCACAGAAAAGCGCTTGGACAAGGGGAACTGCCTTTAATTGCAACTCACAGCTTTCTTTTACCTTTCCTTCAAAATAAAGGCTACAGATCTGGTGTGTTTCCTGCGGCGCAACATTTGACAAAACAGAAATCACGCCCTTTGCTCCCAGAGAAAGCATCGGAACAATAATCGCATCCTCACCGGAATAGAGATCCACACAGCCATCTGCGATGCTCATGAGATGAGCTGTCTGGCTGATATTCCCCGTTGCATCCTTGACACCG
>ENA-OPMG01001787-OPMG01001787.1-human-gut-metagenome-genome-assembly--contig:-NODE-1787-length-11592-cov-3.433735_pt1 | contig 11592 bp, 10 predicted proteins | sample MGYA00241522_ERZ501741 | MGnify/ENA primary metagenome ERZ501741 (study PRJEB25962, sample SAMEA2042616) | human gut metagenome | biome: human gut; feature: human-associated habitat; material: faeces...
ATAATAAGAAGTTCTCATTCAGTAAGAAACGCGATTATAAAAATTGTTGTTTCAGTACTGAGTGAGGACTTCTTTTATTGTACAAAGGCTTTGCAACTGCAGCATAGAAATTTCATAGTATGGAAATTTTATAGTATGAAAATCCTGTAAAAAATTATCTGTAGTATTTTTGAAGGAAATTTTTTGATGAGTATGATGATCATATGGAAGTAAACATTTCAATAAAGCGTTCAGCAGCCTGAGAGACAGTAAGACTGTCATGCTGGGCAAGTATAAGCTGACGTTCGGGAAGAGGCTCTTTTAACATGAGTGGTGTCAGCTGATCATTTTCTTTTAACATATAATCAGGAACGCAGGCAATTCCCAGTCCGATCCGTGCCAGGTCCAGAAGCAGGTCATTACTATTTAACTCTACTTCAGGAAGAAGTTTGAGATTATGGGCTGTAAATGCCTCTCGCAGATATTCACTGGTGGTGCTTTTTGGGGAAAGCATCAGGATCGGATAGTTCAGAAGCTCCTGCAGTTCAGTCTGAACAGTGTGTACAGGAAAGTAATCCGTATTGGCAACGAATACATCGTGGAATTCTTTTAGCACACGTGTCTGAAAATGGCTGCCAAGTCTGGAATTAGGACAGTTGCATACAATCAGATCTGCCTGACCTTTCTCCAGAAGCTCTGCACAGCCGATGGAGGTACTGTTTGTGACTTTGATACGGACATCCGGGTAGGTCTGATGGAATTTCTGAAGATAATCAATGAGAAAATACCGGCAGATCGTATCGCTGGCAGCAATACGCAACTGGCCTTTCAGCAGATTGTCTCCTGACAGGAGAGATTCTCCCTCGTCCAGAAGCTGGAGAGCCGGTTTTACATGTTGGAGCAGAAGTTCTCCTTCAGGAGTTAACAATACTTTCTTGGTACTGCGGATAAAAAGAGGATGATTTAGCTTCTTTTCCAGAGTTTTAATGGACTGGCTGACTGCTGACTGGGAGATAAAAAGCTGGCGGGAGGCCTCTGAGAAGCTGAGGGTGGTGGCAACATAGTAGAATACTTTGTATAGTTCAAGATTAATATCCATAGAAATAAATCCTTTCATAAAATAATGTGATAATACAAATTGTCGGCAGCAATGGAACTTTAGAGCGTGTGTCTCGGGATTTTGGCATATTCATTCTAAAATATCTCATCGACAGTGGTGTGTGAACAGTGATTAATTAACTATATTAATAAAAAATATAAGATATATTAATTTTACTAATGATATTTCCTATGATACTATAAAGGAAGCAATAGTTCAAGCAGCAGGCTCACAGGAGTCGGGCTGCAAGATGCTTTAAAAGCATTTTTTCAACAATGCATACATAAGAAAGGAGTTTCTATGAGTAACGTAAGACGTGTCTATGTAGAAAAGAAACCGGCCTTCGCTGTACAGGCAAAGGAATTAAAACATGAGGTCAGCAGCTATCTGGGAATTAAATCCGTAACAGCAGTACGTGTGTTGATTCGCTATGATGTAGAGAATATTTCTGATGAAGTTTTTGATAAAGCATGCAAAACTGTTTTTGCAGAGCCACCTGTAGACGATTTATATCTGGAGAATTTTGAGGCAGCAGAAGGCTCCCACATTTTCTCTGTAGAATTTTTACCGGGACAGTTTGATCAGAGAGCAGATTCTGCTGTTCAGTGTGTGCAGTTCCTGGATGAGAACGCACAGCCTATCATCCGTTCCGCAACTACTTATGTAATTGAAGGAACTATCACAGATGAAGAATTTGATGCCATCAAGCATCACTGCATCAACCCTGTAGATTCCCGTGAGACAGACCTGCAGAAGCCGGAGACACTGGTAACTGTTTTCCCGGAACCGGAAGATGTTAAGATTTTTGACGGATTTAAGGAAATGCCGGAAGCAGAATTAAAGGAACTTTATGATTCTTTAAATCTTGCAATGACATTCAAGGATTTCCAGCATATCCAGCATTATTTCAAAGAAGAAGAGAAACGTGACCCGTCCATGACAGAAATCCGTGTACTGGATACCTACTGGTCTGATCATTGCCGTCACACAACCTTCTCCACAGAACTGACAGATGTAAAATTTGACGAAGGTGATTACAAAGCACCGATCGTAGATACTTACAAGAAATATCTTGCTGACAGAGAAGAACTTTACAAAGGTCGTAAGGACAAATTTGTCTGCCTGATGGATCTGGCTCTGATGGCTATGAAGAAACTGAAAGCAGAAGGAAAGCTTGCTGATCAGGAAGAATCTGATGAGATCAATGCCTGCAGTATTGTAGTTCCTGTAGACGTAGACGGTAAAGAAGAGGAATGGCTGATCAACTTCAAGAATGAGACACATAACCATCCTACTGAGATCGAGCCATTCGGTGGTGCAGCTACCTGCCTTGGCGGTGCGATCCGTGACCCGCTTTCAGGACGTACTTATGTATATCAGGCAATGCGTGTAACAGGTGCAGCAGATCCTACTGTTTCTGTAAAAGAAACTCTCAAGGGTAAACTTCCGCAGAAGAAACTGGTAAGAAGCGCAGCTCATGGCTACAGCTCCTATGGAAACCAGATTGGTCTTGCAACAGGTTATGTAAAAGAAGTTTACCATCCTAACTATGTAGCGAAACGTATGGAGATCGGTGCTGTTATGGGTGCTGCTCCGAGGCGCGCGGTTATCCGTGAGAATTCTGATCCGGGAGATATCATTATCTTACTTGGAGGACGTACAGGACGTGACGGTATCGGTGGTGCCACAGGTTCTTCAAAAGCGCACAACACAGAGTCCACAGCAGTCTGCGGTGCCGAGGTACAGAAAGGTAACCCGCCGACAGAACGCAAGATCCAGCGCCTGTTCCGCCGTGAGGAAGTTGCCCATATCATCAAAAAATGCAACGATTTCGGTGCGGGCGGTGTGTCTGTAGCAATCGGTGAGCTTGCAGACGGACTTCGCGTACAGCTTGACAAAGTGCCGAAGAAATATGCCGGATTAGACGGAACAGAACTTGCAATCTCAGAATCCCAGGAGCGTATGGCAGTTGTGGTATCTCCTTCGGATGTCAAGACCTTCTTAGGCTACGCAGCGGAGGAAAACTTAGAGGCAGTGGAAGTTGCCGTTGTAACGGAGGAGCCGAGACTTGTTTTAGAGTGGAGAGGCAAAGAGATCGTAAATATCTCCCGTGCCTTCTTAGACACCAACGGTGCGCATCAGGAGACCAACGTTGCAGTGGATATGCCGGTACCGGAGGATAATTACTTAAATAAGATCTCTACACCAAAAGTTGCAGATGCGGTTGCGAAAAATGATATGAAGGCAGCATGGCTTGCAGAGCTGGCTGATTTGAATGTCTGCTCCCAGAAAGGTCTTGTGGAGATGTTTGACGGTTCCATCGGTGCAGGAAGTGTTTACATGCCATTCGGTGGAAAATATCAGCTCACAGAAACACAGTCCATGGTGGCAAAACTTCCGGTTGTACATGGAAAATGTGATACCGTAACCATGATGGCATATGGTTTTGATCCGTATTTAGCAAGCTGGAGTCCGTACCACGGTGCGATCTATGCGGTATTAGAGTCCTTATCAAGAATCGTGACCGCAGGTGGTGATTATAAAAAGATCCGTTTTACATTCCAGGAATACTTCCGCAGAATGAACGAGGATCCGAAGCGCTGGAGCCAGCCATTTGCAGCACTTCTCGGAGCTTACAATGCACAGATCGGTTTTGGACTTCCATCTATCGGTGGAAAAGATTCCATGTCAGGAACGTTTAATGATATTGATGTACCGCCGACACTGGTTTCCTTTGCAGTGGATGTGGCAAAAGAGCAGGATATCATCACACCGGAGTTAAAGGCAGCAGGAAATGAACTGTTATACTTTACAATCGACAAAGACGAATATGACGTGCCGGTTTACGCACAGGTCATGAAACTTTATGATGCGGTTCATGTATTGATCCAGAAAGGTGCGATCGTTTCCGCATATGCGCTTGACGGAAAAGGTCTTGCAGCAGCACTTGCAAAGATGGCATTCGGTAACAAACTTGGCGTGACAGTAGATACCGATGTGACAACTGATACACTGTTTGCTCCGGGCTTTGGTAATATCGTGGCAGAAGTTCCGGCAGGCAAGACTGCAGAAGTTTACGGGGCACTGCAGAATGCAGGTTTATCTGCAAACGTAAAGAGAGCAGGTGCTGTCAATGAGGAAGCAGCATTTATCTGTGGCGATATGAAACTTGCGATCGATGAGGCATTGAACGCATGGACAGGCACATTGGAGAAAGTATTCCCGACTCGTGCAACCGAAGATAAAGAGGAAGTAAAGACAGATCTTTATCATGCAGATTCTGTTTATGTATGCAAACATAAAGTGGCAAGACCGACCGTATTTATTCCGGTATTCCCGGGAACCAACTGCGAGTACGACAGTGCAAAAGCGTTTGAGCGCGCAGGTGCGGATACGATCGTAAAAGTATTTAAAAACTTAAATGCTGAGGACATCCGTGAGTCCGTAGATGAATTTACCAAGGCAATCGACCAGGCACAGATCATCATGTTCCCGGGTGGATTCTCCGCCGGTGATGAGCCGGAAGGATCTGCAAAATTCTTTGCAACCGCATTCCGCAACGCAAAGATGACAGAGGCAGTTATGAAACTGTTAAATGAGAGAGACGGTTTAGCCCTTGGTATCTGTAACGGATTCCAGGCACTGATCAAATTAGGACTGGTACCTTACGGCGAGATCCGCCCGCAGGCAGCAGATTCCCCGACACTGACCTACAACACGATCGGACGCCATATCAGCAAGATGGTATACACAAAAGTTGTCACCGACAAGTCCCCATGGTTAGCACAGGCGGAACTTGGAAAAGTTTACTGCAACCCGGCATCCCACGGAGAGGGACGCTTTGTTGCACCGAAAGAATGGCTTGATAAACTGTTTGCAAACGGTCAGGTTGCAACACAGTACGTCAATGAGGCAGGTGTTCCGACCATGGACGAAGAGTGGAACGTCAATGGTTCCTACTGTTCCATCGAGGGTATCACAAGCCCGGATGGACGTGTGCTCGGTAAGATGGCTCATTCCGAGAGACGTGACAGAAGCGTGGCAATGAACATTTACGGAGAACAGGATCTGAAGATCTTTGAGTCCGGTGTGGCTTATTTTAAATAAGAGACAATATTAAAAGGGAAGAGATATTTATCTTTCTTTGACAATTTTAAAAGACCTTCCAGAAAGGAAAAGAAAAATCCTTTCTGGGAGGTCTTTTTATCCATGTTATTTTATCCGGACTCTCGCCATTGCGTTCCCAGGTAGGACGGTAGTCTTTATCACCGGTTGTATATCCCTTGGTCAGTGTGCAGAAAGAACCGTTGTCTGCCGGACAGCCTTCGCATAAATCTTCCTGACAAAATACTTGTGGTCGTTCGTAGGTTTTCATAAAAATACACCCTCCATTCTTGAATCTATATGTCCGCTTCTATCATACTAGTATAAAGAATATGGGTACATGGATAAATGTGTCATTTTTTATTCAGGTGTGTTTTTATATGATTTTCTGCGTTTTTATAGACAAAAATGAATTTGCCACCGGTAATGTGCTATAATTAAATAATCTAGAAAGTGAACGGAGGAAAACAGAGTGCGAAAAAATCAGGAAAAACGGCAGTCCAAAACACTGTTAGATATTCTGAGAGAAGAAAAAACAGATAAGTATCAAGGCGGTATCTATCATAAAACACAGATCGATTTAACCTATAATTCAAATCATATGGAAGGAAGCCGTCTGACGCACGATCAGACAAGATATATTTTTGAAACCAATACCATCGGTGTTGAAAATGAAGTTCTTAACGTGGATGACGTGATTGAAACTGCAAACCATTTTCGGTGCATTGATATGATAATTGATGATGCCTGTATGGTATTGACAGAGAAATTGTTAAAGCTGCTCCATCTGACTTTAAAAAATGGAACCAGTGATTCCAGAAAAGACTGGTTTGCTGTTGGAGATTATAAAAAGATGCCAAATGAGGTCGGGGGTATGGAGACTACATTACCGGAGCAGGTATCCGGTAAGATAAAAAAATTGCTGGCAGAATATAATGCGAAAGAAGAAAAGTCTTTGGAAGATATTTTGGATTTTCATGTGAAGTTTGAAAGAATTCATCCGTTTCAGGATGGCAACGGACGTGTCGGCAGACTGATCATGTTTAAAGAGTGTCTGAAATATAATATTGTTCCATTTATTATCGAAGATGATTTAAAAATGTTCTACTATCGGGGGCTGAAAGAATGGGACAATGAAAAAGGATATCTGACAGATACCTGTCTTACGGCACAGGACAGATATAAAGCGTATCTTGATTATTTCCGAATTGATTATTGATCATTTTAAGAAAACTTACAGAAAATGAAAATCCTTTCAAACTGATCAAAAGATAGATACAATATGATCAGGCAGCAGAGAACGTCAAAAACGTGTAAAGATAATTACACGATAAACAGGAAAGTATAGGTAAAATATGAGCAGAATCATCAGTATTGGAAAGCAGGATTTTGTATCTTTAAGAAAGAACCATTATTTTTATATTGATAAAACAGATTTTATAAGGCAGTGGTGGGAAAGTGAAAAATACCGCATACTGCAGGGAACACATCGGGTTATTTTTGTCAGCTTTGCGGATGTAAAACAGAACAATTACAAAGATGCTGTTCAAAAGATAAAAAATATTATTGTGGATGTTTATAGACAAAACCGCTATCTAAATGAACAGGAATGTTTTACAGAGAATGAGCATCGGCAGATATGAAGATACAGATGGAAAGTCTTTTAAACGGAAAGACGATTGAAGTTAATTTTGATGAACAGATCGTGTTCAGCCATCTTGCACAGGATGAAAGCGCGGTATGGAGTCTTCTGGTAGCAGGTGGTTATTTAAAGGTTGAGGATGTGGATGCAATGAATTATTGTATGAATAAGATTACGCTTGCAACGTTTAGTTATTTTGATGTCGGAAGTGAAGGCGCTGGAAATCAGGAACCGGAAAGATTTTATCATGGATTTGTGCTTGGACTAATAGCAGACCAGACAGATATCTATGAAATCAGGTCAAACCGGGAAAGCGGCTTTGGCAGATATGATGTCATGATGGTTCCGAAAGAGCGGGAAAAAACAAAAATACCAGCAATTATATTGGAGTTTAAGGTAAAAAATAATAAAAAAGAGCAGACACTTGAAGAAAACAGTACAGTCAGCACTAGTGCAGATCAAAGAAAAAAATTATGATGCCGAACTGTTGGCACGGGGAATACCAAAAGAGAAGATCAGACATTATGGATTTGCATTTGAAGAAAAAAATGTGTTGATCGGATCGTGAGAAGATATTAAAGAAAATGGAATATTCTCTTTCCACCCGGTATAAAACATGATACGATGAGAAAAATAAAACCAAACAAAACAAAAATGGAGACGAACATGAAAAAATTTATAATACTATTGCTTTCAATTTTTCTTGCAATGTCACTTGCTGCCTGTGGAAATAAAACAGACAGCAGGGATTCATCAGAAAAGACAGAGATCAAAGATGCCAAAGAGCTTCTTACCACAGTCTGGAATAGCTACGAAGAAGACGAGAAATTCGCCATCGCAGGCGGAGATATGACGGAAGAAAATATGACAGAGGATGCGCCGGGGACATTTGGGATCACGGATGCGGATGAATTAGACCGCATGCTTGGCTTTCCGGCGGCGGATGCGGAAAAGATCGATAATGCGGCTTCCATCATGCACATGATGAATGCGAACACATTTACCTGCGGTGCCTATCATCTGAAAAATGCAGATGATGTAAAGAGCGTAGCGGCAGACCTCAAGGAAAATGTGATGGGCAGACAGTGGATGTGTGGATTTCCGGACAAGCTGGTTGTAATTTCGGTGGATGATTATCTGGTATCTGTTTTTGGAAATGAAGAACTGGTAAACACGTTTAAAGACAAACTCACACAGACTTACGAAAATGCAAAAGTCATCAGTGAGGACGGGATCGTATAAATGTTATTTTCAAGTATCACGTTTTTGATTTATTTTCTTCCGTGTATGGTGCTGGTTTATTTTCTGGCTCCGGGGCGGATGAAAAATACAGTGCTTCTTTTGGGGAGTCTGATCTTTTATGGATGGGGAGAACCGAAATACCTGCCGGTGATGGCAGCAGTCATCTTAGCTGGTTATCTGTCTGCCCGTCTGATCGGTACATGTCAGAATAAACGGCAGTCAAAAATTCTTTTGGCTGCCGCTGTTTTATTGGAAATTTTTCCGCTCATCTATTGCAAATATGCCGATTTTTTCATACAGAATCTCAATGTGCTGACAGGGCAGAAAATTCCACTGCTTAGCATTGCAATGCCGCTTGGCATCAGTTTTTATACATTTCAGGTCATCAGCTATACGGTAGATGTATACCGGGGAGATGTCCCGGCACAGAAAAATCTGCTCACGTTTGCTGCCTATGTTGCAATGTTTCCGCAGCTCGTTGCAGGGCCGATCGTGCGCTATTCGGATATCAGAAGTCAGCTTGAAAACCGCACTCACAGCGTGGAAAAATGTGCATATGGAATTCGAAGATTTGTGACCGGGCTGTCAAAAAAGATACTGATCGCAAATGTACTCGGGGAGCTGATCGGACAGTTTCAGGCTTCCGAGGAAAAATCGGTTTTATTTTTCTGGATGTATGCGGTAGCGTTTATGCTTCAGATTTACTTTGATTTTTCCGGGTACAGCGATATGGCGGTCGGACTGGGAGCTGTTTTTGGATTTGATTTTCCGGAAAACTTCCGCTATCCTTATTGTTCTGCGAGCATTACCGAATTCTGGCGCAGATGGCATATTTCACTTGGCGCATGGTTCCGGGATTATCTTTACATCCCGCTGGGCGGCAGTCATGTAAAACCTGTGCGGTGGATCTTTAATATTTTTCTTGTGTGGATGGCAACCGGATTCTGGCATGGGGCGGCATGGAATTTTATCCTGTGGGGACTAATGTATGCGGTGCTTTTACTGATTGAAAAAGCATGGCTGTTGCCTTATTTAAAAAAACATAAGATCGTCGGACACCTGCATGTGCTGTTTTTTGTGCTGATCGGGTTTGTACTTTTTGATGCATCCTCCGTGGCGGATTTTTGGAATTGCATCGTATCTATGTTTGGCGGGGGACAGATAAAACCGGTTACGACAGAGAGTCTGTATTATCTGAAAAGTTATGCAGGGATCATCCTGACTGCGGTGATCGGGGCGACGCCGCTTCCTGTGAGATTATATGGAAGATTGCAGAAAAAGAAAGGCTTAAAGCAGACGCTTGACATTGCAGAAATTCTCCTGCTGGTAATGTTACTGCTTCTTTGTGTGGCATTTCTGGTAGATGGTTCATTCAATCCGTTTTTATATTTCAGATTTTGAGGGCAATTATGGGAACAAAGCGAAAAGACAGGATCACTGTTGGCGTGACGGCACTGATCCTGTTTGGATTTTTAACAGGAAATATTGCGAAAAGTGATGATACGGTTTCTGTCTCAGAGCGCAGAAAACTTGCACAGTTTCCGAAAATAAATGTGGAAAACATGAAAGATGGTACTTTTATGAGTGGATTTGAGTCGTATGCAAAAGACCAGTTTCCGTTACGGGAGCAGTTTCGTGCATTAAAGACAGCGTTTTCCATGTATGTGCTGGGGCAGAAAGACCAGCATAGACTTTATATCAAAGATGGCTATATTGCCAAAATGGAATATCCGCTTCATGCGGATTCACTGCAGTATGCCGTCACGCGTTTTGGGGAAGTCTATGATCGTTACCTTTCGGATACAGACACAGATATCTATCTGGCGATCGTGCCGGACAAAAGTTATTTTCTGGCAGATGAAAATGGTTATCCGTCCATGGATTATGATATGCTGACGGCGCAGATGAGAGATGGGACGAAATATGCACAGTATATTGACATATTTGGGGATCTTGAACTTTCGGACTATTACCGCACAGATGCACACTGGCGGCAGGAACAGATCACGGATGTGGCACGGCACCTCGCTGGGGCAATGGGGGTAAATCCGGCGTCAGAATACGAAACAAAAGAACTGGAAAATCCATTTTACGGTGTCTATTATGGACAGCTCGCACTTCATGGACAGCCTGATACACTGTATTATCTGGATAATGACGTGCTTGAAAACTGTATCGTGTATGATTATGAAAACCGAGCGGAAAATAAGATTTACGACATGGAAAAAACAACGGGGAATGATATGTATGAGATTTTTCTGGGAGGATCGAAATCCCTGATATCGATTGAAAATCCGAATGCGAAAACAGACCGGGAACTGGTCATGTTCCGGGATTCCTTTGGAAGCAGCATCGCCCCACTCCTGGCAGAAGATTATGCGAAGATCACACTGGTGGATATCCGGTATCTGCCCGTGGAGCGGATTGGAAACTATATTGATTTTAAAGATCAGGATGTGCTGTTTTTATATAGTACGTCGGTGTTAAATCACAGTGAGACGTTAAAATGACAGGAGGCTGGGGCGCGGTCTTGTGCAATTTACCAATCAATAAACTTGAATGCACTATTTGCCCCCGGCATTCCTATCAGCGACTTCAATCAGGGAATCGGGATAAATTCCGGTTTCCTTTTTCGGAATACCGTATAATGCGTAAAGCCGGCATCTTTTAATATAGAAGGAACTTTTTTAAAATCAAAAGCAACATGCTCCGGCTGATGTGCGTCGGCACCGATCGTGATGATCTCCCCGCCGAGTTCATGATAGCGCTTAATGATGTCCTCTGTCGGGTTCGGATGACCGAGTCCGTATTTGAAACCGCCGGTGTTGATCTCGATTCCTTTTCCTTTGATAATGAGAGCCTTTAAGATCTCATCGATGATGTCGGCATATTTCTGATAGGAATAACTGGCATTTTTATTTGGACCGTATCTCACCACGTAGTCGATGTGACCATAGACGTCAAAACCATCGAAAACTGCGATATTTTCCAGAATGGATTCAAAATATTCCTGATAGCCTTCCTCCTCCGTGTGATTTTCCCAATAAGCCGGATAATAAGGATCAACGCCGTGCATGACGTGTGAGGAACCGATCACAAAATCAAACGGGTATTGTGACAGGATGTCAGCATGTATGCAGGCAAGATGCGGCTGTAACCCAAGTTCAATGCCGAGTCGAACCGGAAGAACTTCCTTATATTTCTCCTGCATTGCATCCACGGAAGAGACATAATTCGGCAGATCCAGCAAAAATGTCTCCGGTTCGTCCGGATAGTCAATGTCAAGATGGTCTGTAAAACAGATTCCTTTTAAATTTTTTTGTTTTGCAGCAGCGATCATATCTTCCTGCGGTGTGTGACTGTCGCCGGAAAACTGGCTGTGCATATGCGTATCCCATAACATATTAAATCCTCTTTCCTGTGCCGGGCTGGCACATAATGTGAAATCTTATTTGCGCAATTACGCATATCACAAATGCTGGTTTGTGGGTGATATGAGTTTCCCTGTGTAGGGTGGTTCTGGGGG
>ENA-OPMG01001796-OPMG01001796.1-human-gut-metagenome-genome-assembly--contig:-NODE-1796-length-11520-cov-2.680419_pt1 | contig 11520 bp, 6 predicted proteins | sample MGYA00241522_ERZ501741 | MGnify/ENA primary metagenome ERZ501741 (study PRJEB25962, sample SAMEA2042616) | human gut metagenome | biome: human gut; feature: human-associated habitat; material: faeces...
CCGTAAACGTGAGGTATTAAATATGCTGCATCACAGGATGAAAGAAGAACAAAGCTACCAGGGAAGACTGTTTTCACACTAAAAGATTCTCTGCTACTCTATGCAAAGGAGGGATAAAATGGCAACACCATTCACAGTTTACAAATTAATCGTGTTATACATGCTTCAGAATACCGAAAATACCCTGACAAATTCGCAGATTTCAGAATTTATCCTGGACCGGGAATATACAAACTATTTCCATCTCCAGCAGGCAATCTCAGAACTGGTAGAAGCAGAACTGATCACCATGGACACCCGTTCCAATGTCTCCCATTATCGGATTACCGAAGATGGCATAAAGACTCTCTCCTTTTTCCAGAAAGATCTCTCTCCTGAGATCAAACAGGAAGTCAGAGAATACCTGAAATCTACCGGCTTCAAAGCTCAGGAGCGAATCGTCACTCCTGCTGATTATTACATCACCAAACAGGGAACCTATTCTGTAAGATGCCAGCTCATCGAAAAGGGCAACTCCCTCATCGACCTGAACATCGCAGCTCCTAACCTTGAGGCAGCACAGTCGATCTGTAAAAAATGGTCCACACATTACCAGGAAATATACGGTAAAATAATGGAAGAGCTCTTATAATGCTCTTCCTTTTTATTTCCTAATCTTTACAAAAAAACAGGGATACGTTATACTAAAACAAATATACGTTCTATAGCACTCCTCGTAAATAATGTATATTGATTAAGAGACTTGCTATAATTTGTCAGAAATGCTTTATGTTACTATAAACACGAAATGAAATGTGACTGTTTTATCATCATATTCTATGGAGAAAAAACTATGGATTTATTTGAATACGCCAAATCAAAAACCCTGGACCAGGAATCCCCTCTGGCATCCAGACTACGCCCCACAACTCTGGATGAAGTTGTAGGACAGCAACACATCATCGGAAAAAATACCTTATTATACAGAGCTATCAAAGCTGACAAACTGACCTCCGTCATCTTCTACGGCCCTCCCGGAACCGGCAAGACCACCCTGGCAAAAGTAATCGCCAACACTACCAGTGCAGAATTCACCCAGATCAACGCCACTGTAGCAGGCAAAAAAGATATGGAAGCAGTTGTAAAGCAGGCGCAGGATGATCTCGGCATGTATGGAAAAAAGACCATTCTGTTCATCGATGAGATCCATCGTTTCAACAAGGGACAGCAGGACTATTTGCTTCCGTTTGTCGAGGACGGCACGATCATTCTGATCGGAGCCACAACGGAAAATCCGTATTTCGAAGTGAATCCTGCGCTTTTGTCGCGCTCCGTCATTTTTGAGTTAAAGAAACTTTCCACGGAGGATATCCGTACATTGCTGCTTCGGGCGGTCAATGATACGGAAAAGGGCATGGGTTCTTACCATGCACAGATGGATGATGATGCGCTGGAGTTTTTAGCTGACATGGCAAACGGAGATGCGCGTGCAGCGCTGACCGCCATTGAACTTGGAATTCTGACCACGGACCGGAGTGAGGATGGGATCATTCACATTACACTGGATGTGGCCAGTGAGTGCATTCAGAAGCGGGTCATCAACTACGATAAGACGGGAGATAATCACTATGATACGATCTCTGCTTTTATCAAGAGCATGCGTGGATCAGATCCGGATGCCGCGGTGTATTATCTGGCACGGATGCTTTATGCGGGGGAAGATGTGAAATTTATTGCCAGAAGAATCATGATTCTTGCATCTGAGGATATCGGGAATGCGGATCCGCAGGCATTGCAGGTTGCAGTAGCTGCGGCACAGGCGGTGGAGCGGCTCGGAATGCCGGAAGCACGGATTGTACTGGCACAGGCAGTTACTTATATGGCAAGTGCGCCAAAGAGTAATTCCGCGATCAATGCCATTGATAAGGCCATGCGTGTAGTGCAGGAGACAAAGACACCGCCGGTACCGGTGCATTTGCAGGATGCCCATTATAAGGGTAGTGCCAAGTTAGGACACGGTGTAGGATACTTATATGCACATGATTATCCTAATCATTACGTCAGACAGCAGTATCTTCCTGATGCTTATGTGAATGAGAAATTCTATGAGCCGGGAGATATGGGATATGAGAGGGATATTAAGAAACATTTGGATAAGATTAAGTCGGAGGCATAGTTTCCAATGAGGGATTACATAAACAGACTTTCAAGAGGCAGTTCAATTATCAAAGTACCAAAGCTGTCATGCAGTGAGGAACAGATTACCATGGATATTATGTGTAATACAGTTGCTACAGGCAGCTTCATATGTGATGCCACCGATAAGGTTTATGGAATGGTCTATGCTGACAATGAGAGGGTAAAGATTCTTTCAGAACAATTTGGTGGTACGCATATTATAACTGAATATCAGGTGGACGCTTCCGGACTTGAAGAAAATGATGAGATAGAGGGAACATTTACAGTAGTATGTAATGCCGGCGAGAAAAATATACCATTTGTATTCAGATGTATGAAAGAGAATCAGGATGATATAAGAAATCATGTTAAGACTGAAGCAGTTGTTCTGCACATTGATAACGAAGAGAATACAATTATACACAAAGATGAAGCAGAGCAGTTTGAATGTGTGCTTATAAAGAGTGGCACAGAAGAAACAGAGATTGATATATATGCAGATGCAGATTTTATTGAATTAGAGAAAGACAGCTTATCAGCTGATGATTTTGCAGGTGACAGGGCTGTAATTAAATATATAGTTAATCCACAGAAAATGCATGCAGGCAACAACTATGGATATATACATATAGTAAGTTATATGCAGCATTTAAAGATAAATGTGAGTGTTATATGTAAGAAGGCTGATGAATCGGAAGATTTTGAAGTCAGAAGAGAAGAAAAACTTGCACGATATAAGCTTACAAAGCTTTATCTTGATTTCAGAATGAAGAAAATCAAAAAAGAAAAATGGATTGCTGAATCTATGCAGACGGTTGACCGAATAAGGGGAATTAAGGGGACAGATGTATTTTATGATATTGTGCAGATACAACTGCTTATAGCGTCCGGAAGAGAGGAAACAGCAACACAGATATATAATAATATCAAGAAAGATATAGTCGGAAGAATTGGTGAAAATGTAGAACTTTACTGCTATTTTCTGTATGTTTCGACACTTATTGTGCGTGAAGAGGAGTATACGGCTCAGGTTTTATCACAGGTTAAGAAGTTTTTTGAGAATGGCTATGATACATATAGAATATTATGGATACTTTTTTACCTGAGTACAGATTCAGATAATAAGAGTATAAGACTTGTAAGAATAAAGGATGTAATTAATTCAGGATGCATAAGCCCTGTTATGTATATTGAGGCTATGAACATTATTAATGCACAGCCTGTTTTACTACGGGTGCTTAATCAGTTTGAAATGCAGGTTATTAATTATGGATGCAGGAACGACATTATTAGCGAGAAGCTTGCAATGCAGATTGCAGATGTTGTGGCTAATGAGAAGAATATTAATATTAATACTCTTATTATACTAAAAAAGATATATGATAAATATGAGAAAGACGAGATACTGACAGTTCTTGTAACCCAGATGGTAAGAATGGGCATGACAGGAGAAAACTGCTTTGAGATATATGAAAAAGGGGTATTAAGAGGCTTAAAAATAACAAGATTATATGAGTTTTATATTGCCAGTATGCCTAAAGAGACAGACAGGCAGCTGCCAAAGATAGTGTTGATGTATTTTGCATATGACAATACTCTTACAGATGCAGATAAAGCATTTTTATATGCAAATGTGGTGACGGGCAGAGATTCGTACTATAAGAATATCTATGAAGGTTATGAAAGAAATATAGAGATATATGTGTATGAACAGCTTAAAGCCGGCAATATCAGTGACAATCTTGTTGTATTATACAAGGCACTTCTTAAGACACAGCTTGTGTGTGATGACACAGGCACATTTGTAAGTAAGATGCCATATATGTACAGAATGCAGTGCTTTAGTGATGTGGTAAGATATGTACATGTCAGATATCCGCAGTTTACAGAAGAAACAGTATATGAGCTTTCAGGGGAAACAGCATATATATGTATGTATGGAAGTGACTGCGAGATTACATTTGAATGTATTGACGGACAGATTAGAAAAGATACAATTGATTATGATATAGAAAAAGTGTTTGATATACAGCAGTATGCAGAGGTGTTTGAGGCTGCAGGTGATTATGGAAAGAACAATTCAGGAATAATTATGAGCAGAATCTGTGAAATGAGAAAGAATTCACAGTATACACAAGAAACACTTAAGCTGTACAAAACAATAAAAAAGGAACAGGGTATCAGTGAACAGTATAAACAGCAGGTTAATGCCTGGATGATTGATTATTACTATCATTATTATGAAGAAGATGATTTCTGGCATGAATACAATTATGTTGATACAGATAATCTGACGAAGAAGGATGCGGGAAAGCTGATAGAGATACTTATAGATTCATCAATGTATTCACAGGCATATGAGATAGCAGGTATATACGGTTGTTGTATGGCAAAAGCGGCAAAACTTCTTAAAATGACTGACTATATTCTTACAAATGTATCAGACGGACATAGTCAGATTATTGATGAGATTACTCAATATATATTCAGACACAACATTTATAATGAACCTGTTCTTTCTTATATGTGCGAATACTATAATGGGACTAATGATGAAATGTATGCGGTGTGGAAGTCAGCAGTTAATTATAATGTAAATGTATTGCATATGTCAGAAAGGATTCTTGCCCAGATGATGTATACAGGTGTGCATACTGGAAGATTTACAGAGGTGTTTGCTGATTATTATAGTAAGATTCCTGATATGCTTATAGTAAAGGCATATTTATCTTATAATTCACAATTCTATCTTCTCAGGCAGAAGAAGGCTAATGATATAGTATTCAGAGTTATAGAGGAGTGCATGGGGGATGGATATGGATTGCCAGAGTGTTGTTATGTAGCATGGCTTAAGAATCTGTCAAGAAACCCTGTTGCGTTAAGAGAAGATACATCTGAAAAAGAACTTGCACAATCAGTTCTTAATGAATTATGTGAACATGACAGAATATATGGATTTTTCAAAAAATTCAAAGGAATACTGGATTTACCATACAATATGCAGGGACTTACTATTGTTGAATACATAGCAGATCCAGATGATAAAGTATCTTTGACATATAGTATTAATGGGGCTGACAGGCTGGTGCAGGTTATGAAGTCTAACGAATGGGGAATATTTACATGCAGGTTTAATCTGTTTTATGGGGATTCATTAGAATATACATTTATAGTTAATGACAGCAATGAACAGGCATCTACAGAGCCGGTAGTCTGCGAATATAAGGATATTCCATCAGAGAACACAGATGGAAGGATTGACATGCTTAATGATTGTCTTGCAAGCAGACAGCAGCATGACCTTACAACATTAAGAAAGCTCATGTATAGTTACTGTGTTGAGGAATACGTTACAAGAGAAATGTTTACAATTGTCAAATGAGGATAGCAGATATGGAGCAGTGTAAAGGACTTATAGCAGGAATAGATATAGGATATAGTAAAATTCAGGCAAGTGTATATTCATATAATTCACGGAATGTGCAGACGGTAAAACTGACAGAGGATTCAAAGGAAAAGACCAGTCTTGCAAATGTTGTCGCTGAATGTATGCGAGCAACAGGTACATCACAGATTCAAAGCATATGTGTAACCATTCCCGATTATCATTCTGATGAAATATCTGCTGTCAGGGATACTCTTAAAAAATGTGGTGTATCAGATGGCAGAGGGCAGGTATTAAGCAGAGTTGAAAGCTTTGCATATTATGCGTACAGACAGAAAAGTGAGCTTCATGCTGCTGGTGTGGCACTGTTTGACTACACAAGTGAAGGAATAAGGTGTGATTATCTTGCAGTCAGGAAGAATGACAATAGTAACTATCTGCTTCAGGAACATACAGGATACACATCTGATATATTAAAAAAAGCTGTGATAAGCAAAGAACTTGGACTGGCTGAGAATGAGTTGTGTACATTTGCAGAAGAGTATTTTTCTAAAAGACATGTTTCGGCGGCATATCTTACAGGTGAAGGTTTTGATGTTGAAAAGCTTCCTGAAAGATTTGCAAAGCTTATGGTTACGAGAAGAAAAGCATTTGTCGGACAGAATCTTTTTGCAAAGGGTGCATGCTTTGCGGCAATGGAGATATTGAAGCCGGAAGTGTTTAAGAATGTCATAATGCTTCTTGATAATCATGTGAAATGTGGTATAGAAATAGATATTTCGTCATATGAAAAGCCAATGAGATTCAGGCTGGTAAGACCGGGAAGTAACTGGTATACTGCCGGACGGACTGTGGAATGTATACTTGAGGATATGAGAAGCATTACATTTAAAATAATAACACCTGAGAATAAATATTATGATGAAGTTGTTGATATAAGTGAAATTCCATTCAGGGAAGGGAAAACAACAAGAGTATCTGTGAGCGTAAGCTTTGCAGATTCTGACAAGTGTAATATTACAATAAAAGATCTTGGATTTGGCGAGTTTGTCAAAAGTTCAGGAAAAGTTATAAGCAAAGAACTTGTATTAAGAAGCTGAGAATGTGGAAAACATCAGGAAACGGAGAAATACAATGGGGAAAATAATACTGTGCAGAGGAAAGAAGGCAGATACACCACTGACTGTTTTACAGACAGGTGTGAAGTTATATACAGCAGAAGAACTCTGTTATTATATTTATAATAATATATATCTGATTGGACAGGATTTTATAGATGATAATCTTATCAGTTTTCTTGATGAAACCGGAGAAAAAGAGCTGGCAGAAAGAGTAAGGAAGCTGAAAGAAACAGGAGGGTCATTAGCACAGATATTTGTAATAATACTCAAGACAATAGATTATTATTCTGTTGCAGAGATTGAGCAGTTAAAAGGGATTCTTAATACTCTTGGAAAGCAGAGCGTATGCGAAAGGCTTAAAGCAAGAGGAGACGGATATCTCAATGCTGGATATTATTTTGCCGCGGTCAGATGTTACGAGTCAATTATAAAAGATTACAAGGGAAAAGATTTGTTGGCAGCTGATTATGCAAAAGTTTATCATAACCTGGGAACTGCCTATGCAAGAATGTTTATGTATGATAAAGCAGTGATATATTATGATGAGGCATATAGGACGGGTCAGCATGAGGAATCAAAAAAATGCAGTATAGCAGCTTTAATTATGGCAAAGAAGGATAAAGAACCTGTTAATGTTGATGCGGATGAAGATGAATATGTTGTCCAGAAGGAATTGGAAACTTTAATGGATAATGCCAGATATAGTGATGAATATAGGGAACTTGAAGATATTGCCAGATTAAAAGCAGATGGCAATCTGGCACAGTACAACAGGGCGGTAGATGAAAGACTTGACAGGTGGAGAACGGCATACATTAAATATAGCAAAACATTTTAAAGAATTGTGGTGGATATATGGGAATATTTAAAAAAACTGAAAAAGAAACGATATATGATGATTATGATGATGAATCGTACAGAGATGAGGAACTGCTAGAAGAGGCAGACAAGGAAAAAGCTGCCAATAAAATGTTTAATATATTGAATATATATGAAACGTTTGATAAGAAGAATAAGAAAAAACATGAAGACCGCAAGAGCGGAGAACTTGATGAGAAAACAAAGGAAAAACAGCAGCAGGCCAAGATAGAAGAAGAAAAATATGATCATCTGTTAAACAGTATGCAGGCACAGACGCTTATCAAGGCAGTTGAGAAATATGGAAAGGATGAGGAAGACCGCAAAGAGATTGATGCTATACCTATTGAGCTTCCAAAGGAAAAATCCGAACTTGATAAAATTGCAGAATATGCGATGAGCAGGAATATAGACAGTGTCAATATAAAGGATTTCAGTACACATGATATTGAGGTTTATGTAAGAGAACAGTGTGATATCATGGAAGAAGCAGCGACACATGTAGAAAATGCTAAAGCTGAGTATGAGGCTGTTACTGAAGAATATAATGATATACAGATTATGGAAGAAGCTCCCACACAGATACGTGATAAAATATTGAGCTGTGCAGAGACCATAGACAACATGATGGTTGACAGGCGTATTCTTAAAAGTACAGAACATAAGCTGTCAAATGCGGCATACAGGCGCATGGAAGCTGTGGAAAATGAAATGCCAGGTGGAATAAAGCTTTTGAAAGCATCCGAAGATTATTATGATACTGTTAAGAGAGATTTAAGGATACTTGAGGCAGAACAGCTTAATCTTAGAACAGATGCGGACGTTCTTGTTACAAGACAGATTAAGATAAGAAGGCTTGCGAAAACAGCAATCTTTGCGCTTGCGGCAGTGTTTGCAGTATTTCTTATATCGATGACACTTGTTCAAAATGACAGTGATACGGCACTTTTTATAGGAATATCTTTATTTGCAGCAATTCTTGCAGTTGGAATGTTTGCTTTATTAAAGGTTACTGAAAGAAATGTGATTATAACCGAAATAAAACTTAATAAAGCTACAGCACTGCTTAACAAAGTAAAGATTAAGTTCATTAATGCAGCAAATACGCTGGATTATGAATATACAAAGTTCGGAGTTAAAAGTTCATATGAACTTGATAAGAAATACAGACTGTACGAGGAGATGAAAAAAGAGCAGATTAGAATGCTTGATATGACATCATCACTTAATTCTGCTGAAAATGAGCTTGAGAACATGCTTAAGAATTTAGGACTTTACAGTCCACATATATGGCTTGGAAGAGTGAGGGCAATCATTAATCCTAAGGAAATGGTTGAAGTGCGGCATGAAATAAATACTCGCCGTTATAAATTAAGGCAGCAGATAGAGTACAATGAAAAACGTATTGATGAAGCAAAGGAAAATATTAAAAAGATAACGCTTTCAAATCCGGCACACAGCGATGGTGCAATGCGCGTAATTGAAATGTATGAGAAGCGACATTCACGGGTTGCAAAATAAAATTGATATGTTACAATAAACAGTGGCTTTTTACGCATATGAATGATAAAAAGCGAAAGAAGTATGGAGGCTATAAGGATGAAAGAAAGACTTGAAGCAATTAGAGAAAGAGCTTTAGCACAGATTAATGAAACTGATTCGCTTGATAAACTGAATGATATCAGAGTCGCTTTCCTTGGAAAGAAGGGTGAACTTACAGAAGTACTTAAAGGTATGAAGGAAGTTGCACCAGAAGACAGACCTAAGGTTGGTCAGATTGTTAATGAGACAAGACAGGCAATTGAAGAAGTATTAGATAAGGCTAAGACAGAATTAGCTGCCAAGAAGAGAGAACTTCAGTTAAAGAGTGAAGTAATAGATGTTACTCTTCCATCTAAGAGGGATGAGTTAGGACATAAGCATCCTAATACACTTGCATTAGAAGAAATCCAGAAGATATTCATCGGAATGGGTTATGAAGTAGTTGATGGACCAGAAGTTGAGTATGATTACTACAACTTTGAGGCACTTAACATACCAGCTAACCACCCGGCTAAGGATGAACAGGATACATTCTACATTAATGATAAGATAGTACTCCGTACACAGACTTCCCCTGTTCAGGCAAGAGTTATGGAGAAGGGCAAGCTCCCTATCAGAATGATTTCTCCAGGACGTGTATACAGAGCAGATGAAGTTGATGCTACACATTCACCATGCTTCCATCAGGTAGAAGGTCTTGTAATTGATAAGGGAATCACATTTGCAGACCTTAAGGGAACTTTAGCAGAATTCGCTAAGGAGCTTTTCGGACCTGATACTAAAGTTAAATTCAGACCACATCATTTCCCATTCACTGAGCCTAGTGCCGAGATGGATGTAAGCTGTTTCAAATGTGGTGGTAAAGGATGCCGTTTCTGTAAGGGCGAGGGATGGATTGAAATCCTCGGCTGTGGAATGGTTCACCCACATGTATTCGAGCTTTGTGGAATTGATAAGGAAGAATATACAGGATTTGCCTTTGGTGTAGGACTTGAGAGAGTTGCTCTTCTTAAGTACGAAATCGATGACATGAGACTTCTTTATGAGAACGATATCAGATTTATAAAGCAGTTCTAAATCGATTCATATAGTGGTCTAACGACTGGAATAAGATAAAGTATATTTAAGGAGAATGACGATATGAATACATCATTAAATTGGATAAAAGCAATGGTTCCAGGTCTTGAGTGTACAGATCAGGAATTCAGAGATGCTATGACACTTTCAGGAACTAAGGTGGAGTGTTTTAATGCATTTGACAAGAACCTTGATAAAATCGTAGTTGGACAGATTCTCTCAGTTGAGAGACATCCTGATGCAGACAAGCTTGTAATATGTCAGGTTAATGTTGGCAGCGAGAATGTCCAGATTGTAACAGGTGCACCTAATATTGAAGTTGGTTCAAGTGGACAGAAGGTTCCTGTAGTATTAGACGGAGGTAAAGTTGCCGGAGGACATGACGGCGGCGCACTTCCAGAAGACGGAATTAAGATTAAGAAGGGCAAGTTAAGAGGCGTGGAGTCATGCGGTATGATGTGCTCTATCGAGGAACTTGGTTCTTCAAGAGAATTCTTCCCGGATGCACCAGAGGAAGGAATATATATATTTGGAGATGATGCTGTTGTTGGTTCAAGTGCGGTAGAGTACTTAGGACTTAATGATACAGTATTTGAATATGAGATAACTAATAACCGTGTAGACTGCTACAGCGTTATCGGTATCGCAAGAGAGGCTGCTGCTACATTCAGAAAGCCTTTCAATCCACCGGTTGTTACTAAGACAGGTAACGATGAGGATGTTAACACAATGGTTTCAGTTGATATTGAAGCTAAAGAACTTTGCTCAAGATATGTTGCAAGAGTTGTTAAGAATATCAGACTTGCTCCATCTCCAAAGTGGATGCAGCAAAGACTTATGACAGCAGGTATCAGACCAATCAACAACATTGTTGATATCACTAACTATGTTATGGAAGAATATGGTCAGCCAATGCATGCATATGACTATGATACTATTGCAGGTCACAAGATTGTTGTAAGAACAGCAACTGATGGCGAAAAGTTCGTAACACTTGACGGACAGGAGAGAACTCTTGACGCACAGACACTTCTTATCTGTGATGGTGAGAAGCCAGTTGGTATCGCAGGTATCATGGGTGGCGAGAATTCAATGATTACTGATGATGTCCAGACAATGCTTTTTGAAGCAGCAACATTTGACGGCACAAACATCCGTCTTTCAGGAAAGAAACTTGGTATGCGTACTGATGCACAGGCAAAATTTGAAAAGGGACTTGACCCGAACAATGCCATTGATGCGATGAACAGAGCGTGCCAGCTTGTCGAGGAACTTGGTGCAGGCGAGGTTGTTGGTGGAGCAATCGATTACTATCCGGTAGAGAAAGAGCCTATAGTTATCCCTTACGATGCAGATAAGATAAATGCACTTCTTGGAACA
>ENA-OPMG01001798-OPMG01001798.1-human-gut-metagenome-genome-assembly--contig:-NODE-1798-length-11507-cov-4.794708_pt1 | contig 11507 bp, 9 predicted proteins | sample MGYA00241522_ERZ501741 | MGnify/ENA primary metagenome ERZ501741 (study PRJEB25962, sample SAMEA2042616) | human gut metagenome | biome: human gut; feature: human-associated habitat; material: faeces...
ACAGTAAACAATGCTTTGGTTGCCATGCGTTACCTGAAAGTGAAATGGGTGAAAGGCCGGCAACCTCTTCATCGGAGCCTTCGGCGGTGTTCACAACATCACCAAAGGCGATGTGTATATGGGTCGTCCGTTCACCTTCAACGCCCGTCCCAAAGCGATCACATTCTGGTACAAAGGGACGGTCGGGTCCGGCGACAAGGCCCGCTTCTTCGTCTGCATGGGCAAATGGAGCTCCTACCACAAGATCGACACGAACGACCAGAGCACCTTCTTCGATCCTTCCCAGGAAAGCCTGCCCGAAGGCCCCATCTACGGCCACGGGGACTGGCTCAACGATACCTCCCAAAGCGATTGGAAAAAGATCGTAATTCCCATCAAATACCGCAGTGATGAAAAGCCCAATTACCTGATGGTAACAGCCTCGGCGAGCTACCGCGGTGACTACATGGAAGGGAACAAGGAGAGCAGAATGTATATCGACGACATCGAATTTGTATATTGATTTTCATGCGAGGAACCGTCGCCATCCTGACACTGACACTGTCACTGTGTCTATGTTTTGCAAGCAATCAATCGCAGGCCGCTCCGGGACCTGCGATTGATTCGGCAATACCGCAACCCGATTCTTCGGAAACCGTGAACACGGGCTCCGAAAGCCCTCGGCCCGAACATCCGCTTCGGACCGATGCACAATCGCCTGCTCCGATGGAATCCGCCCCGGAGCGTAAGGCCGATCCTCGCGCAGAACGGGGCCTGACTTCCATGTCCAACCAGTTCGTCCCCCGGGGACAATGGATTTTCGGAGCCTCCGCCTCCTACTCTACCCACACGAACAAAGATTACACGTTTCTGGTAATCGAAGATATCAACTCAGACGGCTACACCTTCAAAGTCACCCCCCTGATCGCCTACGCGATCCGGGACAACATGGCTATCGGCGTCAAATTCATCTATTCCCGCTCATTGCTCCGCATAGATAGCGGCAGCATCAAACTGGGCAGCGACATCGACCTCGGTGTCGATTTCTACAACGCACTGCAACACAACTACTCCGGAGCTTTCATCTGGCGTCAGTACATCCCTCTGGGACAAAACAAGCGCTTCGCCCTGTTCAACGAAACCAGCCTGACATTGGGCGGCGGCCAGTCCCGGTTCGCTGCGGACTCCCCGATCCGGGGCACTTACGAAACCAATTTCTCCGCCTCGATCGGCATATCGCCCGGCCTGGTAGCCTTCGCCACCAACAACGTAGCTTTCGAAGTCAATGTCGGCGTAATGGGTCTTTCCTACACCCGGACACGCCAGGTACACAACCAGGTAACCGTCGGAAAGCGAACTTCGAGCCTGATGAATTTCAAAGTCAATATCCTGTCGATCGGGCTGGGTATATCTCTCTATCTATAACGCGGAAATACGATGAAACGACTGATTTTTACCATACTGATAGCCGTCGCAACGGTTTCCATGCTCCGAGCCCAGAAACCGACATCCCTGGAGGCAATTCCGTCTTCCCGCTTGCAGGACAGCCTCTACGCCACTCCGGTTCCGACGACCGTCCCTGTCATCGAGGAACTTCCGGCCCCGACGTTCTACGCCGATCTGAGCGACTCGTCCGCATCGATGCCGACCTCGGTTTCCCCGGTACGTCGGAAACAACGATTCCTGCCGATGAAACGGAGAATCGACCGTGAAATCAACAAAATCAAATTCGCCTATGCAGGTGAAATCGCCCTGGGCCTCACCGTATCTTACGGCACCCTCTCAAGCGACGACACGGACTACCTGCTGATCCTGGACAACCTGAATCTGAACGGCAGTATCTTCACCATCAACCCCTCTGTAGGCTACTTCTTCAAGGACAACATGTCGGCCGGCGTCCGTTTCGGATACACCAACATCAACGGAACGCTGGACACGGGCAATTTCAATCTGGGAGAGCAAAACGACGTCAATCTGGCCTTCAAAAACCTCCACCTGCAAAGCAGTGCACTGTCGGTCGGCCTCTATTTCCGCTCCTATGCGGGATTGGACAGCAAAGGACACTTCGGGCTTTTCGGTGAAGTAGATCTTTCGATGAAGACCGGTAATTCGGAGTTTACCTACGAAACCGAAGGCACCCTCAGAAGCACGTTCAGCGACGACCTGAAACTGTCGCTCGGGTTCAACCCGGGTCTGGCGGTTTATATCTTCCCGAACGTGTGCAGCACCATTTCCTTCGGACTGGGCGGTATCGAATACACCAAGATCAAACAGAAAGATGCCGACGGCAACGAGATCGGGCAACGAACCGCTTCGAAAATGCGGTTCCGGCTCAACCTGCTCAATATCCGCATCGGCGTTACCGTTCATCTATGGAACAAGAAAGCCAACAAAGCATGATGAAACATCTCCGACATATACTTATCGGCATACTCCTGCTGCTGACCTCCTGCATCGAAAATTCGATTCCATATCCGGTCGTCACGCTGCAAATCCTCGGTGTCGAAGGCGAAGGTTTCACCTGTGCACCCGAAGATATCAATACCCAGGAACGAATCGTCACACTTCATTTGGACGAACAAACCGACATCTCCAACGTAAAGATCGACAAAATATCGGTCACCGAAAATGCCCGGTCGTCGAAACCCCTTTCGGGAACATTCGACCTGCGGACTCCGCTATACATCACCCTTTCGTTTTATCAGGATTACGAATGGACGATCGTGGCGGACCAGAAGATCGAGCGTTATTTCGAAGTCGAATCGCAAATCGGTGCCGCAGAAATCGACGTCGATCAACTTACAGCGAAAGCATACGTCCCGGAAGGAACCGATTTGAGCGACCTCAAGGTCACACGGCTGAAACTCGGCCCGGCGGACATTACCACGATGACACCTCCGATCGACGAGCTGACTTCGTTCGAATCGGTCCGCTACGTTTACGTCGCTTACCACGACTTCGAAGAGAAATGGTCGCTTTACGTCGAAGCTACCGATACCAAGGTACGCTTCACGCAGGTCGATGCCTGGAGCGGGGTCATCTGGGCCTATGCCGAAGGCAACAGCGCGGACGAACTGGGATTCCGTTATCGCAAGACCGGCGACGAGGCGTGGACCGAAGTCGATAAGGAGCAAATCAACATCTCGGGCGGTGCATTCGACACCTGTATCACGGGACTTACCCCGGAAACCCAATACGAAGTAGTCGCCTACTCCGGCAGCAACGAAACGGAAGTAGCAAGCGTCACGACCGAAGCAGCACCACAACTCCCGAACGGAGGTTTCGAAGAGTGGGAAACGATCGACAAAGTCGTCTATCCCTACCTGGCCGACGGCATTCACTTCTGGAATTCAGGCAACAAAGGCGCCAGCATCGGCAACGCTACTCCGACCGACAAGACGACGGACGTGCGTCCCGGCACATCGGGCATCTATGCCGCACAGCTTTCGTCGAAGCTCGCAGGTCTGGTCGGCGTTTACAAATTGGCCGCCGGCAATCTCTTTACAGGCATATTCTACGGAATCCGAAATCTCACGCACGGTATCGTCTGCTTCGGACAACCTTTCGAAGCCCGTCCGACGGCTCTGCACGGCTGGTTCAAATACAACCAGGGAATGCTGACCAACGTGGGCAGCACCCAGCCGCCGGGGATGAACCTCAAGGTCGGCGATCCCGACAACGGCATGATCTACATCGCCGTCGGCACCTGGACCCCGGAAGAGTACGGCATCTCGCAGGGAGAACAGTTCGGATCGGCCGAAAACCCGATTGCGATCGACACCCGCAACCCCAGTTCGTTCTTCGATCCGACGAGTCCGGCCGTAATCGGCTACGGACAACTGCCGCTCACCGCCAGCTACTCCGAATGGCAGGAGTTTACCATACCGCTGAAGTACGTGGCGACAGACCGCAAACCGACCCATATCGTCGTCGTCTGCTCGGCTTCCCGTTGGGGCGACTATTTCATCGGAAGCACCTCGAGCGTGCTCGTCGTCGATGACCTCGAACTGATTTACGACCGGCTGGACAAAACCGGTGAATAGGTATATTCGCCGTCAGACTATCCCTCCGATCGGATACGAACGACGAAAACCAAACGCTGAATCCGCAGCGCTTTCCAACAAAAAAGCAGGGAGTGATTCCCTGCTTTTTTGTTCTGTTATCGGACTTACCCTCTCGGCGCCCTCCGGATCAGAGCTGCGCGATCCGGCAATACTTATTATAACGATTCATTACGTCCTGCACGAAAGCCCGCGTCTGACGGTAGCCGGTAAATTTGCCGCACTTCACGACCTCGTGCTGGTAATAGGCGGGATCGGACTTGAGTTCCAGGTAGCGGAGCACCACCTCCCAGGAATTGGGGTCTTCGCCGTTCACACGGGCCAGCCGCCGGGCATCATTGACATGACCGATTCCGCCGTTGTAGCAGGCCAAAATCAATCTCATTCGATCTTTCTCGGAAATTCCGGCCGGCAGGTCGAGCGTCGAATCGATCCGATTCCACACTTTATTAGCCAACAATACATTGGTTTCCGGATCGAGCAGAGCCTCCTCCGAAACCACATCGAACTGCCGGGCCACCGCAGGCATGATCTGCATCAATCCCCTCGCTCCCCGGCGGGAAACGATATCGGCCGTAAAACGCGACTCATGATAAGCGATGGCACTCATCAGGCGCCAGTCGTTTCCCTCCCGTTCGCTGATATTCCGAATTACGTGATCGTAGGGAGAGATCACATACCGGGCTTCCATTTTCTCCTCCAGGGTAATCCCCGCTTCGGACGACGTCGAAAAATCGGCGTTGAATCCGTAAAAAGTGGTCTGTAATGTTAAAAATACGAAAATTAAACAGGTTTTCTTTAACATAAAACTTGCTTTTGCAGGCAGCTTCCTGTGCCGTACAGTACGCTAATCATAGAAACCCCACGAGATACCCATCTTAAACATGCCCGGATTGAGCGGGTACTTCGCAATCGCGAAATATTCGCCGTTTCCGAACAGGCCCCGGTTGATATGCTGATATTTCAGGAATATCCGCATTCTCTTCCACTTGCCCATCAGGAAAAGATCCAGGTAGGGGTAATTCCCCACCTCGATTTCCCGCTGATTGAAGAACTCCGAGAGCGCAGGATTGTAGCCGGGCGCATAGTAGCGCGTATTGAAATGGCCATCGACACCGAACTGCACCCGGAGCACGTCGCGCACCGCCCAAAACTCGTAATAATACGAGAGGAAGGCGCTGACGAGCGGAACGGGTATGACACTATGATTCGTACTCCACTGCAACAAAACCTTATGGTCCAAATGAAGTCCGGCGATCCGGAAATCTTTGCGGGCGTACACGCTCGTCACGCTGACGCTTCCGTTGTCCTGCGCTATCTGGCTGTCGGCACCGTAATAAATCTTATCGGTGACAATGCCTTGCCACACACCGACCTCAAACGCATAATCGGGGACACGGAAAGCGACCTCGAAACGAGTTTCATTCTCCTTGCGCAAAGGAGTCAACCACACGTAGTGGTTAGAGAATAGATTCTCCTGCCAGTAATCCGGCGAACGCGTTTCCATACGGAAACGCCCTTCGAGAATCAGGGGACGTTTGCGGATATATCCCGTCAGCGCCAGATTGGCGCCGAACGAAACGTCACCGCCGCGATATCCCGACGGGTAGAACTTGGCGTCAGCTCCCCAATCGACATATTTCTTGATCTTTCCTTCGACCGATCCATATACGAAGTAACTGCTTTTCCCCACCTTCTCGTACTTACCGTTCAGGTAGGAATCCAGCCTGAACTGCGAATAGGTGTGCAGGTCGAGTCCTACACCTCCGTTCACCGTACCGACCACACCGTTGCGATCCCAGGGCTGCGCCTGAATGAACACCCGGTTGGAAATCACCCGCTCATAGATCGAGTCGCGCGTCTGCGTGGGATTGATGAACCAGTTCTTGTAATATTCGAGATCGCGTGCCGGAACGAAATTACCTTTATCATCCCGTTCGTAACGGTCGTCGGTATAGGTTCCCCGAACATCCTTATAAACCTTGCTCCAGGAGTTGTACTCGAACGAATGACCGATGAATACGGCCGGCAGATTGGCGATCGAAAAGTCGCTTTCGGTAACCGGCAGCAACGGAATACCGTACGACTGTTCGACGAAAAACGCATTGTTGCGGTATATGTTGGTAGCCTGCGAGCTCGTCAGTCTCATCGGCACGCCCGACGGCATTTCGAAAGTCGTATCCCGGATCGCCCATTCGCCCACCACGCCGCCGTTCTCTCGCGTTTCGATGTGGTTGTTGATGAATCCGGCATGCACCGAATAACGCTTTCCCGTGTGCGAAACGGCGACCGAAAGGTTGTGGTTCTTGGTACGGGACCACTCGTAAAGGCCCTTGGTACCGCGCGACCGATAATTGACGTTGAAGCCGGTAGTCGGCGAAATATTATGCCCCAGCGTCAGGCTGAAATTCTCCTCCCGGAACTTCTTCTGTCCAGACTCAAGGTACATGAAGTGAAAATACGGCCGTTTGAGGTTGTAGAAGGGGACGTTTTCCATGCGATAGGTATAGACATCGAACCCTTCGGCAAAAGAGAAGTTGCGGTATTGAGGCCGTTCGAAGTAGTTGTACGGTAACGAAGCCTGTCCCAACGCACCCACGGCAGCATGGCCGACGCCTTCCTTATAAAACGGGTAGTCGATGCGGAAAGTGGCGAGCGTGGTATCGAGCGGATTGATATGCACCTGGTTGTAGTCCCGCGAGATCGTCCACGAAAAGTTGGGCAGCGCACGGATCGAATCGTTGAAAAAATAGGATTCGAGAGGCTTTCGAATCCGCTTTTTCTTGGTCGAATCGGTCGGCATGGCGGGTTGTTCCTCGCCGTTCTGCGTCTGGAACGGGTTGCTGCCGAGCATATTGTTCGGATTATTCGGGTCGTTCGGATTCTGATTGTTCTGATTTCGCAGGATCGCGCTGGCGTCGAATTGAGCGGATGCCTCCAACGTCGGAAAGGCCAACAGCCCTCCCCACAGCAAAATCCACAGAATTTTTTTCAACACCTTCGGAAACATCGGAATACGTACGCGCAAATCGCGGCAAAGATAGTAAAAAATCAGGCTTTCGGTGCTTTATCGGGATTTCCCGAGCGCATGCAGAGCCAGCGAACCGCCGACACGACGATATATAAAACGATAATTACCGGGATAGCGTATGTACGAAGTATAATTATCAACACGATACTCGCCAGCAGAAAGAGGTATCGCACCTCGTTTCCGCGCCAACCGAAGCCGTGGAACTTGAGAGCGAACATGCGGATCGGAGAAACGAGGAGCAGGGAGGTCAGCACGGCGATCAGCAACACCCCGTCCGAAGAAAGAGCGACCGCCCCCTGCTGCCACAGCATGCCGAGCGAAGCGCAGAGAAGCGATCCGGCGGGCGTCGGAAGTCCGCAGAATTCGACCGTCTGCGTTTCGTCGATGTTGAACTTGGCCAGACGCAGCGCAGAAAACGCCGCCAGGACGAACACGCCATACCCGAGCTTCCAGGTCTCCGGCAGCCAGCAAGGTTCGGTCTGCAGGCAAACCTGCCAGAGCACTGCGGCAGGAGCCAGTCCCGAAGTAATGACATCCGCCAACGAATCGAGCTGCACCCCGATCGCCGAAGACGAATGCAACAGACGGGCCACGAAACCATCGAAAAAATCGAACACGATTCCCGCGACTATCAGCCAGAAAGCGAGCGTCAAATCATTGTACATCAGTGCTACCACGACGGCAAACGACCCGCAGAGCAGATTCATGAGGGTCAATAAATTCGGTATCGTGAAAAGTCGTATCCGCATTTGTAAAAGAATTAGTCCACCTATTAAGTAGGCAAATATAGGAAAAATCCATCGGTTACACGCACACGACCGTCGTAAAATGCACATCGGGAAAATTATCGGAAGCTATTTTCCCCCTCGACATCCATATTTTTTAATTAAAATTTGCATAAAAGAAAAATTAAATATATCTTTATTTTTGTAAAAGATTGCGCTATTAGTAAAAATGTACTACGGATAAATTTTCAGGAGGTGCGGAAAATACGATACAACACCTAATCATTAGAACCTTATTTACAAACCTTAACCAAAAACATGTATGAAAAAATTTAATTTGTTGATGGCGCTTATGATGGTATTCGCACTATCGTTTGCCGCTTGTAATGATGATGAAGAGCAAATTCCCCCTACCGATGGTGGTAATTTGACTTTCGAGGTAACGGTTGGCGAGATTACCTCATCCTCCATTGCCTACACTGTAACTCCCTCCGACCTTAAGGCCGAGTACCTGTGCATATTGGCCGATGCCAAAACAGTCGAGTCGTTTACTCGCGATGAATTTCTCGTGGAGGCCATCTTGGAGGAGCTTAAGGCTGAAGCCGGCGCACAGGGCAAGACTTTAGCAGAGTATATGCCTGAAATCGTTGATAAGGGGGCTATCACTAATGGCAAGTTCTCGAATCTGTCCCCGGCGTCCAAATACTACATCATCCTGTTCGGAGTAGATCCGGCCAACGGATATAAGGCTAACTCTGACGTAGTTAAGAAAGACGTTACGACTGAAGAGTTCCAGGATCTCAACATAACATTCGAGGTTGAGACGACTGTGGACGGCAACTCTGCAACATTCAAAATCACCCCTTCGAACAACGATGACGTGTGGTACTTCACCACTCTTCCCAAAGCCACTTACGACGCATACACCGATCCTGCCGGTCAATACAAGATGGAAACACGGCAATTCATGCTCTTCTGTCTCCAGCAGGAAATCGAAGCCCGGCGTCAGCAAGGCATGTCGGATACTGAAATTATGAATGCGATCTTCCACAAGGGGGCTTTGGAACTCGAAGGCAAGGGACTTACCGCCAACACGGAGTATATCAACCAAATCGCAGGCTTTATCATAACTCCGGAAGGTCAGGTGACCATCGCTACCGATGTTACAACAACCACCTATACCACCGGTAATGCCCAGGCCCAAGATTTTACTTTCGAAATTACCGTTGGTGAGGTCGAGGCTATGAATGCCGCTATCAAGATCGTTCCGACAGATGAAACCGCTACCTTCTGCTGGATGGTGGCTCCGTGGGATGGGCAGAAGACAGCTACGGAGGTTATGGACGACATCGTAGCACAATATGGCAACTTTATGAACAACGGAGCCATGCTATATAAAGGCGTTCAGGATTACACGGGCGGCCCCGGCAGCCCGTATAAATACAAACTCGATGCTGCCGATACCGACTACTACGTCATTGCCTTCGGCTATGCCGGCGGTGTAACTACAGCCCCTGTGATGGAGACTTTCCGCTCCCTTGCGGCTCCGGATCCGGAATCGACCACCTTCCAGATAACTGCTTCCGACATTTCCCCTTATGGTTTCTCTGCAGAGGTAACACCATCCGAGACTACCACATACTATACGGTGGGATTCATGCCAACAGAAGAGTTTAAGACTTTGGATTTTGACCAACTTACCGCAGATATAAACGCAAATTTCGACGAGATGTTCGCAATGTCACAGATGTTTGATCCTAACACTACTGTTGCTCAAGTTCTTAGTACATATTATTATAAAGGTGTTTTCACTGTCGATGCTTCAGAATTGACTCCTGAAACAGCTTGCTCCGGCTTTGTAGCAGCACTCTCTGCAGAAACAGGCCATGTTGTCAAAATTCACAAGTTTGAAAACATCGCAACTACCGGCAAACTCGGCAACATTAATCCTTCCATTGAGCTTATCGGCTACTGGTCAGGAGACGACGAGGCCGGTCAAATCTTTGGGCAACCAGACGCAACGAGAGGTAAAGCTATCACTGTCGTCAAGTATAGCGGCTTCAATAGCGCACGGAAACTATTTGCACTAATGTGGTATGACGAAATGACAAATGTCGATCAATACCCTGATGCATCCCTTTGGAGTCAGTTGAAAGCAAATTGGCTGGAAATCGATCAGTCACAGCCGTACTCATTCTATGTTGTTGAATGGGAGACTCCGCAGACAGCATTTGCCTATGCAGAAGATAACGATGGCAACCCGGGTACTTTTGGTCGTCTCTTCACTCGCGCAACCGCAGAGAACAAGGGTAATATTCAGGATTTGATCGATCTTGTTGAGAAGCTCAACGCGACATCGAAGAGTTCTTTTACACTACCCAAGTCCGGTATAATCGGCAAGAATACCGGTATTACACGCAATGACAAGAATATTAAAGCAAATACTCCTGTCGCAAACGTAGTCAAGAACGAGGTAGAAGTTGTTGAGCCCAAGCCATTCGCATCATCTTACAATGTGTCATACGTGCGGCCTTTCTATTTGTAATTTTATATAGAACTGAATGTTTGATAGTTCGTCTGGCGGGTTCGCCAGACGAACTATTTTCTGTATGAACGGTCAATACAAATACAATATGTATGCTATTTATCCCTAATCCGACAAATCATACTATATTTGTAAAAGCGTAAGAACACGTCCCTGAAAACTGCAAATACACCGTTTTCTTCTCGGCTCGCACTGTATTTAATCGTAAAAATTCATCGATTATCCCCACGAATCGAATCGTCATCCTCGGGGCCACTTCCGGCATCGGACTGGAGATCGCAAAACTGTATATCGCGGCCGGCGGGCAGGTCGTCGCGGCAGACGGGAACCCCCTTACAGAGTTGATCCGCCGATACTATCCCGACGCCAAAACCATCGCCTCCGTCCTGCCCGAAGCACACGCCACGATCGACCCCGACACGGTGGACGACGCCCGGAAGCTGATCGATATCGACCTGGGCATAATCGACGGTTGTTTCGGTGTGGCGGAAAACGGCGCGGTATGGATCCGGCAGGACATCCGCCACAAAGCCCTCTATTTCGGTGCCACGGCCCTGATGATCCTCATCCCGCGCGATGCGCTGGTCGATACGATGCACGAGGCTCTCGCCCGACCGGAATTGGACGACTTCGAATACGGATGCTTCATGTCCGGACCGTCGAAAACCGCAGATATCGAACAGGCCCTGGTCTTCGGGGCGCACGGTCCGATGTCGGTCACCGTCGTACTGCGGTAAACCGCATCTCTCGACTCCACGTCCACTATCCGGCACTTTTTCCCAAGTGCCGGATAGTTCGTTGTACGATTCGTCCGTATCATCCGTAAAATTTCCCTGGCCGACAAATATCCGCATTTCAAAAACATACCGAACAATATTTAATTTTCATCCGAGAATAATTTTAGCTATCTTTGTCTAATGGATCGATCCGGCGATGCCGGCCGTAAATTCCGAAATCATTCAAAAACAAACCGCAGCAACAACTCATCATGGACAAACATACCTATTGCGTCATCATGGCCGGCGGCATCAATCCAAAGAACATTCTTTCCCTCCGTCCGGACCTCCGCGCCCTTTCCGTATTGATGCGCATGCCGGAAAAAAATGCGGACTCCCTGCTTGGGGCCGTCATCACGGAAGCGGAAAAGGAAGGCTTCACCATCCTCC
>ENA-OPMG01001810-OPMG01001810.1-human-gut-metagenome-genome-assembly--contig:-NODE-1810-length-11454-cov-2.277393_pt1 | contig 11454 bp, 12 predicted proteins | sample MGYA00241522_ERZ501741 | MGnify/ENA primary metagenome ERZ501741 (study PRJEB25962, sample SAMEA2042616) | human gut metagenome | biome: human gut; feature: human-associated habitat; material: faeces...
CATCGCTGCTCGCGCAAAAAAGGCAGACCCGCTTTCCAGCTGGTTCTGCCTTTAAAATCATAATATAAACACGCCGGAAATCTTTTATTACCGACGCCTGTTGTATGTTCGCTGACATGATTCATTCATATAATCCTGTCTGCTGGTCTTGAAAAGTGGTGTCCCCAATTCAACGCCTCAATTAATATAACATAAGCTGGCTTAATTTACAACTACCAGCCCTGTATATTAATCTCTGACAGTCTCACCTCTTTGTATTCCTGATTAATATACATTCTTATCTGTTCCACCTCATCATCTGAAAATGACGCAGCTTTTTCATTATAATACACATCGATTGTGTAACTGTCATCTTCGTTACTTTCTGCTGTCACATAGAATTCTGCTGGTCCGAACATTGTTTCAAGTTCTTTTGTGGCTTCACCGCATAAGCTGCCAACATAATTCTCGTCAATATCTACATCATCATGCTCATCATAAGCAAAATCCATCTGTGGATTATAACCTTTTCTCATCACTGGCTGTCCCTCTAAAGAAGTGGCTGCATCTGTTCCAATACCAGACTGTAAAACGTAAGTGCTTTCCTCAACACCTGTGTTACTGATTTTGCTTGCATTACCCTCACACGCGCAAAGAAACGCCACCCATGTACACAAGAATACAACACATGAACATATACGCAAAACAAAAGACATAGAACATAAGCCTCCGTGTTTCATAGCAAATTTCATAACAATCACCTCTGCCTATATTCTATGCCTTTTTTAATATAAATAAAAGTCCCGTTACCGCTCATTCCTCCAGGCCTCAACAACCCCTCCGATAAAGCCGGGAATAAGTCCAAAATATCCAACGAATGTAAACATCCATTCCATTCCCCTGAATGCAAATATGCTTACAACTGCCCATACAACAAAGCCGATTGCACACCATGCAAGGGTGTTAAGAAGAAGAAACAGATATTCATATTTCTTTTCAGTTAAATTAGTATTTTTACAAATGTTCAGAAGCATTTTCATCAAAACCTCCCTTCGTATCAAGAGCAAATATTACCCATTCTGCAATGTTAGTTGCATGGTCTCCTATTCTCTCAAAATACTTGGCAACCATAAGAAGATCTGCAGCCTGCTCACCATTGGCTGAATCTGCCTGTATCATTGCAATAAGGTCATCTCTTACCTTTTCAAAAAGGTCATCTACCACATCATCATATGCTATAACTTTTCTTGCCTTGTCCATGTCCTTCTCAACATAAGCTTCAATACTTCTGATTAACATAAGCATTGTCTCAGAAGCCATCTGGTTGATGTGCTCTAACTTCTTTATGTATGGCTGGTTGGCAAGTTTAATAGTTATCTCGCCGATATCTGCTGCCTGGTCACCAATTCTTTCCATATCAGTAACCATCTTTAAAGCTGCTGTAATTGTTCTTAAATCCTTAGCAACCGGCTGTTGCTGGATAAGAAGATTAAAGCAGATGCTCTCAATAGTCTTCTGCTCCCTGTCAATCTCCTCGTCCTGAATCATAACCTTTTTAGCAAGCTCTGCGTCCTGTTTTACAAGCGCATCAACTGCCTTTCGTATAGAATCTTCAATTGCAGAGCCCATCTTCATCATTTCTTTATTAAGTCTGTCAAGCTGTTCGTCAAATTTACTTCTCATCATCCAAACCTTCCTGTGATATAATCTTCTGTTCTCTTATCCTGAGGATAAGAGAATATCTGTTTAGTATCTCCAAACTCTACCATCTCTCCTACAAGGAAAAATGCTGTCTGATCCGAAACTCTTGTTGCCTGCTGCATATTATGTGTTACCACAATAACTGTATATTTCTTCTTTAAGTCTTCCATAAGGTCCTCTATCTTTGATGTTGATATAGGGTCAAGAGCTGATGTCGGCTCATCCATAAGAAGAACTTCAGGCTGTACTGCAAGAGCTCTTGCTATACAGATTCTTTGCTGCTGTCCACCTGAAAGTCCCATGGCCGATTTTTTCAATCTGTCCTTAACCTCATCAAATATAGCTGCACCACGAAGGCTCTCCTCAACTATCTGGTCAAGTCTTTTCTTATCTCTTATTCCATGAACTCTTGGACCATAAGCAATATTGTCATATATGCTCATAGGAAAAGGATTAGGCTGCTGGAATACCATTCCAACCTTCTTTCGAAGGATTGTAGTATCAACTGACGGATCATATATATCCTCTCCATCAAGAAGCACCTTGCCATCTATTCTTACACCGTCAACCAAGTCGTTCATACGGTTTAGTGTCTTTAAAAATGTTGATTTACCACAGCCAGATGGTCCGATAAATGCTGTTACCGCATTTTCCTGTATATCCATGTTCACATCCTTAAGGGCGTGATTCTCACCGTAATACAGGTTCAGATTTTCAACTTTAACTTTAATCTTATTACTCATATATTCCTCCCAAATTAGTGCTTTTCAAGCTTCTTAGCGAGCCTCTTTGTACCAAAATTAATAAGAAGTACAATTACAAGAAGTACAACCGCTATACCGAATGCCACCTCAAATTCACCCTTGCTTGCGCTTAAATAAAGCTGGATTGTAAGTGTTCCGCCCGAGTGAAATATTTTCTCAAGAAATGCATTGAATGTCTTTGGAAGAAGATGTGCACTTCCCGCTGTAAAAAGCAATGCTGCTGATTCACCAATAATTCTTCCTATTGCAAGGATTACTCCGGTTACAATTCCAGGCATTGCTGACGGAAGAAGAATTGTTCTGATTGTGTACCATTTACCTGCACCTAAACCTACCGCTCCTGTTCTGAAGCTGTCAGGTACAGTCTTTAACGCTTCCTGTGTATTTCTTGTAACAAGTGGAAGCACCATTAATGTAAGTGTAAGAGAACCTGTCAGAAGTGAATATCCCATGTGACATAACTGTCCGAAGAAAAGCATACCAAACAGGCCAAATATAATTGATGGAATTCCTGCAAGTGTCTCTGTTGCAAATATTATAACTGTAACAAGCTTTCCCGGTTTAGCGTACTCATTTAAATAAATCGCAGCACCTACACCGATTGGCGTTGTAATTATCATAGTAAGTAATATTATTATCAATGTGTTCAGAATATTACCAGCAATTCCCACAGTTCCGTGAAGAATTGATGTAACACCTGTAAGAAATGCCCAGTTTACACGCCTTGCGCCCTTTGCGAACACATATATAATAATTCCCAAAAGCAGGAGAACTGAAAATGCTGCACATACATATATTGCTGTATAAACTGCTATTTCTTCCGGATGTCTTTTCTTGGCTTTAAGATTATCCATTTGCTTTCTCCCCTTTCTTCTGCATAAATGTAATTATCAGGTTAATAATCATTATGAAAATGTAAAGAACAAGTCCTACCGTGAAAAGAACCTGTCTGTGTACTCCATCTGCGTAACTCATCTCACTTACAATCTGTGTTGTAAGAAATCTTACTGAGTTAAATGGAAGCGGAAGATTTACTGAACCACCGGCTACCAGATTAATAGCCATTGCCTCACCTAAGGCTCTTCCTATACCTAATACGATGCCTGTTATAATCCCTGACTTGGCTGCTGGAACTACAACCTTGAATATTGTCTGTATCTTAGTTGCTCCAAGAGCAAGTGATGTTGCTCTTAAATTCATTGGAACTGCCCTGATTGCTGACGCGCTCATATTGATAACTGTTGGAAGTATCATTATTGCAAGCACCAGCACTGCAGCCAGGAGGTTGGCTCCTCCTGTGTACTGATGTGTTGTGGAATTCGCGAATACATGCTTTTCTAATTTATAAAGGAGGGGGTTTAATAGCATTAATCCGAGAAGTCCGTATATAACAGAAGGAATTGCTGCAAGCAGTTCAACTGCCGGCTGAACTACTGCTGCAAGTTTTTTTCCTGCTATCTCTGTCAAAAAAACTGCTGTTAATAATCCAATTGGAACTCCGATAAGAATCGCAAGTGTTGTTCCTACTATTGATGAAAGAATTATGTATACAATTCCATCTGCAGGCGGTGTAGCAGTTGGCGCCCATACTGTTTTAAAGAGCAAGTCTGCTATTCCGACACTTTTAAGACTCTCTGTTCCTTTTATAAACATATAGATGGTAATGGAGCAGACTGCCAGGATAGCTACTACCGCACATATAAGGAATATAAACCGTGCCACGCTTTCACTTGCATGCTTTGACTTTTTATTACCCTTTAACGAACTGTTTGCTGTTGCCTTAACAGCTTCTGGCGTTTTATTTATTTTATTCATACCAACATTTATAACCTCATCCATGTCAATCTCTCCATTCAGAATCTATATTAACCGCGGCTTACTCTGGGAGGATTAAGCCTACACCCTTGATAACCTTCTTGCCTGCGTCAGACTTTACGAAGTTGAACCATGTCTGAACAAGTTCACTCTGTGATGAAACAGAACCCTTAGTAGCCATTACAAACGGTCTTGAAAGTGTATACTTACCAGCCTTAATGTTATCCTCTGTTGCATCTACACCATCAAGCTTTAAAGCTGCAACTGTCTTATCAACTACATCTAATGAAACATATCCGATTGCACCTGGAGTTGCTGCTACCTTGGCAAGTACAGCGCCTGTACTGTCAAGTTCCTGTGCATATGCACATTTATTCTTAACTTCAAGAAGTTCCTCAAATGCTCCTCTTGTACCAGAAGCTGCCTCTCTGCCGATTACTACGATAGCTTCGTCTGAACCGCCAAGGTCCTTCCAGTTAATAATCTTTCCTGTGTAGATATCTGTAAGCTGCTGCTTTGTTACATTAGTAACCTTGTTGTTCTTATCAGTAATCATTGCGATACCATCAATTGCTACGATATTCTCCTCAATACCTGCTGACTTTTCTTTATCTGATAAAGCTCTTGAAGCGTTACCAATATCAACAGCTCCGGATGTTACTGACTCAATACCTGCGCCTGAACCTGTATATTCTGTTGTTACTGTTACATTAGGATATTCTTCCATGAATGCTTCCATGAGAGCGCCACACATCTTTTCCATTGATGTACTTCCTGCTAACTGAATCTTTCCTGAAAGCTCCTTAGTTGTGCCTCCGTTTGCTGAACCGCCATCTGCACTTGATGAACCACAGCCTGCTAATGCTGCAAGACCTAATGTTGCTGTTAATGCAACTGTAAGTAACTTTTTAATTCCTTTTCTCATAACTTTCGTTACCTTCCTCTTTTTTATTTGCAAGCATTAACAGAAGATTTTAATAGGGGCTTGAATCAGTTTCCTGACCGAATGATATGTGAGTCATCTCAAAAAAGAAAACCCTCTGCATCTGCTTGCAGAGGGTATGTTATCAATGTTATGTAAAATGCATAATCTCGTGTTCGTAAAGTTTTTGTAAAATGTATGTGATTGATTATTTTATTTAGACATACAGCAGTATCTGTATCATCCTTAAAATCGTGCCGTTTTTCATAATTTCTTCATGATTACCATTGAGAATATTGATATATAATATATTTTATAAATTATATTGACATATACTTTTCGTATTGTTATTATATATTACACATTGATGCATCATTTTATATTTTAACTATATCTCACATATGAAACATTTAAGAAAGGCGACATATGAATAATAACAACCGCACTACTCACCAGAAAGATGTCTCTCTTAAGACTTTCTGGCGCGATAATGAACATTTTGCAGACCTTTTCAATGCTACTGTCTTTAATGGCAGACAGGTGCTTAAACCCGACAAGCTTACTGAGATGGACACTGATGTTTCTGCTACTATCCAGTCTAAGAATTACAATGAATCTATTACCAGAAACAGAGATGTTGTAAAGAAGATGTCAGACGGCGTAGAGTTTAATATTCTCGGGCTTGAGATTCAGGACAAGACACATTATGCCATGCCTTTGCGAACCATGACCTATGACGCACTCGGCTACATAAAGGAATACAACGACATCAAGAAACAGCATAAGCTAAATAAGGATTCTTTCAGCTCTCCTGAAGAATTCTTATCTGGAATTGACAAATCTGACCGCTTCCACCCTATCATCACGCTCGTTTTATACTATGGTGATTCATTATGGGATGGCCCATCATGCCTCGCTGACATGATGGTTTCCATGCCTGATAATATCAAAACTTACTTCTCCGACTATAAGTTAAATCTGGTTCAGATACTTGATTCTGATAAGTATACATTTTATAATGAAGATGTAAAAGATGTGTTTAATATTATAAGAAACATATATAACGATGATTTCGAATCAATATATCGTGAATACGAATCCCGCAATGTAGATATTGATGTAATGGAACTGATATGCAGCATAACCTCAGTTCCAAAGCTTATGGACTTATGTATAGATAATGAACAAGGAGGGACTGTCAATATGTGTGAAGCAATCAAACGATTTCAGGCTGAATGTGAAAGCAAAGGCAGAAATGAGGGTATTGAACTTGGCATAGACACTGAAAAAGTCAATTCCATAATTTCCATGCTAGAATTCGGAATAACTAAAGAACAGATATTAACTAAATATACCAAAGAAGATTTAGAAAGAGCAGAAGCTGCTATCGCTAATAATAACTAATATTAAACAGGCTGTGCCTTAACGATTATATGTGTTAAGACACAGCCCTTTTTATCTCAAAGTCTTTCTGAATATTATTATAAAATACACCGTTCCTATAATAGATGTAAATGCCCACGCACTCGCATACACAAGATAGAGTGACATCAGCGTATGTATACTTGCAAATATTGTACACACCCACACGATTCTGAACACAACAGAACCCATTATTACTATTATTGTAGGTATAACGCTTCTGCCAAGTCCTCTTGCTCCCGCTGCCGCATTATCCATAAATGCGGATATAAAATAAGAGCATCCCATTATTCCAAGTCTTATTGAGCCATAATGCAATACATCCGGATCACTTGTAAATATGCTAAGAAACTGTGTCCTGAAAACTACAAGCAATGCACCAAGCACTGCTCCTATAATAAATGAATACATCTGTGTAACAAGATATGCTTTCTTAATTCTGTCACGCTTTCTTGCTCCAAGATTCTGTGCTATAAAGCTTGTACATGCAGTATAGAATGCCGCCATCATATCATACACAATGTTATCAGCATTAGCCGCAGCCGAATTGCCCTCAACAACTACATGGTCAAATGAATTAACTGCCGACTGTATGTACAGATTGGCAACTGCAAAAAGTGAATACTGTACTGCTGCCGGCAGGCCAATCCTTAAAACTCTCGCTGCTATATGCGAGTCCATTCCTATATTTGTTATATAAAGTCCGTAATCCTTGCCACAGCCAAACAGGAATTTAAGTATCAGAAATGCTGATATATACTGTGATATTATACTTGCCAGTGCAACACCGACAACCCCAAGCCTGCATACTATTACAAAGAACAGATTAAGTACCACATTAATTATACCTGCTGTAATAAGATACATAAGTGGCCTTTTAGTATCTCCAACTGCACTTAACACGGCGTTACCATAGTTATACATTGCAAGTGCCGGTGAACCAAGAAGATATATTGTAAGATATATAACTGCACCATCTATCAGTTCTTTCTTAGTTCCTATAAGATTCAGCACCGGTCTTGAAAGGAACAGCCCAGACAAAAGCAACAGCAGTCCCGCAATCATACATATTACAATTGAAGTGTGGACTGCTTTCTTTACATTTGCACTATTCTTAGCCCCCACAAACAGCGCAACTACAGCATTGACACCACCTGCTAGTCCTAGCAGGATTCCGGTTGTCAATGTAATAATTATACTCGTTGAACCTACCGCACCAAGTGCCAGTGGTCCTACAAATTTACCAACTACCGCCACATCACACAGGTTGAACATAACCTGCAGTACATTTGACAACATAAGCGGAACTGAATACATTAATATTTTCTTTGGCAGGGAACCTGTCGTCATATCTATTTCATTTGATTTCATAATAACATTAACAACAAACAGAAAATATCAAACTAATATACAAATTGATATTCCAGCCAAAGAGGTTATAGAAAAAGGAGTAGCTGGAATAGAATTAACTGAATTTAATAATCTTATTTTTAAAAGAATAGAAAATTAAAAAACTTTAATAAATTACTTGCAAAAACCAAAATTGCATTGTATAATATGGAGGGTATGAGAGCTAACCTCTGTATGGAAAGCAAACTCAATAAAAGCCTATGAACCTTGTCAGGTCCGGGAGGAAGCAGCAATAAGTAGATACTTTTATGTGGGCGTTGTTTTCCATAGAGAGATTAGAATTCATATCATTTTTTATATAAAGGATGTGAAAATATGGGGTACACAGCTCTTTATAGAAAGTTCAGACCACAAACATTTTCAGAAATGGTAGGTCAGGAACATATAACAAGAACTTTAAGAAATCAAATAATTGCGAATAGAGTAGGGCATGCGTATTTATTTAATGGTGTCAGAGGAACAGGAAAAACAACATCAGCAAAAGTATTAGCTAGAGCTGTAAATTGCTTAAATCCACAAGATGGAGAGCCATGTAATGAATGTGAAATATGTAAAGCAGCACTAGATGGATCATTAACAGACATAGTAGAAATGGATGCTGCTTCAAATAATAGTGTTGAAGATATACGTTCAATAAGAGAAGAAGTTAATTTTTTACCAACAAAAGCAAAATATAGAGTTTATATAATTGATGAGGTTCACATGTTATCACAAGGTGCATTTAATGCATTATTAAAAACATTAGAAGAACCACCAGAACATGTAAAATTTATTTTGGCAACAACAGAACCACAAAAATTACCAGCAACAATTTTATCAAGATGCCAAAGATTTGACTTTAAAAGAATTCCAGATGAAGATATAATAAAAAGATTAGAACTTGTATGTAAAGAAAGCAATGTAAATGCAACAACACAAGCATTAAATATTATTGCAGCACTATCCGAAGGAGCAATGAGAGATGCGTTATCAATATTAGAGAGATGTATTCAAGATGGTGAAAACAACATAGATGAAAATAAAATAAAAGAACTTGTAGGAATACCAAAATTACAATATATTCATTGCATTACACAAGCAATAGTCGAATATAATATTGATGAAGCAATGGAAACAATAACCAAAGTTTTAAATGCAGGAAAAGACTTAAATAATTTACTTTGGGAAATTATAAAATATGTAAAAGATATTTTGATGGTAAAAACGAATCAAAAATTAACTATTTATAATGACGAAGATTTTACAAGATTACAAGAATTATCAGAAAAAGTTACCAAAGAAAGAGCAATAAGGTTAATATCAGAATTATCAGAACTTGAAAATAATATGAAACAGTCAACACAAAGGCAAATTGTTTTTGAAGCTGGAATTATTAAATTATGTGATAAAGAAATATCTAATGCTCCAGTTGGTGGAGACAGTGGAGGAAATGGTGATATTTATGCAAGATTAGATAAAATAGAAAATTATTTAAGATCTAGTGGTGGAACTACTAGGGCTAGAGCACCTCAGACAAATAGAACAACCAATCAAACACAAAATCAATCGAAATCCACTACTGATGCTATTGCTGGGATTGGAAAAAATAGTAAGCCAGCACAATATTGGAAAGATATAGTAAATAACCTAAAACAAAATGGAAAAATAGTATTATATACAAATTTAATAAATACTAATGCCGTAGAAGTAAATGATATGACTATAGGAATTCAATTTCCAGGAGGGATAACTCCCTTTGGAAAGGCAGTTTTGGAAAAACCTGAAAATAAACAAGAATTAATAAAACAAGTTTCTGTTGCATGTGGAAAAGAAATGAATATAAAATTTATAGATACTAAACCACAAGTACAAGAAGCAAGTGAAGAACAAGAAATATCTAACTTTGCAAATGGTTTTGATATTCCATTTGATGTAGTAGAATAAATTTTAAATTAGGAGGAAAAGAAAATGTCAAAAAGAGGAGGATTCCCAGGAGGTATGGGAGGATTTGGTGGAATGAACATCAATAGTTTAATGAAAGAAGCAAAAAAAATGCAAGCAGATTTAGAAAAAAATCAACAAGAATTAGCTGAAAAAGAATTTGAAGCATCAGCTGGGGGAAATGCAGTTTCAGTAAAAGTAAATGGTCAAAAGCAAATATTAGATTTAAAATTGCAAAAAGAAGTAGTCGATCCAGAAGATGTAGAAATGCTACAAGATTTAATTGTTACATGTATTAATCAAGCATTTAAACAAGTAGATGATGCACAAGCAGCATCAATGGGAAAATTTAATATACCAGGAATAATGTAATAATATAAGCAGAGCATTGTCTCTGCTATAATTGTCTAGGAGGAAATGAAAATGTCAATGTATTCACCATCAATAGAAAAATTAATAGAAGCTTTTGAGAAATTACCAAGCATAGGAAATAAAACTGCCGCAAGATTAGCATTTTATATTTTAGATGCAGACGAAAAAGAGACAAATGAATTTATAGAAGCAATTCAAAATGCAAAGAAAAACTTAAAATATTGTTCACAATGCTACAACATAACAGATACAGATCCTTGCCCAATATGTGCAAACACAGGAAGAGACCACTCTTTAATTTGTGTTGTAGAAGATGTAAGAGATGTTGTGGCAATGGAAAAAACACACGAATTTAAGGGAGTATATCATGTACTACATGGGTCAATATCTCCGATGAATGGCGTTGGACCAGATGACATAAAAGTAAAAGAGCTTCTTGCACGTTTGATGGATGGTAGTGTGAAAGAAGTAATACTCGCAACAAACCCAAGGGTTGAAGGAGAGGCAACTGCAATGTATTTATCAAAACTGATAAAGCCATTGGGAATAAAAGTAACAAGAATAGCACACGGAGTTCCGGTTGGTGGGGATTTGGAATATACTGATGAAATAACACTTACAAAAGCATTAGAGGGAAGAAGAGAATTATAAAAAAGACACTTCAAAAATGAAGTGTTTTTTAATTATTTAATAATATTTTACATATATCATTTGTTGAATTTGGTTTTGAAATTGATCTTGCATTATTACTCATTTCTTCTAATTTTGAAGAATCAGATAATAAATTATTAATAATTTCTTCTACATTATCATCTTTTTTTAACCAAATTGCAGTATTATGATTAACTAAATATTCTGCATTTTCTTCTTCTTGACCTGGAATAGGATTTATAACAACAATTGGTAATCCTGAAGCAAGGCTTTCAGAAGTAGTAAGTCCACCAGGTTTTGTTACAACTAAATTAGAAATACTCATAAATTCGGGTACTTTATTTGTATATTCAAATATTTGTACATTTGCTTCTTTGTGATTTTCTATAACAATATTTTCAAAAGCTTCTTTCATTTTTCTATTTTTTCCTGAAATTGCAATGATTTGAATATCAGCAGAATCTTTTACAAATGTCTCAAAAACTTTTAAAGTATAAT
>ENA-OPMG01001812-OPMG01001812.1-human-gut-metagenome-genome-assembly--contig:-NODE-1812-length-11435-cov-6.083919_pt1 | contig 11435 bp, 10 predicted proteins | sample MGYA00241522_ERZ501741 | MGnify/ENA primary metagenome ERZ501741 (study PRJEB25962, sample SAMEA2042616) | human gut metagenome | biome: human gut; feature: human-associated habitat; material: faeces...
TGTGATGGTCAGTTCACCGCATATTTAACAAGAAGAAAATTCACCGAATTTAAGAAAGCATATTTGATGTTTATGGAAAGTAAGAGGTAAGTATTATGAATACTACAATTTATTATTTTTTAATTTATATTGCAGAAGCTCTGATTTGTATTCAATATACTTCTAATATATTTTCAGATCGCTTTTCCCATTTTAAAACTTTTATCGCAATTTTTATTTTATACTCAACATTATTCATAATTTCACTTTTACAAAATCCATATATTAATGTCATAGTTTTTTTTATTTTTCATATATTCATTTTCTGCTGCTTATTTCAAACCACAAAGTTAAATGCTGTTTTTCACTCACTTATCCTTACCATTACAATGATCTTTACAGAACTCATTGTTCTTACTATTTATTCAAATATAAGTGTGCATTTTTATACCGAAATTTATATACATCACATTACTCTCGTAATGGCTATAATCAGCAAATTACTATATTTTATCATCACATTTTTTATATCACATACCTTGTTAAAAAATAGCAACAATACCATACCATTTTCTTCTAGAGAATGTTTTCTCTTATGTATAATTCCAATATTATCATTATGGATATCTTTTACTTTTATACATTTGTGTCTTACAACTCCATTGAAAAACAAACTTGATGCAATGATAAGTATAAGCATGCTTTTTATTCTACTTATTAACATTCTCATTTTTGGACTGTTTGAACATATTAAGCAAAAAAATTCCGAAATAGCAGAGCTCACATTTCAGAACCAGCGTGATGCCGACTCTGTAGAATACTACAAAGCCCTCGTGTCACAGGATGAGAAACAAAAAGTTCTCATTCATGACATCAAAAAGCATCTCAATGCCATAGCCTCACTGAATGAACAGCACGATTATGAAAAAGTTGCAGCATACCTTACCCACGTACTCGGTTCTTCTGAGTTAAAGCACTCCGTGCGGGTATGCGATAATGACCTTTTAAATGCACTGCTCTGCCGTTACCAGAAAATATGTCTTACGAAAAAGATTGCGCTGCATATTGATATAAGAAGTAAGTGTATTGATTTCGTGACATATGATGATCTCAGTGTACTTTTCGGTAATCTCATGGATAATGCTGTAGAATCAGCCGAAAAAACAGTTAATCCTTTTATAGAACTCAATGTTTTTCAGAAAGAGAAAAATAACATGACCATTATCACGCTCATTGATTCCTGCCGCGTAAATCCTATTGATAAAAATGGCAACCTTTTACCAACAAAAAAACCGAATCCACAGTTTCATGGATTCGGTATGCGTAGTATAGAAAATATTGTTAAGAAGTATAATGGTGAAATGACTTTTTACTTTGATGATCCTACCAAGACATTCCATACTATTATTATGCTTCGGCACTGAAAGCTGTCTCTTTTAACGATTTTTTATCATCTGGAGCAAATATTCACATACATCAAAGCTCTTTGCTTCTTGTTCTGTTTCCCGCTTCTTTAATGAATCATATATTTGCTCCAATAAATAATCAGCATTCACTTTTTTGTTTACAAAGCTATTTTCATCAGTAGAAGCCATTCCATAACCGGCATCTGCTTTCATTGTTTTATAGGCAGAATAATTATTTATCGAATCAGGTGCAGTTCTTCCTTTATACCCCTCATATGACATAAGCGCAAACATTTCCAGATCCGATGCATTCGATGTATCAACATCATTTACATGCACATGATATACTTTTCTGTTATCACCATGTCCATATGCCACTTGAACAACAGGATCATCCTCCTTTGATGTTTTCACATATGAAGCTAAAACTACCTGACTTTCTGTATCAGACAGTCCAAAACTTGTCATTCCGATATTTTTCAGCTTATCATTTGGAATTTCCTTATCCGGTGACACCTGTTCAACTGCATTTTTATTATTTACCAATTTATTGTAAAGAGAACTGTTATTTTCCGACAACATATTCATGTATATTTCAGTAAATTCACTCTGCCTCTCCCCACATTTATTTAAGGAATTTTGCTCACTATTTCCTATTTCGAACTCTATATCCATTTTATCGCCTGTTGACTTCTTATTATAATTTGAAGTATATGCCATTGAAATATTTGTTCCCACACCGTTTAACATATATGCCTCCTATCTGTTTTACCAATAATATTACACTTTTAATTATTAGATTCATTGCAATTAAATTCTTGCCAAAAGTTCCGCAGGTGTAAGTGCCATAACCTTACTTTGCGTAAAGTCTTTAATGTTGCGCGTAATAATATAGTCTACATGAACATATTCAGCAGTTGCACTTTGTATGGCATCTTCAAAATCTTTCCACTTCATATTTACAGCCATCTCAAGCACAACTGAACTAAAATCAGCGAACTCAAAAATAAGTTTTAACTTGCGGAATACATCTTCTATCTGCTCTGGAGTCATTTGTTTTCTCATGATATACATCATATTTGCATAAGTTAATGTAGATATATATCCCTTTGCCTGTTCAGTTTCACAAAGTTTCCAAATTATAGATGATTCCTTCACAAAGTCTGAGCGACTTAGTAAAACATCAAGTATAATGTTAGTATCAATCAACAAAACCATATTTTTCCCTCATACTTTCGGTTTTTATCTCATCTAAATTACCATTATCCTGAAGAATTCCTGTTAGAGAATCCGTCAAATATGATACTGCGGCATCCTTAGGAATAAATCTTCCCACTTCATGACCATTCTTTGTAACAATGATTTCATGTCCTGACATAACAAGATTCAAATATCTCCCAAAATTGTTCTGCATTTCTGTTGCAGTTGCTGTTGCTGTATTCATATGCCTTCCTCCTATCCATTTCTTTTTTAGCTAATTATATTATAACGTTAATTAGCTATTTTTTCAAGATATATCCCCGTTGTAACATTATTCTTGATGTTTTCTATGTATTTGCAACATTATTCTTGATATTCTTTGCTGTGTTTGTAACATAATTCCGTACATTTTTCCAACGATGAATTTTTATTTTCAAAAACAAACTCAAAAAGCCGAATCCACACTCCCACGGATTCGGCTTTTGTATATACACTTCTATTTTCTATTTTGTATGAAGCTGTCAATCATCGCAATCACACCATCTACACCGAGCTTTGCCACATTCAGGCACAGGTCATAGTTTTCTGCCTGCCCCCACTCCTGTCCGGTATAGTATTTGTGATAGGTCTTTCTGTTGTCATTTGTCTCACGCACAACAGTCTTTGCCTTTCTCACTGAGACTCCATGTGTATCAGCCACAGTATCAACGCAGAAGGCATCATTCGCTGTCAGGAAAACTGAGACAACATCATCTCTTCCCTGAAAGGCAAAGTTTGCACATCGTCCCTGAATCACATATCCCTCACAGCCGTCCTCAAGCGGCAGCCTGTCTATAAATGTAAGAGCCCTCGCCGGAGTATCATGCAGCACATTATCCTCCTCCGTCTCCATCACAATAGAGTAAAGCAGGGAATTAACCGGTCTCTCACTGTAAAACTCCTCATACTCATCATAGCAGCCTGCCTCTTTGGCACCGGCCGCAATAGCCTCTCTGTTCATGAAATGTAAATGATATTTCTCAGCGACCGCTCTACCGATACTATCTGCATCGCAACCGCACTTTCTAGCAATAGTAATTATCATATAAATATAGCTCCTTTCTGTAGAAAAAGCCAACGCGCAGGAAGCGCTCAGACAAATCAATAAAAGTTTGCAAACACCGATGCAAACACCACCGTAAGTATTCCTGCCACTGCGATAGCAAGAGAGCTCATGGCGCCCTCTATCTCGCCAATCTCGATAGCCTTCGCTGTTCCGATGGCATGTGATGAAGCACCAAGCGCCAGTCCCTTCGATATAGGCTCAGTGATTCTGAATATTTTGCAAACAAACTCTCCGAGTATATTTCCAAGCACACCTGTCACGACGATAACTGCGACAGTGATGGTCACATATCCGCCGAGCTCCTCTGATACGCCCATACCGATAGCTGTCGTGATGGACTTTGGAAGCAGTGTGACATAGTCCTCGTGTGAAAGCCCCATAAGCACTGACAACACAAGCACTGTCACAAGACTTGTTATGACGCCTGCCGTGAGTCCGAGCGCGACTGCTGCTATATTTTTCTTGAGCAGTGTCCACTGCTCATAGAGCGGTATCGCAAGGCATACCGTGGCCGGTGTCAGAAACCAGCTAAGGTACGATGCCCCCTTATTGTATGTGTCATAATCCACATCTGCCACAACAAGCACTATGATGGTCAGTACTATTGAAATGAGAAGCGGATTGAGTATTGCAAGCTTAAACTTTTTCTTTAAAAGCATACCTAGCAGATATGCAACCAGACTTACTGTCACACCGGCAAAAAGCGATGTCTGAAACAAATTATCCATTATGATTATCCTCTATCTTATTTATTTTCTCCAGCATCAGCCCTCTTGCGCTTCTGCATACGGATTACGAGCTGTGAAACATGTCCTGTAGCAATCATTACAGTAAGAAGTGCCACAACCGTGATTACAATCACCGGTACGAGCACCGGCTTAAGATTGCCCCAGGATGACATAAGCCCCACTCCCGCAGGGATAAACATGACAGGCATTATCTCTATCATGAATTTGCCTGCACTCCTTACAGAGTTAAGCGGTATCAGGCCTGTCAGCAAACCTATGAAAAGTATAACCATGCCATATATGCTCGCCGGAACAGGCAACGGCAGTAAATATTTGAGTATCTCACCTACAAACGAAATCGCAAGTATGATGAGAAATTGCTTTAATAATTTCATTTTATATTGTATCTCCGTTATATATATTTCGTGACTATTTGTAACTGTTTATCAGTGTTCCCTGACCATCATTGCACATACAATGGCAAGCAGCACGCTTGAAGCCCATATAGCGCGTATTCCTATGTGCAGTGAGCACACTCCGCCTATACCTGCTCCTATTGCAAATATCAGAATGATTCCATAGTAGTGCGCGGTCTTTTTCAGTGCCCCTATATTTCTGTCACGCAGATATATTGACAGGCTCTCTGTGCCACTTCTTAAGTTGCCGATGCACATGGTGCTGGCATAGCCGTAGCCGTTTACCTTTCTGAAGGACTGCACCTGCATAGAACAGCTGAATGATACAAGCATGGTCGCTATCATATCGTACCTGTGTGGTATGAAACCGACCACAAACAGTATGATTATCTCTATCATCACCACTATCTGACGCCAGTGGATGCGCTTTGCCTTCTTATATCTATGCCCGATTCTCTCTGCCACAAGCACACCGAGTGCAAATGAGAGGATTGGGAAAAGATACGATAGTCCCTTCATCCATTCACCCATCATCAGATGCTGGCTCATCAGCACCACGTTTCCTGTCTGCGCATTCGAGAACACCTCGTTTCTCACGTTGTAGGTGTAGGCATCCTGAAAGCCTCCGGAAAGTGCCAGAATCGCACTCAGCAAAAAGGTCTCTGATGTCTGAATCCTTATTTTTTCTTTTTCAGTCATTTTTTCGCCTCTTTTTCTCATATTCGCTGTTATCTGCCACACCCTCGTGTGACCCACAGCAATTACATATTTACAGCAATCCACACGGTTTATTATTATAGAAAAAAAGGGCGGATATTTCAATACCCGCCCCAAATATACAGTGTATTAAATTTTGCACAATACCTAAAATATATATTGGATATACATAATAGATATACATGATAGCTATACCAGATACTTTTCTTCAAACTCAGATACCGGTACCGGTTTTGAGAAATAATATCCCTGGAACTCATGACAGCCCATCATTGTGAGCATATCAAGCTGCTTTTTCGTCTCCACACCCTCTGTGATGACGTCCATGCCTATCTTGCCTGCAAGCGTGATGATACTCTCTAATATATCCTGTCCCTTGACCTCGTTCTCAGATTTGCGAAGGAAGCCCATATCGATTTTCAGCACATCGGCACTGATATCCTTTAGCATGTTGAGTGATGAGTAACCGCTTCCGAAATCATCAATCTCCACCCTGAAGCCTACGCCCTGAAGCTTGTGGATAATATTCATATTCTTCTCAAAATCGGTCATCAGCGTTGTCTCTGTAATCTCCAGATGCAGATTGGACGCTGCTATGCCATATTTATTAATCAGCCCTGTAAAGGTCTCATATATATCTATAATGTAGAAGTCCTTTGTAGATATATTTACAGATATATGATAGCTTCCATAGCCTTTTTCCTTCCACTCTGCAAGCTTTTGCGCTGCCTTCTCCCATATATAGAGGTCAAGCTTGTAAATGAGACCTGCGTTCTCTAAAATATCAATAAAAGCATACGGTGTCAGGATGCCTCTTGACGGATGAACCCAGCGCACCAGCGCTTCTGCGCCCTTTGCAGCACCATCACGTTTCACCTGTGGCTGTAAGTACATGACAAACTCATCATTTTGCAATGCCGGCTCAAATTCACCGAGCAGACGTCTCTGCTCTATTGATATCTCAAGCAGATGCTCATCATAGTATGCCACACAGCAGTCGTAATTATTCTTTATGGTGTCTGCCGCTATATTAGCCTTGTCTACCATAATGCTGACAGCCTCATCCCTGTCTCTTATCTCATACACACCCATGTATGTATGCAGATGGAAAGAATTGCCAGTAAACTCACACTGCAGTTCTTTGACTGAATCTGCCACTCTTTTTTCATCAAACTCTTCTCTTGGCAGACACAGCGCAAAGCGGTCATTCATAAGCCTTGCACAAATGGTCCTCTCAGATGGATTCGATGCCATGAGCTTCGCCTGCTTTATAAGCACCTGATTGCCCTTCTCCATTCCAAATATCTCATTGATGAATTTGAAATCCTTTATATTGCTGCAAATCAGGTAGAAGGTTGTGTCATGATACTTGTTCACCATATCGTGCACATCCTCATAGAACTGGTCACGGTTCAAAAGTCCGGTCAGACTGTCATGCGATGCCTTGTACTTTTCCTGCTCCCACGACTCATACATCTGTGTACGGTCATTGTATACAAAATAATCACATATAACGCGATTGCTCTCATCATATATGCGCTTGTAGGCAATCTCAAAGTAGTGCTTTTCACCGTTTATTTCAATATCTGTTGTCTGGAAGGTCATACTGTCCCTTCTGTCATCTCCCAGCTTTTCAATCCACTGACTATATTTACTTTCATAAACAGACATATTGCCGCCATGCCTGTAAATAGCCTCCATCAGGTCATTGTAATATATGCACCTGCCCTTTCTGTCATAGCAGATGATACCATTGTTCATATCGCGGACCACAAGAGAGAGCATATTTTCTATAAGCTCATTCGGCACATATCTGTATGTCAGGTAATATATGATAATAGCTATAGCACCATATATAATCATGGTGAGGTCATATATGGAGTCCGAACCTATAGTAGCAATGTCAAACGAAAAGCCGATAAAGATAACTACCGCTATAGCCCCATATGCCTCCCTGTACATGCGCGATGATTTGATAATCATATACAGATATGTAAAAATAATCAGAATCACAAACGCATATGTGAATATAAAATGCAGCCTGTACCATAGGCTGTCATTATTGAATACCACCTTAATATTCTCAGCTTTTATGGATTCTATATCAAAAATCTTATTAGTCCAGGTGTTCTCTATAAGCATATATGTGTCCAGCACCGCAAATATCATGGAAGCAGCCTGCACTCCCTTGAAGGTCTTTACAGCACCTGTATAATACTGTGTATAAAACATAAGAGCGATGAGCATCCAGTCAAACAGAGCCATAGTAAGCCCTTTCGCAAGTACTGTAACAGTGTGCCCCGGCACAAATGTAAAAACAAAAAAGACTATAGCGCAGGCAAATGTCAACGTCTCATATATACACACACTTTTACCGAGTCTGTCATGTTTTTTAAAGGAACCGATTGCGCAATGTGCAATCAGTATTGCTTCCAGCAATACTCCCAGTCCATATACTATCCTCATATTCCCACCTGTCTTCTATGACCATATTACTAACCTATATAGCCATTGTAACTCATTTCATGTGTAATGTAAACAAAAAAGAGGTTGTCACAACCTCTTTTTTGTAATTTATTAACATTTATTATTTTCCTGAAGTTGCTTTCAGTCGTGTCATGGCACGGGCCAGCGAAGCTCTTGAGTGATAATACTCCTGAATACTCTGCTTCTGGCGAAGCTGCTCCTCAGCTCTCTCCTTTGCCTCTCTTGCCCTTGCTATATCGATTTCCTCCGGATGCTCGGCTGTCTCGACAAGCAGTGTCACACGGTTGTTGACTATCTCTACGAAGCCCATTCCCACTACCGCGTACTCCCAGTTGTCACTGCCCTCCGGCTGAAATCTCATCTCGCCCTCATCGACGGCTATGACCATATCCTCATGGTGGGCGAGGATTTCCTTCTGGCCATCGAACTCAGGGACTATTATGGAACGACATCTTCCTGAGTAAAACACTCTGTTAGCAGCTATTACCTTTAGATAAAATGTATTTGTTGCCATACGATTTGTCCTTCCTTATGCTTTTACTGCTGCATAGTCTTTGCTTTTTCCTTGACGTCCTCGATTGTTCCGACATTGAAAAATGCGTTCTCAGGATACTCGTCCATCTCACCATCTATGATGGCCTTGAAGCCCTTGATAGTATCCTCTACAGGCACATAGACACCCTGGATACCTGTGAAGTTCTCGGCTACGTGGAATGGCTGTGAGAGGAACTTCTGGATTTTTCTTGCTCTGTATACAAGCACCTTGTCCTCATCTGCCAGCTCCTCCATACCAAGGATCGCGATGATATCCTGCAGCTCCTTGTACTTCTGGAGAATCTCCTGTACCTTTCGTGCTACCTGATAATGCTCCTCGCCTACGATATCAGGCTCGAGGATACGTGATGTAGACTCAAGTGGATCTACTGCCGGGTAAATACCCTGTTCAACAATCTTTCTTGAAAGAACTGTTGTGGCATCCAGATGTGCGAAAGTTGTAGCCGGAGCCGGGTCTGTGAGGTCATCGGCTGGTACGTATACGGCCTGTACCGATGTTACCGAACCGTTCTTTGTAGATGCGATTCTCTCCTGCAGCTCACCCATCTCAGTAGCCAGTGTAGGCTGATAACCTACGGCTGAAGGCATACGTCCTAAAAGTGCTGAAACCTCTGAACCTGCCTGTGTGAAACGGAATATATTGTCGATGAAAAGCAGCACGTTCTGGTGCTTCTCATCCCTGAAATACTCTGCCATTGTAAGTCCTGTCTCAGCTACACGCATACGTGCTCCTGGTGGCTCGTTCATCTGTCCGAACACTAAGGCTGTTTTTTCCAGAACTCCTGATTCCTTCATTTCTGTCCAGAGATCATTTCCCTCTCTGGAACGCTCTCCGACTCCTGTAAAGATTGAGTAGCCGCCGTGCTCTGTTGCGATATTGCTGATGAGCTCCTGGATGAGGACTGTTTTTCCTACTCCGGCTCCTCCGAAGAGTCCGATTTTTCCACCCTTTGCATATGGGGCAAGGAGGTCGATGACCTTGATACCTGTCTCGAGGATTTCCTCTGCAGGGTTCTGATCTTCAAATGCTGGCGGCTCTCTGTGGATCACCCACTTTGGAGCATCCCCGATCGGCTTTCCGTCATCAATTGTTTCTCCTAATACGTTGAACAGACGTCCCAGTGTTGCCTCACCAACTGGTGTCTTGATACCGCTTCCGGTTGCAATGACTTCCATATCACGGTGAAGTCCTTCACTGGCTGCAAGCATAATACAGCGTACCGTATTATTTCCTATATGCTGTGCAACCTCCATGATACATTTTTTGTCACCATTTTGTACTTCCAGAGCGTCTCTGATTGCAGGCAATTCTTCGTCTTCAAATTCAACGTCCACAACAGGTCCCATAACCTGTATGATTTTTCCTGTTTTCATCCTAGGCCTCCATTATCTCTTTTTCTTGCGCTTCTGGGATTTTGCTCCCGCAATTACCTCTGTGATCTCCTGGGTAATCGCTGCCTGTCTGGCACGGTTATACATGATATCCAGCTCATGAAGCATATCCTTTGCGCTGTTGGTTGCTGCCTCCATCGCCATCATACGGGCATTCTGCTCGCAGGAGAAGGATTCTACCAGCGCACCATAAACAAATCCTACCACATAGTCCGGAACAATACGATTCATCACTGCATCTGCCGATGGACGCAGGGCAAGCTCCTCACGTCTGACATCCAGCGGAATCTCCACGTTGTGGAAATCTGCTTTTTTCAGTGGAAGCAGCTGCAGGATTTCTGCTTCTTCCTGCATCGCATTGACCATTGAGGTATAAATGATATAGATTTCATCAAACTCTCCCTGACGGTAATCTTCGAGAAGTTCCTCAGAGATATTTCGTGCACGGTTCAATGTCGGATTCTGAATCGTATAATGGAACTGTTTGTTGATCTCAATTCCACGTTCTTCAAAATAATGTCTTCCGACTTCACCAAGCACATACAGCTGACGTTTCGGGTGCTTTGCAAGTTCCTCTTCCGCAATTTTTAAAATATTGTGGTTGTAAGATCCTGCCAGTCCCTTATCCGCCGTAACCACCATATAAGCGATCCGTTTTTCTTCTTCCGGAATCTCATCTGTGGACCTGAAATAAATACTGTCCAGATCCGGCAAATGCCGCAGAATACGGCTCATCTCAGATTGCAGGGTAAAGAAATACGGTTCTGTGTCCGTCAGCATTTTTTTAGATTTCTTTAATTTCGAAGAAGAAATCATGTACATTGCATTTGTAATCTTTAATGTATCATTGATACTCTTCATTCGATCCTGAATTTCTTTTGCATTTGCCATCGTAACACCTGCTTACTGTTCTGCTGCGAACTCTGCTGCAGCATCTTTGATTTTCTGTCTCAGTTCATCGGATAAAGCTTTTGTCTGCTCAATTTCTTTTCCGATCTCCGGATGTTTCAGATCCATGAAATCCAGGATATCTTTCTGATACTGTTTTACCTGTCTGGTAGGTATCTTATCGAATACACCGTCCGTTGCCATGCACAGGGTTAATACCTGCTCATGCATGGAAAGCGGATGACTCAGCGGCTGCTTCAACAGCTCCATCAGAGCTTTTCCGTGCTGCAGCTGTGCTTTTGTTGCATCATCCAGATCAGAAGCAAACTGTGTGAACACTTCCATCTCACGGTACTGTGCCAGATCGATACGGATACTACCGGATGCTTTCTTCATTGCCTTTGTCTGGGCTGCACCACCGACTCGGGATACGGAAAGTCCTACGTTTACGGCTGGTCTCATACCTGCGTTGAACAGGTTGCTCTCGAGGAAGATCTGACCATCGGTAATGGAAATAACGTTGGTAGGAATATATGCGGAAACATCACCGGCCTGTGTTTCA
>ENA-OPMG01001814-OPMG01001814.1-human-gut-metagenome-genome-assembly--contig:-NODE-1814-length-11431-cov-3.156909_pt1 | contig 11431 bp, 7 predicted proteins | sample MGYA00241522_ERZ501741 | MGnify/ENA primary metagenome ERZ501741 (study PRJEB25962, sample SAMEA2042616) | human gut metagenome | biome: human gut; feature: human-associated habitat; material: faeces...
CGTTCCAACTTATTCGAACTCCCCTCCCTGATCAAGGAAGAGGTAACCTACACGGTTACTCCCGCCGAGGGCATGAAGTTGCAGACCTCCACAAAAGAGCAAGTGATAAGCAAGCCTTTTGGTAAAGTAACCCGCACGATCACACCAAGAGGAAATACGATCGAGGTAGTACGTACGATCGAGTTGGACAAGCAACAGTTCACTCCCGCCGAATATAGCGACGTGCGTAGCTTGATCCATGAATGGACAAATCCGGATAACCGGGTATTGCTATTCTCCCTATAAGATCTAAATACGGAGGGCACGGAACAAATCTGTGTATTCCGTGTGCTCCGTGTTTAATTATTTCATACATTTACGAACGTTAACATTAAATCATATCGTATATGAAGACACTAAAGTATTTACTCGCCACCATGCTCCTTCTAGGCGTTTGTAACCTAACGCATAGCCAAAAGCTATCCCTAGGAATCTTCCCCGAGCCCCAAGAGGTGACTATTTCCAGCCAAACATACACACCGCCCCATGGATATACCCTACGGGGTATAAATAATCCGGACGCAGATGCGGTCAAACTACTTAAAGAAGCGCTACCTTTCGCTAAATCCGGCAAATCTCTCCCTTTAGAGATCAAGAAACTAAAAGACAAAACTCCGGAAATGCAACGCTCGGGTGCCTATACGCTGACGATCACTAAAAAAGGTATCACGATCGGGATCGTAGACGATAATTCCTTGTTTTACGCCGCCCAAACCCTCAAGCAATTAGCTAAATATGACGAGGGTAAAAAGATCCTGCCTCTCTGCTCGATCAAAGACTATCCGGACGTATTATTGGGGTACCGTGGAAGGATTCTACGGACAGCCTTGGAGCCACGCCGACCGTATCGAGCAAATCCGCTTTTACGGAAGGATCAAGCTGAACACCTATATCTATGGTCCGAAAGATGATCCTTATCACAGCTCCCCCAACTGGCGCAAACCTTATCCCGCCGAGGAAGCCGAGCATATCAAGGAACTAGCGAAAGAGGCCTCCCATAACAAAGTAAACTTCGTTTGGGCCATCCACCCGGGACAAGACATTCAATGGAACCTGACAGATAGCATGAACATCCTTTCCAAATTCGAGAAAATGTACGATTTGGGCGTACGCTCTTTCGCCGTTTTCTTCGATGATATATCCGGAGAGGGAGCCCGCCCGGAAAAGCAAGCCGGCTTATTGAATTACATCCATAAGGAATTTATCAGCAAGAAAAATGACGTGCAGCCCCTGATCATGTGCCCTACCGAATACAACCGCTCATGGGCTAAGACCGATTATCTGGATATCCTCGGTACCCAACTCGACCCCGCTATCCAAATCATGTGGACCGGAGACCGTGTCGTAGCCGATATCACGAAAGAAGGCGTCGAATGGGTAAACAACCGTATCCGTCGTCCCGCCTATATCTGGTGGAACTTCCCCGTAAGCGATTATTGCCAAGATCATTTGTTGATGGGAGCCGCCTACGGCCTAGATACGCAAGCCGCCGGCACCATGACCGGATTCGTATCCAATCCTATGGAATATGCCGAGGCTTCCAAGGTCGCTATATTCGGCGTTGGAATGTACACTTGGAATATCAAGAATTACGATCCTACACAGGCATGGAAAGACGCTTGCGACTTTATTATGCCGGAGGCCTCCATGGCTTTCCGCATTTTCTGCGAGCATAACTGCGATCCGGGTCCGAACGGACATCAATACCGCCGGGAAGAGTCTGCTAACTATGTGGCTCCTATCCAGACATTCCTTACCGGATATAAGAAAAACACGTTCCCGGAGCAAAGCGCAAATCTTCTGGGAACCTTATTCGCTCAAATCACGGCTTCCCCAAGCATGATCTACAGCCAAAGTCCCAATAAACGCTTGATCGAACAAATCAATCCATGGCTTATCCAATTCGAGTTCTTAGGAAAAGCCGGTACAAGTGCTCTGCATATGGCGCACGCTTGGTATGAGAAAGACCGGTCTTATACATGGCAACGCTATCTGGAAACATCTGCCTTGCTAGATAGCATGAAACTGATAAACCGCACGCTGAACCAGAAGGCACAGCCTAAAGGCGTGAAAGTCGGATCGAAAGTCTTACACCCTTTCATCGTAGACTTATATCGTCAGACAGGTCGTAACCTGCTATCTACGGACGGTATCGCCCCGGACGAGGTGAAGGTTAGCATCCCTTCCATATTCACGAATATCGACCAATTGAAGAGCCAGCCTTGTGCCGAGGGTGATAATACGGTCGGTTACGTCCCCCTATTCGAGGTAGTCAAAGTACAGCCTAATCAATATCTGGGTATCGGCTGGGAAATCCAGAAAGAAGCGGAATCCTTCTGTTTCAATCTTCCGAAAAGCAACCAACCCGGACGGGTATTCGAGTGGTCTGCTGACGGAAAGAGCTGGAGCCTAATCCCCCATGTCTCCACGGAAAACGCTAAGGATACGATCCGCACCATCGATCCGAAAGCCCGTTATATCCGTATGCGAAATAACTCGGATCAGCAAATGGAGCTATATGTACTAGGATTCACGGCGACAACCAAACAAGACCCGCAAATCAATGAGGCTCTTATGATGTACGATATGAACCTAGATACGTATAAGAACTTGAATCCGGGAGAAATAATTCACATAAAATGCGATGATATCAACGCCGTATCTTTCTTCCTCTCCGGAAGTAACGAGAATTTGGTATCTATCACCGGCCTCTCTCAAGATGGTGAGAAAAACATCGTCTATCAAGGGAACGTAGGCTACATCAAATTAAATAAAACCATGTTCGAGGATTTCTCTTCTTTAGAAATCACCACAATAGGAAAAGAACCTATACATATCCACCAGATCGTTAGGGAATAATAAATAAAAAAGTACCGATTTCTTTCTCTCTTAGATGGAAGAAGGAGATCGGTACTTTTTTATTTATTCGTACAATTCGGGAGTATCTTATTTTTGGCACATCTCCGCTTGTATATTCCTTTTAAAAGTTATACCTTTAGGATGCGAAAAATAGAAACCGAAAAAACAATGCGAAAAGAAGAAAGATATAAAGGCGTATTAAACTGGTTTAAGGAAAACGTACCGGTAGCCGAGACTGAACTACATTATGACGATCCATATCAATTATTGATAGCGGTAATCCTATCCGCACAATGCACGGATAAGCGAGTGAATATGATCACTCCTGCCCTGTTCGCGGCTTTCCCTACTCCCGAGGTAATGGCAGCTAGCACACCGGAAGTCGTCTTTGAATACATACGAAGCGTATCTTACCCGAACAATAAGGCTAAACATCTGGTAGGTATGGCGAAGATGCTGATAGAGGACTTCAAAGGCGTGGTTCCCTCCGATATTGACGAGCTACAGAAACTTCCGGGTGTAGGAAGAAAAACTGCGAACGTAATCGCATCCGTTGTATATGACAAGCCAGCCATGGCGGTAGATTCCGTGTCTCCAACCGGATCGGCTTGACCAATAATAGCAAGACACCTTTGGAAACGGAAAAGGAGTTGGTGAAGAACATTCCGGAAGAATTGATCCCCATCGCCCATCACTGGTTGATATTGCATGGAAGATATGTTTGCCTCGCCCGGAAACCGAAATGTGAGGAATGCGGATTAAAGCCTTGGTGTAAATACTTCCTAAAGCAAACATGAGGATCGGCAAGAAAGACATAATGGCATTCATTGTCTTGTTTTTGGCTACGATCGTTTGCGTGAGGTACTTTTACAAGAATATGAGCGACGAGCAATTTGTCGCCACGGTAGATCCCTATAGCTTGGTCATCCCGACCCCCACAGCAATTTTTGCTATCAATCGTCCTCCTGTATTCGAGAAGATGATATTACCCATGGAGAATATACGCAAGGCGTTCTCGGATCATACGCCCGCTATTTTCCTCTCTTTAATACAGCAAAATCCGGATTTATCGTCTTTCTTGATCGCTTATTATCCACAAGGGGATATCTTGTACGCCCCTATGGATAGTCATACGGCAGAGCGTATTTTCAAGCAACTGGACGCTTCTTTCACTTTTCCTGCCCAGCAACGAGAGGAAGCTTCCGTTCCTGTTAGATACTATCCGGATGTTGATAAGCATTTTCTAGGTTGTTACTACCACGAGGGTATATTCGTGGTGTCCTACAATCGAAAATTATTGGTAGAGACAGCGAAAAAGCAACAGACGTACCCCGCACAGATCATTCCGGAATTAGCTGATCTAATTAGTAAAAAAGGCAAGAGTGGCGCGATGAATCTCTTCATCCAAAGCGCCTCTTTAGATTTACAGGTTCAAATGAATGACTCGACGGAGTGGAAAATGAAAAATCAATGGTTGGCAATGGATTTATTCTATAATGAAGGAAGCCTTTGCTGCTTCAATGAGCAACCCTATGAGGAAACCTTGGAGAACTTTTACCCCAACTTATGCGATACGATAACTACTCGGATCAATCGGCTATTCCCACAAATAAAAACCACGGCACAAGTCAGTCATGACGAGGCCGTGGTCTATTTTACGGTTTGCGGGAATTAAGCTTCAGTCCCTTCTTTCTTGAATGCTGACACAAACATATCTTTTACGAATAAATATCCGATACATCCGAATAAAGCGAGGAAGACAAAACCGACCAAGATAAGTGCCTTCTTAGGAGAAGATGCTTTCAAAGGTACGGTAGCCGGCTCGATTACGGTATACACCGGAGTTTCTTCCTGCACACGCAATTTATCTTGCTCCAACTTCTGCGCCAACGTATTGTAAACATTAAACGTAAGGGTCATCTCATTCTTCAAACGCTCCTGCTCCGTACGGTAGCTGGAAGAGATAATATTACGGTTGGCATCCTCGAAAGCGGCGTACGCACGTTGCGCTTTATAATAAGCGTCACGTGACTCGCCAAATACCTTCTGGGTAAATTCCAAATCTTGCTTTACTTTCTGCGTACGATAATTCGTAATATAATTCTGGAGGTTTTCCAAAACGACCTTTGTCATCTGAGCGGAAATAACCGTGTCCTGCATCTGTACGGAAGCCGTGATAACCAAGGTCTTCTTGTCCACGGAAACAGAAACCCGCTCCTGCAAGGCCTTCACCACCTCTTCTTGATCCTTTGTCAAATGGTAAGGATTCAAGCCCTCAGACTCTTCCTCGTCACCGGAGATTAAACTCATTACCGCACCCAACGCCTTGAATGGAGCGGAGACAATATATCCCCACCAAGCCTTACGTTGATGTTCACTCATATAATCATACAATGTAGTGCTTAACTCCTTTTCCTTATCGGTAACCTCTACCGGAAACAATTCCAACAGAAACGGGGTACTCTGCACCACATCCGGATACAAATCCGGAGAGATCGCGTCCGCACCGGCAGCGGCATTCAGATTAATCCCAGCCATAGCAGCCAAACCGCCAAGACTAGATTTTTTTGCCGCATCCTGTGTCTCTGGTGCCAATTTCACCGTAGTTGTATATTCCTTGGGAATACTGAAAGCTACAATCAAACCTACTACCACCGCAATACCACAGCCTTTCAATAAGAACTTACGCTCTTTCCACAGTTTTTGCGCCAGTTCGATTAAATCGATCTCCTGCTCCTCAGGTAACTCTTGTCTTTTTATCTCGTTTATCGTATCCATGCCTGATTAGTTTTTAATCATGTTAACAATAGAGGTAATCATCGCGGCCATAGAGGTAGCGGAGCTACTGATACTCATGATCTCAGCCAAGCTTCGGCGCTCACGTTGCGTCTTCGTCGGAACTACGATCTCACAGCCCGGCTCCACTTTCGGATAACGCTTGAAAAAGATAGCGGTACGCTTCGTCGTAGCGACCTTACCATTCATATATATTACGATCGGATACTTACGTGCGATATCATTATAACCACCGGCTTGAGACAAGCAATCCGTAACTGACATACCTTTCGTGTAAGTCACGCTGTTCGGATAAGTCACGGCTCCACTCATCTTCACCGTACTTTGCAACTGCGGAATATAAAGTTCATCACCATCACGAAGCACGACATCATCGATACTGCCCGGATTTGCCAACGCTTTCTCTAAATCAATACCTACGGAATAGTCCTTCACATTCATCAACGCTACACCGATGGAATCCCGGCTTTGCTTATTCGCCTCACTTAAAGCCAGAAGGGTCTCCATGCGTTTCAATTCATCTTCTGTCAACTGACGTTTCAAGCTGGCACCTTTTACATAAGCCTCTGGGGTAACGCCTCCCGCTTTCGCGACAATGTCACTCAAACGTGCGTTCTTCGTAGCCAATACATAGCTACCGGCAAAAGTGATCTCGCCGTTCACCTTCACGACCTGTTGCTCATGATACCCCGGGGAGAAACGAACATAAACTTCATCGAACGGCTCCAGCGTAAAGATCGTATCTCCCGCATTCAACTTGAAGTCCTCACTCAACGAGAAGTTATATACATCAGCGATCCGGTTGACATTCTGATTGGAACTAGGATCCTTCACACGACGGGCTACCTCTACATTAATAGAAGAAGCGGACTCTCTTAAGCCACCGGCCATCATGATAGCGTCCTCTATTGTCAAATTATGACGATACGGAAGCACCGTATCCGGATAATTCACGGCTCCGCCAACCTTGATCGTATAAGGTTCGCGCAAATCGAATAGGGAAGGAATGCTTAATTGGTCTTCCGCTTGCAACTCCACATCTGGAGCGGTACCGTTCAAGATACCACGAATATCCACGGCGATCATCGTAGTCGTGAAATCCGGATTCAAACGGGTAATCAAGGCACGGCCGGCGAACTCGTCTCCTTTAAGACCTGCGGCCTGTTTTACCAATTGCTTTACCGTACGAACCGACGGACTTAACTCATATTCTCCCGGACGCCATACTGCTCCCGTCACGATCAAACGATTCTCATAAAAAGGAATAACGGAATCTACCAGCAAAGAATCGCCATCCTGCATCACGAAAGAAGCGAACTTATCTTCCGAAACCGTAGAGATCTGGTAACGACTATCTGATTTACGCTTCACTTGTACGTCCTTCGTATAAGCGTCGCCGGTAAATCCGCCGGCCATATCCAGCAATTGCTTCAAGGTCTCACCCTTGCGCAACTCGAAAATACGATTACGTTTCACCTTACCTCGAACCACCGCTAACTGGTCGTACGGGCCTACCATAATCATATCGTTCTCTTCCAAACGAACATTCGTTGTGTACTTTCCGTTCAATAAATAATCATATACGTCGAGATTAGCGATTTCCTTGCTATTGCGATATACCTTGATGCTACGCAAAGAACCGATCTTATTCACACCACCGGCGGCATACAACGCATTAAATAATGTGGCGAATGAAGGTAATGTATACGTACCGGGAGCGACTACCTCGCCGACAATATTCACCTTCATGCTACGAATCTGGCTCAAACTGACGGAAACAAAGGTATTCCCCTCTCCCGAACCAGACAGCGTAGACATAATCTGGCTCAACTCCTGACGCAGACGAGTCTCAGCGCCAGCGATCGTCAATCCACTGACCGACACCGGACCTAAATTTGGTACAAGGATCGTACCATCCGGAGAGATCTTTAATTTCAAGTTTAGCTCGGAATCTCCCCATACATTAATCAATAACTCATCACCAGCGGAAAGCACATAATCCTTAGGTGTAGGGATGTTTAAATCTGGGGCAAAAGATAAGTTCTTGTTTGAGAAGATTTCATGCCCGAATACGGTATTCTCCATGGCTGAAGCAGGAAGATTATTTCTACGTTGGGCTTCTAAGGATTGTCCTTCATCGATTACCGGCATTACCCGGTCGCTAACCTTCGCATCGGTAGCGGTAGCTTGAGATCCGACTGATCCCCCTTCTTGTTTCATACGCTTGGCTAATTCCTGCTGGATCTGCGTATCCGACATTCCAGCGGCTTTCGCCTTGTCAATCAAGTCTTGCGGAACCTGTGCATACACAGATCCCGACAGCAATAAGCAACATACGCATAGTACGTTCTTAAACGATAAATTCATACAGTCTATTATTGTTTTTTATTATATACCACTCCTGCTATAAGCGACTAACTTAAAAAAGCAGCTATTCTCTAGATTTTCAGCTGGCAAAGATAAAGAATCTTTTCAATATATGACTTAAAAAGTCACCGTTAATCCATCATATGAGTAATGTACATGCGGAGGCAACTCTTTTTCAATGACCGCATGCAACCCTATGCGATGACTCATATGGATTAAATAGGCCTCCTTGGGCTGGATACGGGATATATTCGCTAAGGCTTCCTCCAGACTCTCATGCGATTGATGCTCTCCTTTCCGAAGGGCATCAATAACCAATACATCAAGGTTTTCCAACTTAGCGTACTCTTCTTCCGGAAGATATTTAAGGTCGGTCAAGTAAGCCATATTGCCGATACGGAAACCTAAGATCGGCAGCTTAGCGTGCATTACACGGATCGGAGTGATCATGACACCGGCGGCCTCAAACGGTTTCGTCCCGATCGTATGCAAAACCAAATTAGGCACTCCCGGATATTTATGCTCCCGGAAGACATAAGGGATGCGAGTCTTTATCGCCTCCACGACATTGTCTTCCGCATAAATATCCACATCTTTATACCGGCCAAAAGGACGTAGATCATCTAAGCCACCTACATGATCGTAGTGCTCATGAGTTACTAAAACGGCGTCAAAATAGTAAATCTTATTGGTTATCATTTGCCAACGGAAGTCCGGACCACAATCGATCAATATCCGTTTCCCTTCCGTCTCTACCAAGATCGAAGCCCGTAGACGCCAATCACGGGGGTCTTTACTAGTACATACCTCACATTGGCAACCTATCTCAGGATTGCCCGTAGACGTTCCTGTTCCTAAAAAAACGATTTTCATTATCCGACATATTTAACCTCAGGCATAAGCTCTATACCGAAACGATCTTTTACGGCGGTACGAATGCTCTCCGCGACCAACGCGATCTCATGCCCCCGGGCATCTCCTAAATTCACTAATACCAACGCTTGTTTCTCGTAAACACCTACCGGCCCATGGTTTTTACCCTTAAACCCACATTGCTCGATCAACCAACCGGCCGGAACCTTGATCTTTCCTTCCGAAGCGGGATAAGACGGGATTTCCGGGAATTGCTTTTTCAATTTCTCAAAATGCTCTGCCGTAATTATCGGGTTCATAAAGAAACTGCCTGCGTTGCCTAATACTTCCGGATCGGGAAGCTTCTGCCTGCGAATTGTTATGACAGCCTCACGGATCGTTTCCAAAGTAACTTCCGGATATTTCGTCAACTCCTCCTTTAAGTTCCCATAATTAACCGAAAAGCTAGGGTTCTTGGATAGTCGAAGCGTAATATAAGTTATGATGTGGGGGTCATGATGCTCATTCTTGAAATAACTATTACGATATCCATATTCACAATCCGTATTCGTAAAAGTCCGTTTCTCGAATGTCAACTGGTTATAAGCCTCCACGCTCTCGATCACATCCTTGATCTCCATACCATAAGCCCCGATGTTCTGGATAGCGGCAGCGCCGCCTCACCGGGTATTAAAGAAAGATTCTCTATACCTCCCCAACCTTTCAATACGGCGTATGCCACGACATCATCCCAGATCTCCGCAGCCCCGACACGAAGCGATACATACTCGTCCGTTTCCGCCGAGATAGAAATCCCCTTGATTCGGGAATGGATGATAATGCCATTATAATCGTTGATGAACAATAGATTGCTCCCGCCTCCTATATGCAAGGATAAACATTCCTGAAAGTATTCATCATGTAAGATTCGTTGCAACTCCTCCTCCGTCTCATACTCCATGAACCAACGTGTCTTTACTGGGAGATGGAACGTATTGTGTTTCTCCAACGAATAATTCTGCTCTATTCTCATCGTCTATTTTATTTTTAGGGCAAAAGTAGTCATAAATAACTCATCCGCAAATTATGTAGTTCCGGATTTTTTCAGTAGATTTGTATATAGAGTTGATCGTATGGATGAGAACACGTCCGGCCTATCCGGTGAAATACAGAAGATGATCCTCGACAAGTTAAACACGTTCAATCGAGGAAAAACGTCAGACAAAGGGCGGTACTACATTCTTTTGCCTACCTCAAAGACCTTATATTATACGCTTTGGTTCTTTACGCCTTCGGCCACTTATCATCCGACGGTCTATTTGGCGAATCTCGACTTGAATGCCATCAGCTCGGTGAATAAGGCGATTAAGATGGTAAGCAACTCCTTTCTACCTTTATTTATAACGACAGATATCAAAGACTCTCCCGATAATGGAGACGATATTATTTCTTTCGGTAAATACAGAGGATACCATTTGCATGACATCTATACGATCGATCCCCGTTACGTCGTTTGGATAGCCGATAAATATGAGCCTCACGTAAAAAGCGAGATGCGTTTTAAAGAGTTAGCGGTGACCTACAGTAAAATCTATCTCGACCTACAGACCCGTAAGAAATATAAAATGCCTGTAAGCCGCTTTGTAGGAACACCGGGAGAAAAATTGAGCGATTTAAAGTTAACAATCACAAAAGTCCGCATTGAAGACGATTCTTACAAGACACAGATTATCCGTGGTACCGAATATTTCTATGTAGATCAATTGCTCACGGCCGTGGACATCGCCGGGAATTACTTTTTATTGAGGATAAAAGCGAAAGATCGTAGTCTTACCACGCAAACGTTGCCACCGGGCGCTCATGCTTTCCAAGTAGGGGAAAAATTGACTTTGACTTCCGCTAAGGTCTTAAAACATATAGAATCCCGTACTATCAAGTACACACGAATCGGGTATATCAAGATTCAATAAATGTTTCGAAATTCGCAAACTGACACATTATTAACATTTTTTGTTCTTAAAAATGTAACAAACATCTGTAGGCCTTGTTTAATAAGAAACTCAAATGCAAATGTATCTTTGCAAAACGTAACTATAAAACCAGCTTCAAAGTGTACATTTGTAGTGTTTAACAATTTAAAAAATTTGCATTTATGAACAAAGCAGAACTTATAGAGGCTTTAGCAGACAAGACCGGGTTACAAAAGCAAGAAGCAAAGAAAGTATTGGATGCTTACATCGAGATCGTAACTGAGCGTATGTCCGAAAATGAGGAAATCGTACTTGTCGGATTTGGAACACTGATCCCAAGACCGCAAACACAGCGTCTTGCCAGAAATCCTAAAACAGGTACTCCGGTAATGATCCCCGCTCGTACGACCGTAAAATTCAAACCGGGTAAATTCCTCCTTGAGGCGATGAATGCCCACCTGAAATAATAAAGTCACCGAAAACGTAGTAAAAATGTAAGTATTCGATAAACTCCCTCGTATATTGGGTAACGTATGTTCATAATGTCG